>Ga0115008_10004232_pt1 | contig 11934 bp, 7 predicted proteins | sample FraStrMetagenome_FD_87164 | JGI IMG/M metagenome (GOLD analysis project Ga0115008, IMG submission 87164) | Marine eukaryotic phytoplankton communities from Arctic Ocean - Fram Strait ARC3M Metagenome | ecosystem: Environmental > Aquatic > Marine > Oceanic | place: Fram Strait | collected 2012-06-18
AATGAGAACAGCATCATAAAATTCAATAAAATTACATCATGACATCATATTCATATATTTACCACCAAGGCTTAAATGTTTTAAAGACTGCTGCTGCATGATGATGCCTCCACATTTATTTCGGTATAAGTTGACGTAGCGAGAACATTTATGTGATTCAACGAAATGGAAATATTATTGAAGAACTCGTAAGAATTCACAAACGTCACATGTTTATGTTGACACGCTTTTTAAATTCCTTTGAAGCAAAATCATCTCTTTGTTTCTCCTAATCAAGAAAAGGTTGGATTTTTGTTACATATTGGGATGTATGTAGGTCGATTCGGAGTGCATGTCGCAATTGAAAAAGAATTTTTTCTTTGAAGCAAGACGAACAATTTTTTCACGAAAATCAGAGCTAATCAACTTGAGGAAAAGTTCATGATAAAGGAAAGATTTGATACAGTGAACACTTCGTTGAAACAAATAAGATCATATCACATTTATTCAATTTGGGTTAGTGGAAACAAAACACTTTTTCCACTGGAATGGCGGTGAGAATTGTTGATATGCTATTTTCTTGTTATGTATGATGATAACCTTGTCTAAGCCTATAGTTTCAATTTGTTTTCACTTCAGTGGAAGCAAACTTTATACGCATTTATTCTGCGACGAGTTCTAGGACCAATCTTATCAGAAGAATCAAAAAGAACTTTATATGACAGTATAGAATTATCGTTTGAAGAGGGTAGGTTTGTGTTACAGGATTTGGACTTAGATCCCAGTTATGTCTCAGAGAAATTGATCGATTATGGAATAGTGGTAGAAAAGGCCTTTGTTAAGAAATTGTGTATAAACCTTTCAATATTCGGTTCATCGGATACAAACGGCAGTGAGAGTATATCTAATGAACAGTCAACTGGGTATTCAAAACTCTCTACGATGAAAAAGATTTTTCGATTACGAAATCTTCCACACAATTCCATGGCACTATATGCAGAAATAGAATTTGATGGAGTAGAAGTGTATATTTCAACATCTTTTTCAGAAAAATTTCATGACAATCAACCTACTTCAAAGAATAGTGACGATGATGAATATTCTAATCATCACATAGACGAAGAAAGTGCTACAAATGGTTCTACAACTGGATATTTTTCATCTCTTGTAGATTCAGCACTAGCATCTTTGCGCCTCTCCATTTCTTTCGCAAATATTTGTCTACGATTGCTAGAACCAGATAAATCAAATTCTTCAAATAACATGGACCATATGACAGCTGACACGAACTTTGTTGATCGATCATGGCTAGGCTTATCCATTGATTCCATACTTTATCGGGACTTGACCTCTGTTTCAACTGAACCAAAATCGTGTAAAAAAGAGAAATTGTTCAACAAAATAGTTGAATTGTCTGGGGTATGTCTTCAATTGAAATCATTCGGAACACATAACGACAAAGTTTTGACTTCTACGATATTAAAGACGGAAGGTATTCATCGCATTCAATTGCAAGCTTTTAAAGAGAACAATTTTACAAACTGTGCAATTCAAACCAACAAAAATGATGTTGATGAACAGATGTCGGATGTTACATTCACCAATGACGTCGAAATATCTCTAAGCGAGAGAATAAATTTTGAAATTGATTTGCAAACAATTCAGTGCATTCAATTACTAATACAATCCATTACTGAAAGAAATAATATGGCCAGCGATATAAGCAAAGATCATAGCGAGAATTTTGAAAATCTATCATCTTATGAGGGTGATAAAAAATCTGAAATTAACCTGTCAAAACCAACCGACTCAACTATACCAGCAGATTACACATCAGCCAACCTTATAATGAAGGACTATACAGAAGCACGTCATTTGGCACGTACCAAAGAAGAGGTGCTAAAAGGTGGAATTCTTGTCCCTTCCAGCAATGATAGTAATGACGAGGATGATCTCGACATGTTTTTTGATTGCAATGAAGCATCGTTTTCACAATATTTGTCTTATATGAAGTCATCTCAATCAATAACCACTGGCACTACTGGAGGGCCTAATATATCTGATCAAGCTGACGTTTTTCATACCACTATACATGTTCATGTAGAAGAAATATGCATGACTTTATTTTTTGATAAATGCAATTCTGAATTCACTGAAAATCGCACATTGACTCCTTCGCCTCAACGACAGTATCAAAGTGATTTCATTTCTATAATGATTATAAATTTAGGCATGACGACTTCTCGATCTAAAAGCAAGGAGTATACTACAATTCAGTTAGGTGGTTTTGAAATCAATGATCAATTTTACCGCTTCGAAACAAATCAATATCTAGATAGTGGTTATCTTATATATTTCTCAGAGGTAAGTATCTTACATGAATGCTGAATAATTAGCAAGAATCATAATTCGTATTGATTAGTGCAACTATCTTAATCCCTCATTCCTTCTTCTGTATGGTTTCGTAATGCAAACAACTCCTTACAGGAAATTGGAAAACGAGACGAAAATATTATCATTCGCACACCTTCATGTATATCCATGACTTTGAACAAAATATTGAATGAGCCACAAAACAGCAAACAAAGCCAATTTATTCCTGAAGAGAGAGCCGAGTTAGAAGTCGTACTTGAAGTAATTATACAACCTGTTGAAGTTACATATCGTAACATTGCTTTGCAACGTCTCAAGAATCTTTTTGAGACAGTAACATTAAAGAATGAGAAAAAGAATATTATGGCTCAATCAGATTCATCAAACACCTCATCTAATGAAAAATCAAAGAATATTCAAGTTTCATTTTTGTGCCCTGAACTTTTTTTATACATACCATTGAATCCTAAAAATATTTCCACAAATAAGTTGGAGACAATGATTTATCGTGCAGGGCATTCTATTACTCAAGCTCCCTGTCACGAAGAGCCTATGCTGGGCATGAAAATTGTTTCTATCTCAATTGATCATGCTATGAATAAGGAAGAATACGAACATAATCAGACCGTTGCTTCGGTCACATGTGAACATTGTACTTGGTTTGTTATTTGTCCATTTACAGAATCATTGGAAGAAAGCCGTATCTCCTCCTCGAAAGTCTTCGAAATTTGCAGCTTTTCAAGTGATTCTACTTTTTCTAGCGATTCTATCATCAAGATATCCTTAAATGGCAGTGGTCGAAGTAGCAAAAAGAACAATTTTTCTTCAAATTACCCAATAAAATCATGTTTTCCTCTTGCCCCACCCTTATCATCCGTCAAAGCTCGACAAGAAGAAAGCTCTGACACAGTAATTCGTGGCCCAGACCCTCAAGTGACTATGTTACAAGATGCTGAATCTTGTTCATCTAGTATCAGTATTGAAATTCCTTTTATATCAATAGATTTATCAGTGAGAGAAGGAAAAATAATATCAGATATGATTGGGTCCTTATCAAACGATCTTCATAGTAAAGATAAAGAAACATGCTACGGCCACCAAAACAATACATCAAAGGATATACGGACTGAAGCAACGAAATCCATCGTCCGATGCAAAACAGGTGTTGGAATATCGGTAGAGCAAATTTCAATGTCAATTCATGGTGATCAACAAGTGACACAATCGGAGAAATTCTTGGAAGAGTTTACTTTCCTTCTAGTAGGTGATAGTATGAAGGCTCATATTGTCACTGGTGATAAAGGATTGCAAAATCTGCGGTTTTTGACGCAAAACATTACTCTATATGAAGGTGAGTGCTTATCTCGTTAGCAATTGAAAAATGCACATAATATAATAATTGCCACAACTTCGCATTGCTAACGATTTTATTATTCGGTAGGAACCAAGAGCAAGCAGAAACAGGGTGGTGAAAATCCTCCATGTATAAGGCATGGAAAAAAAATACGATCTAGGGGTTTGTCCGGCTTAATAAATGCTTCGCCAATATTCTATCGATCTAATCTAGCTTATCCGTTATCTCCTGAAACTCCCTCTTTGCTACTTGATGTAGTCAAAAGTAAAGACAATGACTATCCAGACGATACAGTTATCCATTTTTCAATTTATGATATGACTCATCGATATGCTCTTGATTCCAAGTGGGTTCAACGACTTTCTCGTATTTCACACGATTTTAAAAATGTTGCAAAAGAAGAAAAATCTGTAGACAAACCAATGGAAGAGAAAAATGAGACGATGTTAAAGGTAAGCACAAATCATTTTTCTTAATCATTTCTCTGAATAATAAACACTAATCTTTTTCTGCAATGTTTGGTATGAATAGCTTTTTGTTACTTTTTCTGATAGTGTCATAGATTATTCGCCACTGCAAAGCTTCCAAACCAAGTCTAGAATAATGATTCGATTGGGAGAAATTCGCCTTTCTTGTAATCTCGTTCCTGATGCCCCCATACAAGCGTATAAAGCTTCCATCGCAGATGTTGCAATTAATGTTTGTAATCACAAATTTCCGTATAATATAGAAAACGAGAGATTGAGTTGTAGTCGGCAAGTGCTGGATTTCAAAGACTTTGATACTTCCATAACTACTGGCAATATGAGTCGCTTAAGATTTGCGTCTGTAGAAGAAGTTCTTGATCATATGGGATTTGTTGCAGTTGCCAATTTAGATTCCGTATATGCAATCATTAGAAAAATTACAAGCATATGCAGATCTGATATGCAAAATAATGTGGCTCAATCTGATCTCGTTGTAACTTTGACAATGGGACAACTATCTTTGTATGCATGCAAAGATTCCTTTACTTGTTTGACACAAACAATAAGCGAATACATTCTTGAAATAACTGCATTATCTCAAGAAGAAATTGATTCTTATAGAGCCAGTGCGAATCCAACATTCAACATAGATGTAAGAAATGAGTCTAACTTGGAAGGAAAAGAATCGAAAGAAGCTAATCATCAACGGAAAGAGGGAGAAAGTCCACCCGAATATTTGACTCTTCTTGATGTGATTGAAGACGATATCTTTAATGAAAAATCCACGGATGAAATCGAAAGTCACGCAATATCTCTTTCTTTTCAAGAATCAGATAAAATTGAAGAGGCCGTACCTTATGCCGATATCCCTGACAGTGAACTGAGTGCCACAGAATTACGTAAAAAACATGGAATGACAAATTCGAATACAGCGATATCCAATATCACAGAGTCTCTTCTTATCAAGAATTTTTACACAATAAACTCCTCATCTGGCTTAAATGATCGCAGCAGTTTATCTGAGGCAATCACACAACAAGGAGTTAAACATACAAGAATTTCGAATTTGAATGAGGTTGAAATGAATAATGAAAGTCTCGGCGATGAAGATTGGACTACAGTGGATCTCTTGCACTCGTCGCCAAAAGAATATAACCAACATGGAAGGTGGCTGGTTGGTAAAGATGGAAATAACATAACGGCAATTACTCCTGAAATTAAAATATTTCCACACCATGTGCCCATTACTCAAACACATGAAGATCCAATATTTGCAAAGAAAATAAATGCTACGAAGTATACAGGTACTCAAAAGGAACCGCGAGTGAAATTGCAACTGATAATCAAAGACTTCAATGCAAACTGTCGTTTTTTTGATGGAAACGATTGGACGTATTCACCCATTGACTCACACACATATCACAAGTATAATGATTCCTCTTCAACTAATGCAAATACTAATGAGAAAAAAGAGATTACAAGTCGTAAGCAAAGTTTAATGGACGAGTTGCTAGAAAATGATTTTTCAGAAGTAGAGGAAAAATGTTTTGAACGATTCTTAGTCAATGAAAGACCATCACCAAAAATGGGACGACAAATGCTTAAATATTTTCAATTTTCCTTTCAAGGGGTAAAAGTCAGGTTTGACAGTTTTCAAGAATCTCATGACCATTTACTGGCATCTTGTATGAGGTTAAAAGTTAATGATTTTTCTTTAATAGAGACAATAAGTGATGACCGACCAATAAAAATGCTCGGTGAATGGGTAAATGAGAGTGCTCACCCGAGAGATAGTAACGATGGAATTATCATGTTGAAGGTAAGACTTTTTGTGCTTTTGGTTAAATCTATCTAGCCTTGCAATTGTTGTTAACGATGAAGTTCATCTTTCACAGATGGTTTCCATGAGACCTACATGCAAAGTTTCTGTGGATGGAAAAATTATGAGTGATGAAAGCGTAGCAAAATTGGATTTACTTCCATTACGATGTTATATTGATCAATTTGCACTGCGATTCATAAAGGGGTTCTTTTCATCTTCAAACTCGGAAAGTGAAGACTTATCAGAGAAAATGGAAGGATTTGACGACGATGAGTATGACATACAAGTTATCGGGACCTTTTTTAAAGCATTCAATGTTACAAATACAAAATTAAAAGTGAATTATAATCCTATTGGAGTTGATGTGGGAGCTTTAAGGGATGGATCTTACTCGGAGCTCCTAAATCTTTTCCCCTTGGAAGGAATGGAATTATTCTTACAGCCAGTTCAAATCCCCAATTTAATAGGATGGGGTGCTGTATTGAGTGAAATGTCGAGTCGTTGGATAGAAGACATAGCAGCTTCTCAAATCCATAAATTCATCGCTGGAGCTATACCTTTTCATTCGATAACTAATCTTAGTGAAGGAGTTGCAGATTTAGTATTGATTCCAGTGCATCAGTATAAGCAAAGAGGTACGAAACACATGGGACGGGCAGTAAGAAAAGGTACTTCTAAGTTTGCCGGAACTGTCGCTGTGGAAGCATTGGAGAATACGTCTAAATTGACCAAACATATAGCTTTAGGTTTGACAGAATTAGCTCCAAACACAAGCTCAAATATGAATAATGGCTCTACAGGAATCAGCTTTTTACCATCTAGACCAGAAACCTCACCTCGTAATATAGGGGATACGGTTGAGCATGCTTATGAAAGTTTATCAAAAGGTATAAGGGCAGCAAATTATACAATTCTAGTCGTCCCAAGACGTGAGTATCAAGCAAAAGGTACCACTGGAGCATTTAAAAGCGTTGTAAAGGCTATACCTGTTGCTGTGTTAGCTCCTTTAAGTGGCGCATCTGAAGCTGTATCTTATAGTTTATTGGGAATGAGAAATCAATTAAGGCCCGACTTACGAAAGGAGGAAGAAGAAAGTCGACGTGGTATTTCAATTGATCGGAGATGAGAACATTTCCTATTCTGAATTAGACTCTACAGGGACAAAGTTCATTTAGGAGTTCTAAATAAGTTCAATAGGTAAAATTGAAAATCCTATTATTCTTACATAAGTTCTCGTGAATACAATCGTCTGTGTTTCTTTGTTGTTTGTCAATTTCAGCTCCTGATGAGGAGGATTTATTCAATAGACAATGCCGAAATAGTTAAAATTGTAGATAAGATAAGACTTCAAATATAATAACCCTGTGAGTTGATATGATTGAGCCTATGAAACATTTTTAAATTAAGTATAGTTTAGATTTCCGATATAATTTAGGCTTTTCTTGGAAGAACAGTAACTTTATCGTACGAATTGGAAGGAACAAGCTTCTTTCACCACGGATAAAAAAGATGAGAATATTTGTGGATAAAAAAATTTTCGAAAAAAAAACAAATAAGAATGGGAAAGAATCTATCATCTTTCCCATGCTGAAAATATCTCTTCAGTTTTTGTGTTGAAAACGTATAATTAGTAGTGATTATTGACGAATGATGCAACAACTCTTCTTTATAAAATTGAGCTCAAAAGCTGCTATAGCTTTAGCTTCTATGTAGATCTTTATGCAATTGATACCCGTCCTCGATATCCATAATCAGGCAAGAATTACCAAAATATATAAAACTTCACAAACTCCAAAATCAACTCAGTCCAATCCATCTATTTTTTAGAGAGGTAAGTTTCAATTATCCTAATTCTCTAGCGCATCTTCGGCAACTTCCGTATTATAATTCAGCAGTTTTTCGATCAAATCAACATGTGTTAATATCATTCGCCTACAACAGTAACGACGAAGTCCCAATTTGTCCATCGCATCTCTATGAGAACAAAAGTTTAGCGCGCATATAACAGCATCGAAAGAAAAAACTATGAGCTCCAGTAGAAGAAAAATTATAAAGCAATAATTTTATTTTTTTGGTTAACTTACCCCTCCGAAAAATCAGCTTGGAGAAGAGTACAGTAGGTTTCCCATTTATTGCCGACGACTTTGCCGCAGGTGAAACAACGAACAGGAATGATCATTTTTCTTAGTGAAAGAATATATATATGGTTATGATATGATAAGTCGCAGTTGATTAGTGGTGTGATTTCTCTAGTATAGTAGAAAGAAACGATATTAGTTGATCGATATCTCGAAGATGCCTTTTCGCTTAATTTGTTAGCAGCGCATCAAAAATATTCTTCAAGTTTGTTGGCGGTGAAGGCAGGCGAATATAACCTAGAGAGGCTGTGTTATTCTACGTGTTTGTTGTATCCAGTGTACACGGTTGAGCTTATGTAAATTTAGCTCGGATAAACCTAAATAGGAGGAAGACCGTAGGTTAGCACCAGCCAGCGATAATTTACTTGTAATAGAGCAATACTCTAGCTACAAGACCATTCCTGCTGTCTAACTCTTCATCGTGGTTCACAACTCAGGCCAAGAACAAATCCTTGACAAAGCAGAATCAATACTAAATAGGTTATTCAATACACTGTAAGTTCTCATTATCTGTGGTGCTCTTGTCTTTTCCTAGCAATATTCAAGTGTTTCCTTTCACACTACATGTGTTCTTATTCTCACTATTTCATGGACGTTCCCCAATGTTGAATATCTGTTTCGATTAGAATCCAAGTTCCGAACGAGCACAATGGCACAAGGTCAAGCTAAAATAAAGTCAAAGAAAAAATCAAAAGGCTCTCAAAAACGGAGAAGTCAATCCACAAAGAAGAAATTAACAAAAGGTACCAAATCCTTTCAAAGCAAAAGGAGTACAGAATTTCAAAAGGCAAATGATAAGCTTACTAAGGACATCGATCGTAAGAATTTAGCAATAACTAGTGCTCGTGCTATATCCAATGGGGGCAAATTTTTTTTATCGGATGTGAAAGAGAGTGGAAATACGGAGATCAAAAAGCAACGAAAAGATCTTTTGAAAAAAGAAAGTAATCGCAATGACTTTATGAAAAATATGATTGGTGCTCTCAAAAAAACGCGTTAGAAACAAACGATTGATTTATTTTAGTATGCGGCGTTGATACAAAATCATATTATACTTTAAACAATGTTCATGTAATGACGCAAATTTCTTTGCTGAAGATTATGCAATTGCTGCTAATCGATGATGAGAAAATAACTTTGTTCAATATTTGATCTTCTATTGCAAATTGAATGTACAAATAATTTAAAACAGCATAAGCATTTTTAAAATCTGTAGTAGGCAAATCTGCTGAAGAAAGTATCCTTTCATTTTGTTCTTTATGCCATTGATAAGCAAGAATGTTTCATTGTTTTCGTCTAAATCATTTTTCAAGTAATTACAAACAGCAGTATCACAACTCATTGGGAAACTAAAGGTTAATGAATGCAAATATTTTGGGCTGCCATTTTTATTTTGAACGAAACAACAATCATCGGTAATTTTTGAGAAAAAAATTCAACGGGTGGTCTGCATTTATCAAGTTCTTCGAAATTCAAATGCAAATACGTGTTGTGAAATAAATAGAAGTTTCATAAATAATTTACCATCTAATCGTACATGCGCATTTTTTTCTTCGACGAAGATGGAATCTTTTGAATCTCGATTCCACATACATATCGTTTCAAGAAAACAATCTCAATCATCCATTGCGATTGAGACTCCTTATCTTACAATTCATTGATCCAGTTTATCATCATGGCAGCAGGAACAGTTCGTCAACGAAAGGGAAAAGAGAAATCAACTCCCACAGAAGCTAAGCTCAAAATTACCAAAGATGCACCTAGTTCGACAAATGCTACATCACCTGCAAACTCTTCTAAACCAAATGCGCCGCCTCTTTGGCTCCGTATCTTTCTATTCCTTATATTTCCTACAATAACTGGCAGCGTAGGTCTTCTGACATCCTATTTGAAAAACATGGATTTACCTTTTAGTGCCTCTGGTAAAACGGAAGGCCATGAAATCAATTTTGATAGAGATTTCATCTATCCGTTTCTACTTACCCTGGCGTTAGTTTGTGTATTATGGTATCAAACTAGGGGTTTTGCATCTAATCAGGTCACTCCAATAGTAGCATGGCCAAAAGTTAAGAAAAGGAGAAAGGTAATTCGCACGACAAGGATTGTAGATGATGAAGACTCAGAAGAGGAAAACGAAGAAGAAGAGGAGATAATTCAACAATCTACAAAGAGAAAAGGGTCTCGTAAAGAAGATTGATATGATTATATACCTTGATTTCTTCTAATGAAAGCGTTTTTGTAAGAGTTTGGATAAACTCGACCATGTCATTTGATATCATTTTTTGTGAATAAATTAAATTTGTTTCATGTACCTGATTACCTATTTCTATGTCTTTGAATCGTTTGCCCTGAGATAATCATGTGTTTCGATATTTCAGGTTTTCCATGATAGATAGAATTGATATATGAAGGGCGTTATGAAACAGAGCTCAGTGAAATCTTATTACGATAATTGGAACAGGACACTAATGAAGATCGAGATGTCAACTACTATTTTTTTCAGCTGAATTATGAAAAGAAGAAGATGAGTTTGGTATGCAAATGAGCACAGGAATGTCAAAATAGGTAATAACAATGTTTTTCGCTTGTAAAGAGGTGAGAAAAGTCGTGTCGCAAATTTGAATATACACATTGAAGAATTTGGATGAAACTTGCTATGATTTTTGATGATTATTGGCAGAACAACTACCAAATTTGACAAAGGTTTTTATAAAGCTCCAGAGCACCGTCAAGTCTATTGGACTTCATTTTATTGGAAAATATGTACATCTAGAATCTGCTTATAATGGAATTACAAGAAACTTGAAAAATGATATCATGTAGAATGAAGCTGAATTTTAGGCAGTTTTTATCAAAACGAATACATGCAAGGTAGGTCCATATTTGCCATGGCAAAATGAAGACTACGGATTGTGTCTTGATAATGGTCCCTGAAAGGAAAGGCTTGTAAAGATTCAACTTAATCCTAGCAACTTTGATTATAATACTTTAAGTATGCAGTCTTAATCCAGAACTGACTTTGTCTACCTCAACTGTGAAAGCAAATTTTTCGTCTTTTTTCCATCTATTGTTTGTTTTGTCTTCAATCACAATTTTTGTATAGAAAATTCTTTCCATACAGAGGGACTGTGTGCGTACATCGAAGTCCTTTGACCCTTGGAGTACTCAAAAATCGTATGCATATCTTCTGTCATTCTATATTTAAAAAACTTTCCATGGAGAAGACTCCCCATATGTGACGCTGGAGGATATTCTTTCACGAATTTTTTGGAGTGTATAGGTCCAATGATCCTTAAACGACTTAAAAAGTTGCATAGTTGGAAATTTGTTATCGTGTTATGAAGTTGTTCCTGTCAAATTAAGGATGTGCTTTTTAATTATTGCTCCGTTTGTCTCATACAATTCCCCAGCATAATAGACTTTGCAGTATAGTCTGCAGGAATTAATAACACATTTGGTCTTCTCAGGAAGGTCCCATTGCATAACCGTTTCCGTGATGTTGATGTCATTATCATATAGAGGAGGTGGAGTCCATGTTGAATGTATCCGAAATGCTCCCGAGATCGAGCTCACCAATATCCAGACTTCTTTAATCCAGCAATGAGAAGCCAATGTATGCCATTGTGCAAATGGGAGGGAGAGTATTGGCTTGCCAATCCAAACTTCTTGTTGCATGGTTGCTAACGCTATCACTAGAAGGTCTCCAGTAGTATCCATCTTTCGGATATGGCCAAGCATCATTTGGGTCTTGTGGTAGCCTTGGATGGTGAACAAATTTGGCAACGCAAACCCACCATATAT
>Ga0115008_10004238_pt1 | contig 11927 bp, 14 predicted proteins | sample FraStrMetagenome_FD_87164 | JGI IMG/M metagenome (GOLD analysis project Ga0115008, IMG submission 87164) | Marine eukaryotic phytoplankton communities from Arctic Ocean - Fram Strait ARC3M Metagenome | ecosystem: Environmental > Aquatic > Marine > Oceanic | place: Fram Strait | collected...
AGGCTTCTTTGTTTGTTTGACTTGTACAGGCGACTTCTTTGCAGTAGGCTTCTGTGCTTTCTTTGGTTGGACAGCCTTTGACGACGGGCTTGAATTCGTACCCCCAAGAATTGAGAGAGAAGGCGACTTTTTCGGTGAAATAGGTTGGGAAGTCTTCTGAGGGGCACTTGTCTTGCTTTTTTGTTCTGCACCAAAGATCGACAGAGAGGGTGACTTCTTCTTGGCCACGATGTCAGGTTTCTTCGGAGTGAACTTTGAAGGCTTCGGAGATGGGCCTTTTTTTGGTGCCACTGATGTCTGAACTTTTTTCGAATCACTCGAGGAAAAATCAAAAATTGACAAAGTGGGAGACTCTTTATTCTCTTGAGCGGGCTCTTTCAAGGGTTTCTTTCGTGGCACTTTGACGGTTTTTTCACCGACTGGTTTCTTTACTTCCGTTGCAGGTTTAGGTACAGGGTTAGTTAATACTTTGGGTGGTTCAATGTTTAATGGAACTGGAGTTTTCGGTGGCTGTGGTACAACAGCATCAACTACTGGTGGAAATTGTGTACTTTGTTTGATATAATCATCAGGGCTAATTCCTGTAATCGGTTCCAGCAGCGATCTTTGCAAACGAGTAAGAACACTTGATATTGTTCTAGACACAAGAAAGTTGATTGGCGACTTGCAAGCGTAGGCCGCTCCAAAAAGACCACCCAGTCCCCCAGTATTACCTGTAAAATCGATTGTATCGTTAGACCTACATCGAAACATTACACTTTTGAAGAGCTAAACTCACCAATTGACGGATCCATTACGTATCCCGCTGTAAATCTGGTACAGTATCCTTCATCGTCGAAAGTATAAGACACAGCTTCCGGTGGGCTAATCCATGTTTCTCCAGTGGCTGGTTTTCCCATTAGATTACCCGTATTCTTCGCCTTCACATTTGAGTCAGCCCATACGCGGTAGGAGTCGTAGGGATCAACACGGAAGTTAGAAAGTGCTGAGGGCTTGTCTAAAGTAAAAGCTGTGGACCCATCACTACCTTCGAAAAATCCTGCTAAACCTTTCAAGTATTCATCTTTTCGAAGAGGTCCGACGTACGGTGCGCAAAAGTTAAATTTATTTGAGAGCAAGTCAGGGTCGTTCGCACCACCTTTGGCTGCATCTATCCCTTTTGCCAGTTGAATCATAACGGACTCCGGAAAAGGAGACATAAACGCACCGTCAACGTCGTTCAATTGCCGAACGGTCCTGCTGAAAAAACGTTGGATTACAAAATAAGGTGGAAAAAGATCGAATTCTGACGGGGGTGATCCAGCAATAACTGCAGCCGCACGTACACCGCACAGACCCCTCGTGTTACCAACCTGTCGATCCATTGTAAAGCCTGCGCATAATTTTGAAACGAGACCAGCTTCATCAAATGTGATGCTGATAGACTTTACGCATAATAACACGAATATGAGATGATTACTCATTCACTACATCAATTACAAAATACATACCTCAGGAGGGCACACCATACGCTTTCCATTGGGAGGAATGGTCTCCTTTCTCAACTTTAACTCATTTCTCATGGTACCAACAACTCTCGCGGTGAATCGAATCGTACCTCCACCAGTATCACCCTCATCCACTCTGAAGTCATGTGCCCTATAGTCTAAGTCAGGAAACGTCGACCTCAAGTCAAAGAATTTCCCTGCAGCAACATACTCCTCTTTCGTCAATAGTCGATCTTCCTCCGGTCCCAAGAAAACAAAGTCCGGACTGAGAAGCGAAGGATCCTGAATACCTGCAACAAAACAACAGCAACAACAACAACGTCAACAACAACATCAAAAATTAAAAAAAACATAGACTCATGTAGACTTCAACTTTATCGACGAAGCTTTTAAACCTGCGAGCGATAATAACATACATCATGATGTATTAATACAAGTACTCACCTAGATCCGCAGACAACAACACTTTCGCTCTATTTACCAACGATTCAATGTTCGTCTTATCAAACGACAACGGCGACGTTGAATCCTCCTCTATTGCAGGAGAAGACTCCGAAAACGGATTTTCAAAAGGAATTTTCAAAGCATTGCATTGCGTTGTTCCTCGTTGAAGAAGAACCCTTCCATTCGAAGAAACCGTAAATGCCGTCACCGACGACGATGGTGAGGCCACCAATACAGCTACCAATGCTACTGCTACGGCTACGGCTGCTTTCGATGTTCGAAGTAGCATGGATGTCCTATGAATGTACATTTAGTTGTATATTCTCATGTACGGTATACATGTATACACTGAAAACACGGATGTGATGGGAAGCTATTTGAGACTGAGAGTTTTAGTTACACTTCAAAAGATCGGGATTCCCATGCGCGCATCATACATAGGTCACAGGTCACAGGTGTGCTTGTCCGCTACATGTACACAGAAAGAGGGTGAACACGAACACGCAAGCAAAAGGAAAATCTTATTATCTTCAGCTAAATATTACGACGGACGTTAAATTATTTTCTTCTTTTCGGAAAACAAGCATATGTATCCGAAACTCTAATGCGTCATCACAATTCCCAAGTACCGGTACAAATGTACGAGTATGTGTTGCACGAGTAGCAGCTGAGGACCACTCGAAGGGCGATGTAAACGAACGCCATTTTTGGTAGCCGTGTAGTGTGTAAAGATAGAATATGGAGTAGTGTGTCAAGGCAAAAAGCAGTCTGGATTTGTATTACATTGTATCCATTATTAGTAATATATAAATATATATAGAACTGTAAACCATGACTCGTCCACTATCTTTAAGACCTCATTCAATGCTGTTTTATTCCCTATTGCTGGTTCTGTTGATAAGAGGATCGCATGCACTTTTAGTGGACCGTATTTCGCCTTTTAAGAAATATGTAAGGAATAATAATATTGCTTTTTGTAATAATAGGCACAGGCACGGGATATTGCCTCCTGGGAACCGAAGAAGAAATAAAATTGGGCCTCTTGCTGCATCGAATTCGGATGAGAATGATGAGAGTCCAATAAATGACAATAGCAGTGACGCAAATGATAAGGTCAGTGACGAGACATTGCGAAGGAAGAAACATATTGAGAATATTGAGAATCTATCAAATGAAAATAAAGATGAAAAATACAATCGAGTGACGAAACGGATAAAGAACTTGGAAAGTCTCGTCGCTTCACAGGCTGTCGATATTCAACGGTTAAAGGCCCAGTTAGGGGATGTTTCTGAGGTTGTGAAAAAGTTTGAAAGCTTTATGAGCCTTTTAGATAAAGCAGGTTTAAATTTGGATGATGAAGATTTGAGTATGATCGAGATAATAACAGAGGAAATTGATGAAGATGATAGAGAATTTTTGGAAGGATTCGATGAAGACGACAACTTTGTAAGTGGCTCGGCGCAAGCGGACGAAGACAATTCATTAATAAGTGGAACAATTAATAAGAAAGAATCGGAACATGGGCGACTTGAAGAGATGGTGGAGATTTTCGGTAAAGCCCCAGATGATATCACAGAAGTGCGTATGCGTAAACTTTGCTCTTTTCACTCCTTTTTGACGATTGTTCCTAATCAATATCTTTTCTAGGCAGCAGACAGTTCTGGAGCCGCCATCTTAGCTGCAATGTTGGGAGGTAAACTACGAATGCTTGTTGGTAAGTTATATTCTATCGTTCAGTAAAGCTTACAAGTAACTCACCCAATCAAATTTGTGTCACTCCTCGAAAGACGTCCGTGATGCTGAGTTAAGCCGAGACTTGGAGTTGCTAGTGACTTTTATCGAACTTTCGATTTTACCAGTAGCAGCTGGGCTAGAAGGTTTAGATCGTGATAGTTATCATCGAACCCGACTAAAGGTTGTTTTTCCAACAGTTTCTCAATTACTACAATACAGAAAATGTATGGCATTGTCTGCGCCGGATGTTGTTGCACTTGTAAGTGATGATTTCGTGTTGTAATTTTTCTTTTTCTTCCTTACATCACAAACAACTTTTTGCCTTCGTCATATGTCTTAGAGCACTCTTGGGTTTGATTGCGTCGAGTCAGAAGATAACCTTGTTGTATTGGTCGCCCCTGCGCCAGATGACGAAGAAAATTTGAAACTTATGCATCAATTACTGAATCCAGAAGATCCCAGCATGCACATATCACAACCAATAGTAGTATTGAACTACCATATGCATCCATTAACAGAAATGTCTGGTTTTGAAATTGTTTATCATTTACGATTGTTGAGTGTGTCATATATGTCTTCTAGTGAAGAACAAGATTCGTCTTGGGCAAAAGCCAAATCATCTTCTGAGGAAGCTTCATTAGACGAAAATAATTCAGACAATGAAAGATTAATATCGTCGAGCAGTGTGGGAGTTGTTGATGCGAGTTCCACAGAAGAACTCGTTCAACAGGATAGTAACATCTTTAGTTCCAATAAGAACGAAATGAGTGATCAAATGGACGATGATAAAGAATTGAAAGCAGCCATGGATCATGCAAATGACTTAGCTCATAACCAAGACTATGGAGTTCACAAAGGTACGACGCGTGCTATGGTAATTAGGGCTTACCCCAAACCATGGTACGTATTTGTAGACCTGGCCCCAAACGAGGATGTGGATTTTGAAGTCGCCGCAACGTTTGACGATGAACCTTCTGTTGAAGATGTTCATGCGTCAATAGTGGAATGTATAGAAGGGAGCGAGCTCGAAGAAGAGTTAGTTGCACAACAGATGCAAGAGGCATTAGAATCCGGCCAGTTGGAAAAAGTGAATGAGCGTTTAAACTTTGGTTCGCACGACGAGGATGAAACAGAAGAGGATGAAGAAGCTCAGGAAGATACCGAGAAAAAAGAAAGCGGTAGTTAAATAGTGTAACATTAAGATTTATTTTGGACAAAGATGTACAGGATTTTTGGATCATCAGACGGGGATGACATTTCTCGAGCAATATGCAGCAGATTACTAGAGGATGGTGTCATTTATCAGATCGAACTGTGATTTGGTCTTAAGGCTAATCGTATTGCTTCTGGATTACATGACAGAAGTTTATAAACTGTCTCGATTTTCTCGTCTTCTTTTACGGTGGATATTGTAGCTGCAAGAATGAACGGCAAAAGTCTAGTTTTAGGATCCCTCGTTGTCAAAGCATCAGGGGCTGTTTCTACTATTTTTGCGAGGCCATCACGAAAGTTTACTCCACCCTCAACTAGTAGGTTGATAAGTAAGCGCTGGCTTACATTGAACTTCTGACCAGATCTTGACACTAAGTCAATGAAAATCTTCGTGAGAAATAATTCCAGCTCCATAGCACAACATCCATGCTTAATTGCTGAAGAATAAGTTTTGAAAATGATTAGGGGATCATTAAATTCTCTCGACTCTGTTTCTCTAATGCCATCCAGACCATACTCCATTGCTATATACAAAAGTGATAATTTCTTCCAGAATAACTTCAATTCAATAAGATTTAGGTCTTCTACTGATTTGGCTCGATGCATTGCCCGCCAAAATTGATGTGTTGTCTCCTTTGGCTTCCTTGCATAGAAGAAAAAAATGAAGTCAACTGGTCGTGAACCCTTATCGAAGGAAAAATGAAGTTCAATTATATGTAATTTTGATTATTACTCGTGAAGCTTATGCTAAGCGCGTACTTTTCCCTTACCTGAAAACCATTGTAAAGAAATGTAGCTTCCACAAAGGCGGCCGAAACAGAATTTTTAAGAAGGCATCGAAGAAGTTCCAAACTAGCTCCAAACTTGCAGGCGGTATGCACACTCGTTCGACCATACGAAGGATCCGAAAGACCAGCAATATTCGGCCTATTATCCAAGATAGGTTGAATGGCTTCACACGTTGGATTGTACTTACAGGCTTCTTGGAGCACCACCCAGGCATTTCCGTCTCTCCAAGACAAATCCTTTGCATGAACCTCGGCTTTCAGTCTAAAGCCTTCCCAGTTTCTTTCTTGTGCAAGAAAAAATAAATCAGAAGTTTGTCTACTCATATTCAACACAAGAGATAAAACGATTGCTCTCGGAACCAATGCACCTTCTTGATTGGATTCCATCGTACCGTACTACACAAGAACTGGTCACTATATTTCTACAACCGCTTTCAACGTCTTCATTAACTATTCATTTTATAGCTGTTCATCTGCTAGCTACGTACGTCTAAGCGAGGTTCTGTCTATAATTTACTGACGATTATGATAAAAATGTCGTTGGGCACATCTTTATTGAGTCGTGACGATCGCAGTTAAAAATAAAAAAGTTCAATTCAACCCTCTTCTCGTTGTCGCATCATTTGAGATACTGCATCCTTCATTAAACTATCATGAGTTTGAAACGATTCTGGTGATATAAACGACGCTGTTTCTCCTTGAACTTCGCTAGATGAAGACCCCGTAGGCGGAGGCTTAGAAACCGAAGCCCCTATTTCTGACTGTGATGTTTGACTAGTTGGAACATTCTCTGACATCGACGATGACTCCTGCATTACCGGTCGAATACCTTTTCCACCAATTCCATCACTATTCAAACCTCCTCCTTCTGTCAACGATCCTTGTTGATTATCGTCCCTCGTCTCCACCGCTATGCTCTCACCACTACAATTTTCTTGCTCATCCCCTCCCTGAGAATTCGATGCCCCAGCATTCTTCAAAACCGTACTTTCGTCCACAACATCACCTGGCAACACATCCTCCTCTGGAACCCACACCCAGCATTTAAACCCCGTTTTGGCCGATGGTAAGCGTTTCACACGACGCCATTTCCGCACCGGCATACCCTGCTCTAGAAGCTCACGTCTTCTTCTTAATCTGGCCGCATTAGCCTTGGCTTCCTTCGCAGTAATCGCACGTCCACCTCCAGCTCCTCCCAGAGATTTCTTGCTTGGTCTACTTCGGCTATTCGATTTTTTATAAGTTTTCTTGGCTCCGTATGTTGGCGTTCGAGCTCGAGTTCCGGTGGATCCTCGTGTTGCTCGACGAGATGGAGCTGCTGCCATTTGGGCTGCCATGGCAGCATCGCTGGGATATGAGGCCATACTTCTACTTTGTATATCTATGAATATTCTCCGGATAACTGATTATCAAAAACTATTATACATGTATACTTGTTAAAAGAATGAATTTGCAATACCGATGACATGCAATGTGTGATTATCGCGTCGTGTGTCGTATGTCATACATTGTACGTTGGTATGGTTAGAAAACAAATACCGGTACATGTATTTAATACTGTGCCGGTAAAATCAGAGACCCGAAAGCGCCCAGCGCCATTCGCGGTATTGCGAGTGGGTTACATTTTTGGCGTACTCGTAGACTCTAAATTAGAAGTTAATAAAATAAAAGCATACAGTTTAAAAAAATACATGTACTTTGTGTACGCCGCCATACAGATACAGGCCATACGGCCATTCGCGTGTACTTGTAGTATGTAGTATACCGGTACATGTATTATGTAAATGTAACTCCATACATACTCTTTATGTCATGGTCATGATGGCCCAAAGAGGGGTGCAGGGGTGCGCACGTTTTATATATCCGATATATTTCGATTGTTTTTTTTGCATCAACTCCGAGATTTATGATCTATGACTTGTTCCATATAATCATCCATATATATGATCGTGTAATGGGAGCAAGTGCTGTTACAAATGTACATGCATACTTCTTCCTTCGTTGAGAGGAGGTAAGAACCCAGCAATTGACGTTCGTTCTGATGTGGAACTTGGCGACTACTCGATGTAATACCCTCAATCATCTCACCCGCTGTAATAGAATAATATCCTAACCATATTTCAGTCCGACAAAACAACGAAAGGATAATAATTATTACAATTGATGTTATTTATATCATGGATGTTAGCGGTGCAACAGCTTTTGCTGCGCCAAGGGAAGGAATGAATGATCTCCATCAGAAAATTAATAAATATGTTTATGAAATACGAATGGTTGAGATAGATGAATATGTATAGAAAAAAATTGACATGGAGAAGGCATTCAAAGTGATTATTGGTGCCCCAGACTCTGAATACAACGCTATAATGAATGTTTGGAAAGGTCGCTTTGCGGATCCTTGGTTACCGTTTTATAAATCGAATAGAATTGAAAAGAATGAAAGTAGAGCCAAAGCATTTTATCGGAAGGCAGTGGATTTAGATATTGAACGAATGGCAGAAGCTGGTGACCAATATGCACAAGCATGTCTTGGATTGATGTTTCGCTTTGGACGGGGCAAGTACAGAAATAATTCAACAGCATTGGAATGGTATCGCAAAGCAGCGGAGCAAGGCCATGCTGATGCGCAAAATAATCTTGGATGGATGTATCGGAATGGAGAGGGTGTTGATCAAAATGATTCAACCGCACTGGAATGGTTTCTCAAAGCAGCGGAGCAAGGCCATGCTCATGCACAAAATAGTCTTGGACTTATGTATGCGAATGGACGGGGCGTAAATAAAAATGATTCAACAGCAGTGGAATGGGGGGCAAGGCTATGCTAATGCGCAAAATAATGTTGGAGTGATGTATGCGAATGGACGAGGCGTTGATAAAAATTATTCAACAGCTGTGTATTGGTATCGCAAAGCAGCAGAGCAAGGCCGTGCCGGATCGCAAAATAATCTTGGAGTGATGTATGAGAATGGACAGGGCGTCGATCAAAATGATTCAACCGCAGTGGAATGGTATCGCAAAGCAGTGGAACAATGCCATGCTATTGCGCAATGTAATCTTGATTTTTTGACGAACAAGCTTTCAAAAGAAAAAAAACGCAAAGGTGGAAAGAAATTCTTTTTTAGGTAGCGTCCCAATCTTAATTATATTGACATGTATACTGTATATGTATGTGGTGCTTCGGACTCACATAGGTGATAGGTTTTTATAAACAAATCGGGGACGTTTTGGACAAGAAGTGTAGTGATCAGCGATCATTAGTGATCCACTCTCGACTCTCTGGTGTCGGTTTGCTCTTGCTCTGTCACAACTCAAAACTCACAGCATAAGGATTCAACATTCGCATCGGAATTCGCAAGCAACTTTTTCCAAAAATATCACAACACACTCAATGTGAGCGAACTACTCAATGAAATTCATTCGAATCACGCACAATTATCAAAAAATACCTTATCTATATCTATAAGGATTTAAATTTTTATGGTGATCGGATGGTTTCTGCATCATTTTACCGGAAATAGCCTAGATTTGTACGATGAAGCAGATGATTCTGGTTATGCTTACGCCAGTTCTGACGACTACCTTTTCCCCGACGCAACAACCATTCTCGATGAACTTGATGATATAGATGAGCTTGTGGTGGTGAGTCCTGATAGCCATCTAGCTCCAGAAGCTGATGTCGAAGGTGCGAATATGGTCCTAATTTTGATAACGATGAAGAAAGTGAAGAAAGTGGAGTACGATTAGTGCACCGCCTCCCATTCGATGTTTTGCGCTCCAAACCAACGGAAGAGGGAAGACGCATTACAATGAAGCGATGGCTCAACGACTGTACATATTTTTGATATGGAAGAGTTGAATTCTTTGCAATGGAGAAGACATACAAGTTTAGGCGAGCAAGCAAAACTAATCTCTACTGCACGAACCCTTGCTAAAAGTTTGAGCACCTAAGGTCAATTGTTCTGACTTCACTTTGCCTATGCTGTTGCGGAAGAACTTCATTTTACCGTTTCTGAAATATCTATGATTACCGCGCATGTATTACCGGAACTTTTCTCCTTTGGTTTTCAATCGTCATCCGGATCGGAAATCTCTTTTCGCATTCCTTTGTCTGGAGTATGAACGAAAATATTTCCAAAGGTATCATTTCCGAGTGTGCGTTAAAAATATTTATAGCGATTGCGGGTCGAGGACTCTCATTACCATCTTGCCATTCGTCATACATTTTGGAATGAAAGGTAGAGAGAATAAGTCAAGTAGTTGGCCTCATTGTACATCCAATTCAAAAGAAAGGATGTTGAATTTTAATTCAGAGTTGATTAAAATGACTTAGTGTCTTGAATGTAAACAACATTTTTGAACGAAAATAGTTTGGGAGCAGTTGCCCATTTTTACATGTTAACCACAAAATCTGTTTTTTTAATGATATAACGATATGTTGTAAGTGCAATAGTCAACCAAATTCAGAGATACTTGTAGTCAATCATACCGACTCCCAGAACAATCCACAGATATCTGCAAACTTGTTGAGCAACTCGATGTACATATCTGTCTTGTCTCAATAGGGATACCTCAGTCAAAGTTTAAAGAAAAAATTTCGTTAAAGTGCTCGAAGAAGTTGATCAACATTTAATGCTATTGAGATGATATCAAAACACATTTTCAAACTATACATTATTTACATTATCATATCTACACTTAACGGTAAACCTAAGTCTATCCTCGCAAAAAATGTGATGCGAAAGTTACTGTTGCCCATTTAATGTTTTTTTGTTTTATACAGAAGTAGTATTCATAAGGGATTGCTTTTTGATAATCCAAGATGGAGTTCTATTTACACGGTAGAGTTCGTTACAAGACTTAGATGCACCAGTCATGCCCCTTCGGAGTCCCATAGACCTAGAAATGAGAAAAGGTAAATAATAGGAATAAATCACCTGAGATAACATAGCACTCCACTTTTGGGCTATTCTTCTAATCTTACCGTATCGTATGTAATCTTGGAGCGACTCGATCTTGTCGACTTTTCGTTCAACCAAACGTTACAACTTTCAAACGGCGGAGAGTACAAATGAAGGGTCACGGCAGGCTTACTTATATGTGGATTTCCAACCTTGTGATAACCCATCCAATCTGCAATGTGACTGATTTCTCCCTCACAAAAGATGTCATTTTGAACACAAATCAATCCGTTATCACCGTCTGCCTCTTTGTACCTCTTCTCTTGCACCACCCCCTCACATACGCGCATCCAACAACCATCACATGGATGATCATGAATCGGTGACACCTTATTCGGGTTCCAGTATAGCATAAGTAACGTAAAGGTCTTCCCATCCGTAGCTACTAAATTTCTTGTGTAATTTTTTGACATGTCCGGGAAACGCACAAATTGTCTCCAATCCTTTTGTTCCAACTTTAAACGACTTAAAAACCAGGTACTCAAATGAATAACTTGAAAACTTGAAGTGCATACATTCGAGGTAATTGCATCGTTGTAACTTACCGAAATAAACTCATGACATTCTGAGCCTTGAGATCATCTTCGAACTCGGAAAGAACTTTAGGAAGCTGATGAATAAATTCGTTCAACGATACGTCACTACCCACATCATCACTAATGTCACGGGAAGATAAAATGGCGTCTAACTCATGATAACTGCTGCCGGTAGTACGTTGGAGGAAGTCAATGCTGGCCATGGCTGTATCCTATAAAATTTTGTTCTTTTTGTAACAAAAGTCGAACGACTGTGGAGTTCGTCCTTTTCTTTTCAAGGTTTTGCTTCCCATCTCCCATCCGAGTCTTCACTGTTCTCGTTGCGTTCAAGAAGTGGAATTGGTGACATGTATGATGTACGGTATTTTCGGGGTTCCCACCAAGCAAGTCATGATGGATTAGAACATCAACTTTCCTTGGCACGATTGGAGAGCTATATTAGTGTTCCGAATTCCCAGCGCGCAAAAAGTTACTCGTAGACTCGTAGACTCGTAGACTCGTAGACAAAAAAGTTGAAAAATAAAAAAAAGAAGAGAAAATTCGCTAAATCTCCGTTTTTTTTGCAAATTTCGCTAAATCTCTGTTTAGCTAATGACATATTTTTGCGCATTCTATTAACTCTTTAAGCCCTGAAAGTTTATGTCCTATAGGACATAAGAAACGTGTTTTGATTGGTTGTTGAAAAATTTAGCCCATTTTGATTGGCTGTAACGGAGATTACGTCATACATCGACTATAAGTAATCCTTTAAGTCCTATATATAGGACA
>Ga0115008_10004242_pt1 | contig 11925 bp, 3 predicted proteins | sample FraStrMetagenome_FD_87164 | JGI IMG/M metagenome (GOLD analysis project Ga0115008, IMG submission 87164) | Marine eukaryotic phytoplankton communities from Arctic Ocean - Fram Strait ARC3M Metagenome | ecosystem: Environmental > Aquatic > Marine > Oceanic | place: Fram Strait | collected 2012-06-18
CGCCGCCCGCGCCGCCCGCGCCGCCCGCGCCGCCCGCGCCGCCCGCGCCGCCCGCGCCGCCCGCGCCGCCCGCGCCACCGAGCGCAGGGGCCCCTGGCGAGGGGCGGGGCGGCGAGGGCGGAGGCGTGGCGGCGGACGACGTGGAGATGCGAGACGGCGGCAACGGGGCGGCGGAGGGCGGAGGCCGGGCGGCGGCGGCGGCGTCCGGCGGCGACGGGCCCGCCGAGGCTCAGCCGGCTTCGCAGCCGATGGAGGTGGATGGGGCTGCGCCGGCTGCAGCTGCGGAGACGCCCGAGAAGGGGACGGCGGACCGGCCTGGCTCGGCGGGCGGGGAGGCGGGCGGGGAGGCGGGCGGGGAGGCGCCTCAGGCCGAGGAGGGCCTGGCGTACACGGGCGACATGCTCGAGTGCGCGGGCTGCCGCGACCGCTTCCACCTGCGCTGCCTCGACACCAACCTGGAGAGCAAGCCCGAGCTGTGGGACAAGTGGAGGTGCCTCGAGTGCAAGCAGTGCGAGGTTTGCAAGAAGGACGGCAGCAAGATCCGGCTGGCCATCTGCGAGGACTGCGACGAGGGCTACCACATCGAGTGCCTCGACCCGCCGCTCAAGTCCTTCCCCCACCGCAACTTCAAGTGCCCCAAGTGCGTCAAGTGCTCGTCGTGCGGCACGCGCACGGCCAAGGCGTGGCGCTCCGACTACACCATGTGCAAGCCGTGCGGCACCCTCTTCCGCGACCGCCGCTTCTGCGCCATCTGCCTCTCGGTGTACAAGCAGCACGAGACCGACATGGTGCAGTGCGACAAGTGCCGCTTCTGGATCCACGCGCGGTGCGACGGGTTGGGCGAGGACGACTTGCGCAAGCTGCACGAGTCGGAGGACCCATACGAGTGCCCGAACTGCCGCGGCGAGCGCACCTACACGCTGATGGCGCAGGCGCTCGACCAGCTGCAAAAGGAGGACCGCGAGCGCTTCTTCGCCGAGCCGGTGACGGTCGAGTACGCGCTCGCGACGCAGTACCACACCGTCGTGGACAAGCCGATGGACTTCCGCACCATCCGGGGCAAGGTCACCTCCCTCCAGTACGGCACCACCCAGCTCGAGGCCGTGCGCGCCTTCCGCGACGACTTTCGGCTCATCTGCTCCAACGCAAAGGCCTTCCACCGCCCAAACGAGAAGATCCACATCGTCGCGCGCCGGCTACTCAAGCTGAGTGAGAAGGTCATCGACGTCACCTTCCCGTGGCTCAAGGCGGACCTCGCCGGCGCCGGCGACGGCGACGGCGGCCCGGCGGCAAAGGCGGACGCGTCCAAGCCGGATAAGGAGGAGGTCGCCGTGGGGAGCGACGAGGCGCCGCCGCTGCTCGAGAGCCCGTGGCACCACGTCGCGGCGATCACCTTTGAGGGCGGCGGCGACGACGCCTCCGCCTCCTCGGCCTGCTTCGTCTGCGGCGGCCTCTGCGACCCGGACTCGCCGTGGCTGTGCGACTCGGCGCTGCTGCGCTGCACGTGGTGCGCCGAGACGTACCACTCGTACTGCACGCCCGCGCCGTGCCCCGAGCCGAACGAGGAGACGATGCTCCACTGGTCGTGCCCGCGCTGCCGCTTGCTCACCATCGCGCCCGCCAAGCCGGGCGACGACCCGAGCGAGGCACCGCGCAGCCTGCCCGCCGGCATGACCCGCTGCGCGCGCTGCGACAAGGTGCTGCCGCGCAAGGGCGCGAGCAGCAGCGGGGCCGAGCCGGGCGGCGCGGACGGGCTCGTGATTTGCTCCGACTGCCGCTGCTGCGAGGGTTGCGGCGCGCGCACCGGCCGGGGCTGGAGCGAGGATGGCGTGTGGTGCGCCGCGTGCGCGCCCGGGGGGCTCGAGGGCCGCTTCTGCGGCATCTGCTCGCGCGTGTTTGACAACGAGAGCGAGGAGGCGGCGATGATGATCCAGTGCGACACCTGCCTCATCTGGGTGCACCCGCTCTGCGACGGTCTCGACGAGGAGACCTACTGGAAGTACGCCGAGGGGCGACCCGGCTTCGAGAAGTACGAGTGCCCCGACTGCAGCGCCGAGCCGTCCGCCTCGGGGGCGGTGCTGTGGCGCCAGATCGAGCGGCTCGTCTCGCGCATCCAGCACAAGCGCATCCAGTACTCGGCCGAGCTGCTGCCGCGGCTCGGGCCGGAGCGGTCGTCGCTGACGGACCCGCGGCGCCGCTCCGCGCTTCAGCGGTGGATCGGCGAGCGGGCCGCGGCCGGGGCGGCGTGGGCCGTCGCGACGCTGCATGAGGCGGGCAACCCGTTTGGTCGCGTGCCCCCCGGGCCGAGGCCGCCGTCGAGCAACAGCAACACCGACTACGTCGTCACGGGCACGCCGGCGGACGATTGCGGCGAGTGCGTCTACTGCAGGGACAAGATCAAGTTCGGAGGGCCCAACGTGACCAAAAAGCCGTGCCTGCGGCGGCGCGTGCTCAAGAGCAGCATGGGCAGCTCGCAGACCCACAGCCTCGCGCTCGCGGCGGCGGAGGCCGACCCGCAGCCAGGCTCCCTCCCCGCAGACGGGTCGCAGCCGCAGGTCGTTGAGCGCCTCCCGCGCCACGCCGCAGCGCGCTATCGAGGTAGCTCAGCTGCATTTCTTCTGGCGATAGGCTGTCGACGAGGAGGCCGCTGGCGTCGCTATCAAGCGCGAGGCGCCTGGCGGCCTCGCCAACGGGCAGGCGCCGGGCGACGATGCGTCGGGCGGCACGCAGGCCAATGGCGTCGAGCAGCCCGCCGAGCCGAAGATTTTGTCGATGATCGTCAACAACGGCGTCAGGGCTGAGGCGTGGGACGGGTACGACTCGTACGAGGAGTACGGCGACGGCGAGGAGAGCGGCGGGGCGCGGCGGCCGATCGCGCGTCCCGCGGCGGGACGGCTCTCGTCCCTCCCAGCGCTTTGCATGCCTTGTGCCGGGTCTGCCCGCAGCAGTGGAGAGACGCAAGCCGGGAGCGCCGGGGCGTCCGCAGCAGCCGCCGCTAACGGGGCCCCTAGGGCGCCGTCGGGCGGCGAAGCAGCCTCCGGCCCTTCGCCCGCCAGCTTGCCCAATGGCGGGGACGTGAAGATGGAGGAGGCTGGCAGCACGGCGCCCGAGCCAGAGGCGGCGGCGCGTGTGCAGGCAGCGGAGCCGGCCGACGCCGAGCAGGTGCTGCCTTTGGCAGGGCAGAGGCCCGGCGCAGAGCCGAGGCCGCGGCCGGCCGGCGAAGCCGCTCCGTCTGCGGCAGCCGGGGGGCGGCAGCGGGCCGAGGCCGCGGCGGGCAGCGGACAGGGCGAGCGGGCTCCGCTCGACCCAGAGCCGTCGATTTCGGCGCTCGCCGGGTCGGGGAGCGGTTCGCAGCTTTTGGATGCAGCAGCCGCCAAAGCCGCCGCCGGGGGCGCCGCGATTGTGCCGGCCACTCCCGAGGCCGCTGCCCTCTCCGCGGCAGACGCGGACGACGTGCCCGTCGGGGCGCCCGTCTGCGTCTTTTGTGCGCGCGGCGCCCACCCCGTCTGCGGCCGGCTGATCCCCGTGTCGCCCGGCTGCTGGGCGCACGTCAACTGCGCGATGTGGAGCTCGGAGGTGCTTGAGAAGGAGGCGGGCGTGCTGTACAACATGCCCTCGGCGGTGCGCAGGTCGGTCAAGAAGCGCTGCGCCCACTGCCACCTCCCGGGCGCCTCGGTCGGCTGCTTCCACAAGAAGTGCCTCGCGGCGTACCACTTTGCGTGCGCGCGTTCTTTGGGGTGCGCCTACACGCCGGACGACGGCCGCTCGACGTGGTGCCCGCTGCACGCACCGCCTAAGGCGATCACGCCGCTGCCGGTGCGGGTCTCGCGCTCCGTCGCCGTCAACCGCTCGCTGCGGCTGCACCGGGCCGACGAGGGCGAGGCGCAGCAGGCGGCGGCCGCCGAGTCGGTGCTGTTGCAGGTGGGGCAGCTCAAGGTCCTCCGGCTCGGCAGGCCGCAGCCGGCGCGGCCGCAGTTCCACGAGCGGCACCAGATCTTCCCGCTCGGCTACACCGCCCGGCGCCGCTTCCACGACCTCGCCAGACTGCCGCCGGCCACGTGCGAGTACAGCTGCAAGGTCGGAGAGCACGCCGGGCTGCCCTCCTTCGTCATCGCCCACCCGACCGAGCCGGGCCTCTGCTTCAAGAGCTCGACCGCGACGGGCGCGTGGCACGCGCTCGTCAACCGGCGCGCGCGGGTGCACGGGGTGCGGCCGCTCAACCTCACGCCGGCTCAGATGCAGCTGGAGGGCGCGCTCTTCTTTGGGCTCGCCGTGCCGGCGGTGGCGCAGCTCATCGAGCAGCTGCCGGGGGCAAAGTCGTGCGAGGGCTTCCACCCTCGCTACTCGCGGCCCGAGGCGATGCAGAAGGTGCCGCCGCTGCCAAAGTCGACCAACGGTTGCGCGCGCGCCGACCCGTACGTCAAGCGCTCCTCGCAGTACAAGGCGGCGCACTCTGTCTACCACCGGCCCTTCCTCAACCGCGGAGCGATCCAGTCGCACAAGGAGAAGGAGGAGCCGGCCGAGGGCGAGGAGCGCGAGGGGCTGCTCCTGCGCCGGAGGGAGGGCGAGTCCCGCTCGGTCGGCCAACTCGCCGCGCTGCAGTCCTTCTCCGCCCTGCAGAAGCTGCACTACAACGTGCGGGTGGGCCGCTCGCCCATCCACAACTGGGGGCTCTTCACGACGTGCGGCATCCCCAAGGACGCGATGGTGGTCGAGTACAAGGGCGAGGCGATGCGCAACGTGCTGGCGGACCTCAAGGAGAAGAAGTACGGCGAGGGCGCGCTGCGCGGCCAGGGCGGCGACTGCTACATGTTCCGGATCGACCCCGAGACGGTGCTCGACGCGACCGTCAAGGGCAACGTGGCGCGCTTCATGAACCACTGCTGCCACCCGAACTGCTACTCCAAGGTCATCGAGGTGGACGACGACCGCGGCGCCGTGACCGTGCGGCGGAAGCACATCGTCATCTTCGCGCAGCGCGACCTCGAGGCGGGCGAGGAGATCATGTACGACTACAAGTTTGGCGTCGAGAAGGAGAAGATTATCTGCCACTGCGGCCACCCCAAATGCTTAGGGGTGATGAACTGAGCGCGCTGGCGCCGGACGCCGCTGCACACTCAGACGATGACCCCCCTCTACACTGTCCTCCATGTTTTGTTACGCGCACTCCGCACGCCCCTGCCTCGTGGCAGCGTGTTTTTAGCGGCAGCCCGAGTCTTCGCGGCGGCTGGGCTCTCTACTTTGATGCCAAAAAGCAGAGTACAGGTATGAAACAGGTCTGGGCAACGAGAGAGCCGTCTACACACCAGCTAGCTGTAGGTGTAGCTCAGTGGCGCTGGGAAGCACATCTCGGCTGCCTCTCGCGTCTCTCGGCTCGCCTGGCTCCGGCGCGTCCCGTCCACCGTCCCGCGCCGCCGCCCTGCACGCCATCATGGCTCACAGCGAGGAGTCGGAGGCGCAGCTTTCGAGTCTAGGCTCGACCTCCGCAGGCTAATTGGTGCTCTCCTCGCTGCACGGCCCGGCGCGAGGGCGCTATTCGCACCTTTCACGAGCCGGATGGCAGAGGCCATCTTGGTTGCCCTCGGGCTTGCGGCAGCCGAGTTGACGGGTGGCGAGACCAGCGAGGGGCGGCGGGAGAGTGCCTCGGCGAGATTAGACTGCGACCCAAACCGGCTCGTGTTGGCACGCTTCAGGCTGCTGCCGGACGACGACGAGGACGAGAGCGACGAGAGCGACCGTTGCAGTGTCGCCGTCGACGCGCGCCGCTTCAGCTCCCTCGGAGAGGTCGCATCAGCCCCGCCGTCCGCTGAGGCGGGCTCGGCGGATGCGTGAGACTGCACCCCTCCTGGAGCCCCCTTACCACGGGTGAGCAAGCGCACTGCACTGCTGGCTCCTGCGCTGAGGTCGGCCAGCTCCTGCGTCTGGACGCCAGAGATCTGGTCGAGCCGCCGGTCGAGCGCCTTGTTTGCCGCCTTGTTCTCCTTGTTGCGCTCGTTGCACTTTTGGAGCATGGACTCCTGGATGTCTGGAAACCGCTGCAGCACGATGGAGAAGCCCGCCTTGGTGAGCACCATCGTGTCGATCGACGTCCGCGCGCGCACCGACGCGCCGCACTTGCCCTGCGCCTTGAGAAGCGCCCCCTCGCCGACAAAGTCGCCGACGCCCAGCGTGGCCGTGACAAACATGAGGTCTTCGCTCACGATGATGTCGACGTTGCCCTTGAGGATGAAGTACATTGCGCTCCCGATCGTGTGCTTGCGCATGAGCCACTCCCCCTGCGGGAAGGACTGGAAGGAGAGGACCTGCACGATGGAGGAGATGAAGTCGGCGCCGCGGTCCTTGAAGAGCGGCACGCTGTTGACGGCGTCGCGGCAGATGTGCGACATCACCTCGGTTCGGAGCGAGGGGTTCAAGTCCTCGATCGACTCCTGAATCTCGACACCCTGCGTCTTCGCCCAGAGGTACTCGAAGTAGTGATCGGCTCGCGAGTGGAGGTCGAGCGTGAGCCGCTGGTGCGTCATGTACCTCTTCACCGAGTAGTGCGTCTTCCGGAAGCGCACCTCGCTAGCGTCGAGGTTGCTCGAGAGCTGGCCGATGGAGCCGATGATGAAGGCGACGAAAAAGATGCCAAGGAACCACACCAGGAGCGTGAGGACGTGCTCCTCGATCGTCTCTGGCTTGATATCGCGGCCAAGTCCCGTCAAATTGGCCATCGCGTAGTAGATGGCGCGCAGGTACAGGGCCCAGCCGAGATCATCGGTGCCAATCACGGAGCGGCTCACGTCCCCGTCGGCAAAGCAACGATCCGCCGGGTAGAGGTGGCGGCTGTATGTCATCACATTCGGACTCGCAAAGTCGACGAAGCCAGCGGTGCATGCAACCGCATGCGTGCACATGAAGAACCACCAGACGAGGGAGATGATGCGTCGGAGCGAGAAGTTGGGCGAGGCCCCTGCAGCGAACTGGTACAGCTCGTACGACAGAGCCGAGAGCTCGAGCGTCCTAAGTAGCCTCAGGCCGCGCGCCATCGCCGCCGAGAAGAATAGGGCGGCGTTTCCACCGAGGGCCACGCCGGCGCCGAGGCAGACCCAGTCCACGGGCACAAGCGCGAGGCTCGCACGCCGGAAGCTGCGGCTGTGGCGGTACCGGTGTCCGATGAGCTGGGCGTCCTTGACCAGAATACCCTGGTCGTTGACGTACGCCAGCCTCAGGTTGAGGGGCACGTCGATGACGTAGACCAGGTCTGCAAGAAGGTCGAGGACGTTGACGGCCGTAAGCGAGGCCGGATACGTCAAGGCAAAGGCGCCCGCGGACGGCGACCCTCGGAACCGGAAAGCGACCCCGTACATCCACGTCGTGAGGTTCCACAGTAGGGCCGCCCACAGCAGCGTGACCCACGCCAGCCGCGCCCTTGTATCTGGCAGGAGCACGAGCGAGTAGGTCGGCTTGCCGCCATCCGGGTTGTCGGAACGGCTCAGGACAAAGCCCATCCACTCCCGAAAGCTCTCGCGCGGTCCGGCCTTCTTGGCCTCGCCGTGGACGGGCACGAGATTAGTTGTGGCGTCCTCGTCAACCACCAGCGACGCGGCGCGGCTGCTCAAGACCTCGACCGCCTCGGCAAATCGGACGTTGGTGTCGCCGCGCCTCAGGTTTGGCGCCGGGGCCTCGACCACCACCGTGCAGTCACGCGGCGTGGCGTGCGGTGAGCAGTCGGAGGATGGTACAGAGGAGATGGTGGAGGCCGTATCTGAGCGCTCGACCTGCTGCGGGGCCTTGGGCGCGACGCGGATGCTCGAGCTCGAGTTGACGTGCTTGAGGACATGCGTGCCCGCCCGCTTCAACTTCCGACCCAAGGAGGGCGGTGGGGCGCGCTGGGCGGCGCCGGCCGCCATGGATTCCCGGACGCGATTGAGCCACCGTCTCCCGTACTTGTGCAGCAGCTCTGCTTCGCGCCCTTTGCGCAGGTCCTGGTCGATCCGCTCGCGCACGAGCTCGCGCAGTGTCGCGGTCGTGTCGGGGTAGTACGGCAGGATCTCAGCGAGGGCGGTGCGGGTGAGAGAGAAGAGGTCGCAAAACGTGGTCGCCTGGACGGTGTTGCCGCGGGGCTTTGATATCAGCAGGCCCTCGCCAAAGTAGTCGCCGTGTCGCAGCTTGGCCACCCTGACCGGTGGCTGGCCGACGAGCACATCGAGTTCGCCGCGGTGGACGAAAAACATCTCGTCTCCCATCTCGCCAGTGGTGAAGATGACCTCGCCCTCGGCGGCGATGCGCGGCCGCAACCGGTCCACCAGGGAGCGCACAAAGCCCTCGTCGGCGCCCAAGAAGAAGGGCACCTTCTCCACCATGCCGCGCGTCAGCTGCATCATTACGTCGGTGCGCAGGGACGACGGCAGCGTGTGCAGCACGCGGAGGTCGTCAAAGCCCTGATGGTTGCGCCACCGGTAGGTGTAAAAGTTGAGCACGCGTCGCTCGACCTCGGGTGGCAGCCGGTGCTGCTTCAGCATCCGCCACACGTACAGCTGCTTCGTCTGGAATAGCGACTCGGCCTCAGAGATCTCGTCGACGATGGTGGAGACGCTGCCGATGATGACCGCAAACACGACGATGCCGAGAAACATCACCACGACCGTGAAGAGGGACTCGAGCCACGTCTGAGGCTCCTCGCCGTCGGACAGCCCGGTCATCAGGCCGAGGGTGTAGTACACCGAGTCGAAGAACTGCATCGTGCGGCGTGCGGAGCTGCCCGTGTAGAGGACGGCGGCGGGGCCGCTCGAGTTGGTGAGCAACGGCTCCATCAGCGCGGGGAAGAATAGGGTGGAGCCGTGCATGAAGAGCAGCTTGCCGATCAGGAACCAGGTGCAGGCGGCTATCTGGGCAATCACCGCCATAAAGAGCGCCAGGGCAAACAGCCTCCGGAAGTGAGGCGGCACCCGCCACTCGGTCTGCACCACCTTGAGCAGGCCGGGCAGCTCAGCGACACGCACCAGCTTGAGCACGCGAGAAAAAGAGTGCGTCCAGCGCCACGGCGCCAGCGAGACGATGACCTCGCCGTAGTCCTGCGCGACGGCGGCTGGCCACGCGTACTCGAGCGGCGCAAGCCGCAGTACGTCGAGCGGGAGCGCGGCAAGAATGTGCGCCACAAAGCGCCACGAGCGCAGGTAATGCCGCTTGATGTCGCGCTGCACCATCACCATGTTGTTCTGGGAGTCGACATAGCCGAGGTGGAGGCTAAGCGCAATATGAAGGAGCAGTAGCGCGTCAAAACAGGCGTTGATTAGGTCCGCCGGCCCGAGCCCGGCGTCGAGGGTGCCGCCGTCGACCGAGATGGTGGCCGGATCTCCGCAAGTCGCGTCGACGAGCGCGGGCAGTGAGTCGAAGAAGGAGGTCGTGAGAGTCACCTCAAAGAAGAGCCAGATGACACACGCGAGCTGCAGGAGGTTCCAGTACTTGATGCTCCAGTGGTTTGGGTGCACGACAAAGTTGCGCCATCCGCGCTTCTGCAGCGCCATCCGCGCAAGAAAGTCGGCGAGCATCTCGTCGCCCTTCTTGTCCTCCGACGAGCGGCGCTCCGCCTGGGCTCGGCTGTCCGAGCTGCTCCGGCGGTCGCTGCCCCGACGAGACGGGCTCGGCTCGCTGTCGCGACGCGTACTCCCCCGCTGCCCCCCGCTGAAGGCGAGGCCGCTCTTGAAGAGCTGCTGCAGGCTCTTGCGCTTCTCCGCCGGCTCGCGCCCTCGCCCCTCCTCGACCCGCTCGCTCTCCTCCTCTGGTACGCCCCCGCGGCCGCCGTCGCGCGTGCTCGCCCGGCTGCCGCCGCCGCTCAGCCTGCCACGCGCCTTCTCCCAGTAGCTCGCGCGCCGAGGGATCGGAGTGGCGTCCCGCACGAGGGGCCTCGGCGCTCGCTTCTGGGGCGGCTGTGCCGCCTGGGCATTTGCCCCGTCCGCTCCGCTCCGCTCGGACAGCGACATGCTGTGGGTGCTTGAAGCGCGAGCCATCGTCGCTCTCCCGCCACCTGCGTTCGCCTCCTCGAAGTTGCAGGCGAGCGAGCGCCTGCTGCCTCCGCCTGCTGGCCGCGCCCGCTCCGCCCTCGTGACTGCGGCAGGGGCATTGGCTCGCGCAGCGTTCGCCAGGCGGGTGGCGAGGGTGCACGCGGTGCTCGGCTGGTCGTGTCGGCCGCGCGAAGCGTATGAAGCCTCATCATTGTCGATGCTTTCCACCACCATTGCATCGGTCCCACCCCTCTCGCCACTGCACAGCGCACCCGCAGGTAACGGTGTGGCGTACGTGTGTGCGTCGCCGCTGGTGCTCCCCCCAGTCTTGGTGTCGCACATGGGGACGTCGGGGCTGACTCGCAGCCCCATTTCCTGCGCCGCGGGGCTGGATTGCTGCCGCCCCGCTTCAAACCAGGCGTCGAGGTCCTATCAGAAAGTTTGCAATCGCCGAACTTCGGCGACGCGTGCCCTGGTTTCTCTATTTGTTCTCTTAGGTGAATTTGTTTATCCAGATTCCAGTTCTTCCGCTGCGGATGTGTCCTTTTCTTTCTGTCCTCGCCCGACAAAGAACATTTCTTGCCTGCGGGTGTAGTTCGATCTAGCGCGCCTTTTCTTTCTGTCCTCGCTGGACTAGAGATTTGTTCTGGACTACGCATTTAGAATCATTTTGTCTGCAGCCTCCTGCGGCGCCCGAGGCTTCGCCCAGCACCACTCGCAACAGCGGCATGCTCCAAAGCTGGACTGCCACACTTCCCGACGAAGCGCACGCCGCCGTGCTGGAGCTCGCGGACTGTGAGGTTTATGTGTTCTGTGAAGAGGGAAAGAAACGCAACCGCCAGCCCGACGCTCACTACAAGTGGCCGGGATGCTGGGGCTGCTCGCCCGGCCGTCGCTCCGGCACGGCGCGCCGCCGTCTGTGCTGCGCACAGCGGTGCGGCTCTCCGCCTCGCTGTGGCGGCACGAGCACCTGTGCCTCTCACCAGAGGGCCGCTACCGCGTGCACCGCCGCGTCAACAAGCCCACCGCACCGCTGCGGCTTGAGGCGGTGCGTGGCGTCAAGGGCAGGGCATTTCTCCACGGCGTGCTGCTGCCCGACGGGCACGTCTTGCCCTGGTACGGCCGGCCGGGCAACGACTTTGTCCAGTTCTGGCGGCATAAGGTGGCGGAGTGGCGGGCGCTGCTCGCCGCAAGGGCAGCGCGCGGGCTGCCCGAGGTGTTTTGCTGCCCGCGGTGCGACGGGATCCTGACGCGGCTGCCGCGCCCCGAGGGCTTCGACGAGCTCTTCGCCGAGGATCGCTACCGTTGCGACACGCCGACATGCCGCATCGACGAGGCGCGCGTGCGCAAGACGAAGACGGTCGCCGTTGTCGAGGTGTTGCGCGGTGTCAGGGAGGACAAGGCGTGGCGGCGGCTCGTGCGAGGGGAGCAGGAGGACGAGCACGCCGCCGGCGAGGCACAGCCGCAGCGTCCGCCGTTGCCGCGCGGGAGGGCTTCCAAGGTGGTGGACCTCCCGCCGCTCGAGGCGCCCGAGGCGGTGGCGGCGGCCGAGGCGCTGCGGCGGCTGCGCGAGGCGAGGGCGGCGGCGGCGGCGGAGTCGGGCGGCGGAGAGGGCGAGGGTACTCGCGAGGGTGGTGCGGAGCCGTCCAGGGAGGCTAGGCACGAGTACGGTAGGTTCTGAGAATATGTGTGAGGTTTCCGAGAGCGCGGCGGCCGGGGTGCGGGGTGCGGAGAGAGATAAATAAATAAATAAAAAAACGGACACCTCTCTACTGTGAGATGGGTAAAAAGGAACAGGTCCCCGCCCTTGCGATCTTTGTGCAGGGTTCGTTGTGGGTGTGGTCGGCGACTAGCCGGGGTCGTCCTCCCCGCTGCCGCTCCCGATGGGGGACTACGGACTAGCACACTAGCCTGCGGGGAGAGAGAGAGACACAGTTTA
>Ga0115008_10004243_pt1 | contig 11921 bp, 14 predicted proteins | sample FraStrMetagenome_FD_87164 | JGI IMG/M metagenome (GOLD analysis project Ga0115008, IMG submission 87164) | Marine eukaryotic phytoplankton communities from Arctic Ocean - Fram Strait ARC3M Metagenome | ecosystem: Environmental > Aquatic > Marine > Oceanic | place: Fram Strait | collected...
GAACTTAAGTCCATAAACCAGTTACAGGTTTGATAGAACACAATCATGTAACTTAGTATAAGTAGCCTTGGTGCAATTCGCCATGCGTCTAGTTTCTCTGGTGTCATTTAACCGCTCCTTTTAATCCATCTATAATCTCTTGTGCAGAAGGTCTACGTTTCTTAAAATCATATACACACTCAAAACTCTGAGGACATTGCCTGTATGCAGCGCCATACTCATACTTAGGTATCAAAGGTGTTGGATAGAATGTAGCAGATGAACCGTTAGGTCCACGATACCAACACTGTTGAACGCCCATTATGCTAACCCGTTTCCACAGCTTACATATAACCATTCGGGGTTCTTTAGCTTCTAGTACCCCTACAGTGAAAATTAAGGCTACACAAAACCACAATGCTTTTACCATGAACCCGTGCCTACCCCAATTAAATATACCCCGCCAAAAACAACGAATAGGATACCAAGGGACAGTGCAAACATAGCCATGTTATTTACGATCTGTTTCTTAGCTTCCATAGCCTTGTAGACAGTTTCTTCACGTTCTTTTCTTATCTGCCTTCTTAGCTTGATCATTTCATCCCAAGTTTTAGGGCCAAATCTCATATTTAAAAGGAACATCAATTCCTTCTGTTGGGCCGCTAACTTTTTCTTATGGACAATTATGTCGAAGGCTTCCTTTTCTATACTGTCAGCAGACGTTAGCTTCTGTATAGTTGAAGGTGACTTTCTTTGTTGCTCTGCTTTATGAAGGTCAGAGGCGGCTCCGAACCACTCCCCTAGCTGCCCCATAACGTCTTCTATCTCTCTGCCATGTTGTACTAATTTCTTAGTCATTGTGAAGGCGGCAGTGCAGGCTGATATGGCCGTTATGGGGTCTAGCATTAGTCTTTCTCCATTACCACTAGCATCCTTTCAAGGGACTCTTTAATTCCCTTTATGTTTTCTTCTATCTTTCCTAGCTGTACGGCTTGGGTAATTGAGGATGTTTCAACAGCCTTAACATCGGCACTTATTCTAACTATAGAGGCGTAGTTGGCATCTACGTCTGCCCTCATCTGTGAAATAGCCCAAACTATCATTGCGGCTTGTACTACCAAGGCAAACATAAGACTTGCCGATATATTTTTATTCATTACCCAAAGTTCATCCCCCCTAGTCACAGGGGTAGGCTTTCCAGTCTAGCTGAAAATGTGGCCCATCTGGGAACTTCTTCCAGTCGCCACCCCAAACAATCTTAATATCCAACTCCTTTGCAGCTTGCTTCATTGCGTCACCAATTGGGTAAAACTCATCCCATTCCCATGATACAGGATATGGAACAACATCTACTGCATGACCTGTCAAGTGACGGGACTTAAGTGTAGTTGACTTACCTGTCTTTTTAAGCATACGCTGTCGTTCAATGTTACGAACACCCTCAGTTACACTAAAGTCTTTTTCACTAATCTCCAATGCTCTTGTGACAACAGCAATCATGTCAGGGTGTACCCCCGACAAGTTCTGCTTACTTCTTAGTCCTAGTGTGTATCCCATTAGCTTCTCCTTAAGATGATTCTATAACAACCCTTATTCCACCGTTACGTTAGGGATGGGTTGTATTTCTGTCAGTTCAGTTGGGGTAGTAGCACCCTCAATAGATGCTAGTGCAGGGGCATCACGTAAAGTTTGCTTGTCAGCAACAATCTGTGTGGTGCTTGCGCCTGATTCCAACGCCTTCATAAAGGCTGTGTCTAGTGCATCCAGCGACCCAACACGTGCTTGACGTATCTTGTCACGCCAGATGTCCTTGGCTGCTACCATGTCTACAGAGATAACCCCTGCACTAGCATCAGCTTCCCAAGCCTCACGAAATGTACGTTCTGCTGGCACTTGATAGTCTGCGGCGTCATAAGACGTTGCGCCGATTTTGATAAATACTTGTTTCATGCTGCTAACCTCCAAGCATGTCGGAATTGTCTGTCAGATGGCACATCGTCTGTACGTACAATCTTGAACATAGGTCTGTTATATTCCACCGACCAGATGTGACGGGGTATATCTTTCATTATAAGATACTCAATGGCTTCCTCCTCAGTGAGAGGACCAATGCGGGGTGCAGTCCATTGTGCTAAATGTTTCTCTGGGTCATGCTTAAAGGTGTCGTGGCGACCCTCTGCTATGGCCTGTTGCTCATCGTCCTGCAACGCCCAGTAAACGGAGATAGGTGGCAGTAGCCCAGCCTTGGCTTCTTCTAGCCAGTTGTCATCAGGGACAAGTATCATTGCAGGCTGATCTGGCTCCTCTGGGTCTTCAAACACTACTCTGTAGTTGCTCATTGTGTTATAACTACAGAGCCTAGGGACGCTGCCGAATCGCTTCTTTGGCCCACAGAATTTACACCACCCGTATTTCCCCAACCTGTTCGACAAACAGAGGTGCTGTGCGATATGCTACAACCAGTTGTGTTAGGGTGGTTTGTGATAGGGGAAGACCCGTAAGTGGCGGCGTAGTACGTGGAAGATTGAACAGGAGACATGTTAACCGAGAAATCCCCAGCACCGTTGTCAGTGATACTAGATACGCCTGCGCTGTCCCGAATGGTCGTAGACCCACTAAAGTGTAAAAAAGCCTTTGTAGCACCCAATCCGCTAGTAGAAGCAGCCCAGCTTATGTCTGTACCATCACTTGTGAGGACAGTGGCAGCACCACCCTTAGCTAACCTAGCGGTAGCACCAGACGCATCGCCGTACAGTATAGAGCCTCTGGTGATTGTAGCAAGTTGGTTAAGTTCTGTAGTGGTTAGAGTTGCCCCAGTTAACGTATTTAACTCTGCTGTGGTTAGAGTTGCACCAGTTAACTTGTTTAACTCTGCCGTACTAGCAGTTGCCCCAGTTAACTTATTTAACTCTGCCGTACTAGCAGTTGCACCAGTTAACTTGTTTAACTCTGTGTTCGTAGAGGTTAAAGCTGTGTCTAATTTAAGGGCGACAACCCAAGCATCATTGGCCTCATTTCTAATGTACAGGGTGTTAGTGTCAGTCTCGTACCAGAACTGATTAGCATATGTTGTAGTGGGAGCATCGGCCCCAGAGGAATTAGAAACGGCTGCTAGTAGCGCAAGGTTAAGGTCTGCTCTTGTTGCAGGGAAACTTTGGTTGTCAATTACGAAGTCGTGTTGGCTCATGTCTTATCCTTACTCTGGTTTAGTGGGCCAAGTTATCGAACTAGGGAACCCCGATTGCGCTGGTACATCCCTGAGTAAAACTCTGTAAGACAACCAAGCGTCTGTGACACGATCAACTACTGCCCATTTGTCAGACTCCAATAAAAGCATGTCACGTTGCAATCTCATCTGTTCGGCCAACTCTTCCGTAGAGGGGTCTGGTTGAGTACTGGTGCTACCCTCTGGGGCAGTTACACCAATCGCTTCAATGGTAAAAGACTCTGTGTGGCTAGTCCAGTAAACAGTGCCTCTAAGGTCAGGTGTTACAACCCAACTACCGTCTGTCCATACAGCACATTGATTATCATCTAAACTAGGTAACTCTGATATAGTAGCATTAGCGGGGATGCGAAGGCTACGATCAAGAGGGTCAACTTTAGCTGTTGTGGTATTTAGATACTCACTTGTTTCTTTGTCGTAGTGGTACACGTTTGTCATTGTGTTTCCTATGTCTTTATGCAGTACATTAAAGCTATGTTGCGTGGTCGGGTTTCACCGCCCCTGTTATTAAAACTCATTCTGTTAAGAGTTGACAAATTTGCGCCGGAGTATATTGATCCCGAAGTGGTCCCGTTTTCTGGAACAGCTACAGTTGTGTCACTCCCATTTCCCCCTGTGAAGAATCTAGCAGTTGCAAAGTTATTTGCCCGTTGACCCTGTGCAGAGCCTAATACACGGCTGGCATCAATCCCACGACTGTTATCAAATCCTCGTATAAACTCTCCACGAAGGTCAGGTAAGTTAAAGGTTGAGGAGCCATCACCAGCACCATAGGTTGAGGCTATAGTAGAAAACAGGCCAGAGTAAGTAGAACGGCTAACGGCAGCGCCATCGCACTCTAAGTATCCAGTAGGCTCAGTAGACGTAGCAAGGCTAACAACAGTACCTATGGCAACTCCCCCAGCGGAAGCGGCCCACGCTATGTCTGTACCATCAGAACTTAAGACTGTTCCAGCACCACCCTTAGCCAACCTAGCAGTTGCACCAGAGGCGTTACCATAGATCAGAGAACCTCTAGTCAGGTCTGTCAGTTGGTTTAGGTCTGCGCCTGTGCTAGTTAAGGCAGTTGCACCCAAAGTTAGCCCCTGCGTAGTAATAGAAAGGACGTTGTTGTTGCTTTGATCTAATGTGCAAATGGAAATCCAGTTACTGTTAGCCTCATTGCGTATTTTAAGGGTGTGAGTGTCAGTCTCGTACCACCATTGGTTAGCGTATTTAATGGCTGGCTCTGCATCACCAGATGAGTTAGAGGCAAGAGCCACAAAAGCTGCATTTAAGTCTGTTCTAGTAGCAGGGAACAGTTGATTGAGAATGTCAAAGTCGTGTTGAGACATTACGTGGTTTCCTTTCCGTAGCCCTTAGCTACATAATCTAAGGTTACAGGGTTAGTACTAACTGCCGACCCAGTGAACATGTTAAAGGTAAAGCCAGACCTTGTTTTATTTGTGATTGTATACCTGTCTCCCTCAACCGCGTCAGCAAGAGAAATACCTAAAGCTGGGGTAGCAGCAAAGGCGTTTGTAAACAGGATGTTTTTAGTGCCTGCAAAAGTTATATTAGAACCAGCTTCTACCCTGTCAGGCATGTCTACATTTACAGTCAGTTGTTCAATTTGAGGACTACTGGTAGGATTAGTGGAAGTTAGTAAAGCCCTAAACTCAAAAGCCCTAGCTGTTATGTCACTGACAGAAAAGTTTTGCCAATCGGTATAAGTAGGGGTTCCAGAGGGATCGTCGTTAGTGTGTCTTAACTGCAGTACCACAGACACATCGTCAGCGTCAGACCCTGCTTCGTCAAACAGACCCTCTACACTGTTAAAGAGAGGAGTTTGAAGGTCAAAGGTATCTGCATTGTTGAACCTGTTACTAATGAAGTCGTAACCTAGTCTGGAAGTAGACTTAAAGCCTATGTCAAAATGGTTTGCGAAGTAGTAGATGCCAGAGGATTCAAACGTAGTTACGGTCTCGAACTGATTTTCTCTGTCATCAAAGTCGCCAGTAGCAGAGTCAAACAGTAGACTGGCTAACACTAACTTGCCATTAACAACTTCTGTGTTTGACTTTACACCATTAAAAGTTGGACCCTCAGTTAAGGTAGCTACGACATTTAACTCTTCTATGCCCACGCTAGTAATCACAAACTTCGCAGCATTAACAGAAGTGTTTGAACCACTCGTAGTGTCATCTACAGCTTTTATAAAGTACGTTCCCGGACCAGCATCAGCAAGAGAAAAGACACTGAGATTTGAGGGTACTTCAGCTATAGGTACAGATGAGTTGTACAAAGCGCCAGTTAAGGCTTTACTGTATTTAATTATGTAGTGAGCCAAGTCTAAGTCAGGCACAGGTGTCCAAGTTAAGTATAAGTTACCACCTAAAAGGTTGCCAGAGAAATTAGTTACGTCAGCGGGTGGCGCTCCTAATGGCTCTATAAACTGATTAGACAAAGTGTTATAATCACCGCGAACACCCAGAGAGTTAACTGCTCTTGCTCTGACATCATAAAACCCGTCCTCTATAGGCATAACCTCAATTCTACTTGTGCCGACAAACGCTCCTAGTGTGCCTACGCCTACAAAGTTAGTGTCGCCTACTTTCCTATATTGTATCTCGGCTATGTCCATAATGTTACTTGAGTTTGTAATGTCTATGGTCATAACGCCAGTAGTCTTGCCCTTTATCGTTCTTAAGTCTGAACCCAAAGTTATGCCAAGGTTAGGCACGGTAAAAGGAGATAACAAAGTTGTATTGTCTCTTTCGTAGACTATACCATCGCTAACCTCATCAAAGACACTTTCAGAGATTTCCCTAAGCATCATAAATACGCCAAGGTCGTATTCGTTTTTCATGCCAAAGTCCCAAGAAACAACCTCAAACTCTTTGGCAACCCAACCTAGCCTAGTGTTAGTTATAGTTACGTTGTCTCCTGTTTGTAGTTGGAAAGCCCTCAACCCAAAGTCTGCCGACCATGTAAGCTGTTGTCTGTTACGCTCTAGCATAATCCGAGCAATACGACGAGCCTCTATTGAGTTGTCTGTGAAAGGCAGTTCAAGGTCTAAGGCAGACGCTAGTCCACCATCAGCAGTGACAAAATCGGAGTTAGACACTGGTGGAAAATCTGTTACTTGCCAGTTGCTTTCTTCACCCCTGAATGTACCATTAACAGTGTTAAAGTTGTCGCGTCTTGAGTGTCTAGTTGCGAGGCTAAGACCTGACCTAAGATCATCTTCATCCAAGTGCATAACAGGGTTGTACCACTTAGCAGCCTTTACATTCCATGCGCCCTGAGTGTACCATAGGTTGGCACCCATAGAGGTTATGAGATTGTTGAGTAGGTCTTGTGGTGTAGCACCAGTAGTAAATGCACCGTTAGCTGTATAGCGTGTAGTACTGTCAGTTGTGTTAGTCTCATCACATACTGTAGCGGCGGCACTAAAGGCGGTATCATTTATGTTAGCTGCAGCTTCCCCTAGTCCGTATCCTGTAGATGTCAGGTAGTCCCTTATACATAAGGCAGGGTTGTCTGACCAAGCGGGGGCGGCTGATGAATCTCTAGGGTCGTATACCTTCTTACCTTTTATCACAGCAGTAATCTCAGGTACACCGTTAGGGAACGCATCTACGTCATACTTTAGCTTAACATACAAGTATGCAATGCCCCGAAGCCTGTGGTTAGCTGTCCAACCAGATACGTTAGAAACAAGAGTACTGTCGGCAGCTTGGTCGGCTGTACCTAAGTGTTCCTTAATTGTAATCAGGCCGCTATAACGACTGGGGGAGGTTACGTTACCGCTACCATTTATAGTGGCTAACTCATCGTTTATGTATATCTGATGGAATGATTCTATCTCATGTCCAGCAAACGCTAGTACCCTGTGTAACTGTACGTTGTCCGTACCTGTAGTGCTGTCAAATATTCTAGCACCACCAGTTTTCATTTTGCCATATATAACCTGATGGTCTAAAGCAGAACCAGATGCAGTTACTTGGTAGCCCCTGTTTGACTTTGATGACCCGCCAAAGCCGCCCAGTGAAGGGGGTTTAGGGGCTAGTGCAGCCATAGCTATACCGAGGCCAGCGGTATATACAAACGTAGCACTGAACGCGCCTATGGATGCACCACCCGCACTTGCAAGAATACCAGCCCCGCCGGGAATAGATACGACAATCGCCGCAATTACAATGGCCCTAAATATCTTCTTAAATAAACCCATGATTAATTCCCACTAGCCCTTCCCCATACGATTTCCTTATCTTGAAGGTCTTCGATAAAGTCCATCCCAAGATCACCAGCGTATATTGATTTCTGATAGGCAGAGGTATACCTAGCAACACGGGGTCTCTCTAAGTCTATCAGTTTGTTTTCTACTGTGATTTCTAGCGTAGATGTATCGGGATTCTCCTCTATGTTCATCTGATCCATGTAGCCAGAGAAAACTTGACTCAAGGCAGTTTCGTCACTCAAGAGGCCAAAATAGATGTTACATACCCTACCTTGATAGGGCAGGCTAAGTGCCGCAGAAACTACATCAGAGGTCATACCACTAAGAGTAATGGTTGCACCCTTGACGGCTAGATCAGAACCCTCCTCTACATTAGATATTCCTAAGAGGTTTCCTGATCCTGTCCAAGTATGGTTGTTGTATTCAAGGTCTCCTACACCTGTCCACAGGCGTATCTCTTCAGGACTGTCAAACAGAAACTCGACAGCAAAGAAGGGCGACACTACGGGATCGTCTAAGGCGTTAAGCACTACTTGGGGTATAGTTCTAGTCATTACTCAAGCACCTCAACAGCATCAAAAGATATTCCATACGTACTAGAGTTTCCTATCTGCCATTGCTGTACGTTACTTGTTAGCCTAAATTGACCCTTAGCGTTGTCTACCTTACAAGTTGCATTAGTGTAAGCAGCCTTAAGGTTAGGCCAAATCTCTACTGTACCTGTGCTAGAAATGTCACCTAAGACTTTATGTAACTTAGATGTAGCAGATGTACCTAGCTGTATGTAGTCGCCAGCCTTAAGAGTAGTGCCATCACTAACAGTTAGAGTTACAGTTGACGCACCCTTGGCACCAGTGAGAGTGAAAGAGCCGTCAGTGGCTGTCCCTCTTGGTTCAGTACAGTTAGGGTCTCCAAGTAAGAACGTATGCACTGGCCCCTGTAGAGATAGCAGGAAGGCCACCCAAGGCTCACCTAGGTCTCTTCGTACAGGAGGTATGGTCACAGAGGCTTTCCACACTTGACCTGTGTGCTGAATTATCTGTTGCTTATAAGTAAAAGGAGACTGGGAGGTAGCAACGGCGTTCATAGCGGTAAGAGTTATCTGTGCAAAGCCTATGTCAGTTGGTGCAGTCTTTAGTGTCATAAGATTTCCTTACCCAAACGCTTGTTTCATTTGACCACCCCTACGACGATCATCTAGTATGCTTCTCTTAGTCATGTTAGCGATTGCAGGAGCCTGTTGTGCTATGATCTGCTTAACGCTTTCATCACCATTAGCGGTAAAGTTAAAGTTCTGATGAATGGTTATGCCACCTGATCCACCAGATGTCTCTACGCCTAGCTTACCATTCTTACCCCTTTTCAAAGGCATGATGGCCTCTGGCCCAGCTTCACCCATTAGACCAGTACGACCAGCAGTCATAGGGAAGGTAGTTGGGCTACCTACGATACCACCATCAGCGTAAGGGACTACTTGACCCTTATTTAAGACCCCGCCCTTAGCAGCTTTGAAGTCCTGTAAAGCGCCACCTACGTCACTCATAAAGGAACCCTCGGTAGCACCCGCACTTACATATCCACCAAAAGCCCTGACCATTGTTTGAATAACTAACACCCTGTACAAGTGCTTTACAATGTCGTAAGCCATGTCTTTAAAGGCTTGGGCAACAGACTTAGTGCCTTCTATGATTGACATGAAGTTAGAGTCAAAAGAAGAGGCTATGGTCTGCCCTACCTTTTTGTGCATGTCTTCTACCTCTTTCAGCATCTTAAGTCTTTTTTCATTCGCAGCAAGGTCTTTAGCAACTAGGGTAATGAACTGGTCAAAACTAGCATTATATTCATCGTCCATAGCTTTTCTGAGTTGGCCCTCCAACTTCATCTGCATTAGTTTTTCGTCCCTTAGTCCTATAAGGGTTTCTTCTTCTCTTTGAGCCATTCGTATAGAGGCAATTTCTTCGGTGAGTTTATCTAAGCCTTTGCCAGTATCCCCCTTGAAGAAATCAGAGGTATCCATTCCCGGAACATTAACAAAAAGAGAGGACAGAAGTTCTTTCAGTCTAACCCCACTTGTTTCTAACGTGTCGTACTCCGTTTCAAGGGAACGTACAATCTCTAAGAGTTTAAACATTTCTTTTTCTGACACTGTAAAATCTTCGGGGCCTCGAATACCGTGTGTCTCTTGATCTTGTACAGCTTTGACACCAGCTAGATATGCAATCCTAGCTTTTGTTCCAAGGTCTCTTGCTTCCTTAAGTAACTTTCTGTCTAATATTGCTTGTTCTTCAGGATCGGGAGTCCACTTTAAGAAATCATCCTTTGGAATTTCGGGCAAGTCTGCAAACTTTCTAACGGCGTTTAGGCCATCCATTATACCCTGAACTAACTTCTGAACCTTTAGAACTATGTTTAATGCAAGTTTTTCAAAGAGGCCACTGATAGCGGGTGTAAGGTCTGTAAACAGTACAAATATAGCCCTTACTAAGCCAACAAATACACCGCGTATTTTTGCGGCAGTAAAGCCCATAGTATCTTCCATAGACATTCCAGCGTAAAGGAGGTTTGAAACGATTTCCCAGAACTTAACCTTAGCTGCTAGAACCAACAGTTTAAACTCTAGGATTAGGGCGTCCTTTACATTAACCATAACGTGGTGAACTTTATCCCATGTACTAATTAAAGCGTCACCAAGATTGCCTGTTTTCTTAAGTGCATCGTTTACTACAAGGAGTAGTTCACCAAACAAAACCACTATAGCACCAACGCCCGTGCCGATAAGACCCATTCTTATAATTTTAAAGAAGGCTTTAGCTGCCCCACCAGATAGGACAAACGAAGCGATAAGTTTAATGCCAAGCAGCGTAATGAGAGATGTTACGTAAGCAATGATCCTTGCAAAGTTGTCAGCCATTGCCGCAAATACTTTACTAACGTCCCTATTAAGGCTACTAAGGGCTTTACCCAGAGCGTCTATCATAGGTCTTAGTGGCTCTAACGCCTTACCAAATTCACTAGCAACGGCCTTAAAATTTATCTCTAAGTTCTTAGCTTCTAAGCTGGCCCTTAGCAGTGCTGTACCTAACGACAGACCAATACCAACAACAGCGCCATAAATTCCCGGCATCAGTCCAGCAAGCTGTGTACCCTGTTGACCAAAGGCAACAAGAGCGTCAGTACCAGATTGAACCTGTACAAAGAAGTCACCTACTTGATAACCTACTTGTTGGCTAACCATACCAAACTTGTTAGTGCTTTTACCAGCCATTCTTTGTGCATTAGACAAGTTCCTAGCGGCTACAGCGGCATTAGATTGTGCACCAGCGGTACGTCTTACTTGTCGTTCTAAGTTTCTCTGTGCGGGTACAGCACTAGCAACCGTAGCAGACTGTCTTGCGATAGCCCCTGTGGTGGTACTGACACTAGCGTTTAATCTAGTTTCTTCTTGGTTTAAGCGTCTGGACATTCTGGCGTATTGCTGTGCTGAAATACCACCACTATTAAATGCCTTATCAAGCATCTGGAAGGCTTTGGCTTGTTGTTGTATCTTGTCGTAGGTTGAAGCTAATGCCGCACCTAAGTCTTTTACTTTTTTCTTTGCACTTATAACGTCAGATAACTCCGCGTTAACGACAAGATTGATCACATCAGCCATTGTTTACCCTCATATAAACCAAGTCTATCTCTATTATAGCTTCTACTTCCCAAGCTGATAGAGGAGTCTCAGTTAATTCTTTCCATGCTTTTATCGTATCGTATGATATTGGGTTAGGGCCGTTAAAGCCACCAATTCTTGAGTTACTTAATGAAATAAAGGCAGACCAGATATGAGACACAAGAGTTGGGAAGTCGGGTCCATCCAATTCTTTGAGTTCCAATCCTGTCTGCCTTTGTACTTGTTCCAAGTGTTCTCTCTCGGTGACACCAGATTCATCACTTTTACTTAGCTTGAAGTTAAACTCTGCAAACTCCGTAAGGTCATAAATTAGCCCTTGGTAAAATCCAGCAAGTCAGTTGAAGCCTCTTCAAGCTGATCCTTAATCCAAAACACTTTTTCGTATACTTCTTTAGCTGTATCAGCGCAGCATTTGGGCTTCTTACCATCGTATGTGATATTCCAAGACTTGGTTGCCTTGACTAACACTTCTAGGGTAGCCTCTTCAATACTTTCTGAAGTAATGTCTGCTTTCTTTTTTCCTTGGACTTGCTTAAGTCTTTTGTTTGTTTGAATATGCACAGCGGCCTTATACTCTTTAGAGTGGGGTGCGTACATAGTGATTGTCATTTCTGACTTGTCATCGTTAAGAAGGGGTTCCAGCGTACTGGGATGTACAAGCACAACGTCTAAGGTGTCGCTGGTGGGGGTAAGGTTCATTAAGTCCATTTGTCAGGTTCCTTGGGTCAGGGTTATGTCGGGTTAATATATAAAATGGGGAGCATCAGACCCGACACCGATGCCCCCCGCCCTAGCTAGCAGGGATTAGGAGAACGGAGTAC
>Ga0115008_10004244_pt1 | contig 11920 bp, 12 predicted proteins | sample FraStrMetagenome_FD_87164 | JGI IMG/M metagenome (GOLD analysis project Ga0115008, IMG submission 87164) | Marine eukaryotic phytoplankton communities from Arctic Ocean - Fram Strait ARC3M Metagenome | ecosystem: Environmental > Aquatic > Marine > Oceanic | place: Fram Strait | collected...
CAGCGAATGTGGCGGGATCTTGACAATGATGTCCTGGGCGAGATCTGTTGAATCATAAAAGATAAGCGATGCTAGCTTGGGGTCCCTATTCACAATCTAAAATACTTTTAAAATGACATTAAACGATCCTCGATTCAACTTCCGATAACGGAGGCGATACTGACGGTAACCCAGCCCAGTCGTCATCATCTCCATCCGCAATATCACTATTATCAATAAGCGCATCTCTGCTGGTAGCTTCCTCGTCTGATCCATGTCCCCCTGATAGACCAAACCGAATATTTTCATTGCCGTCTCTCCCTCGACCAAAAACGACTACGCGAATTGTTTCCAGCAAATCTTTTACCAATTTTATGACCATTCCAAGACTTCGACGAATCCCCGATAACAATGCTGAGGGATCTCGCACGTGCGATGTGGAAGACGAACCGTCCACCGGAGTCCTAACATATCCTTCTCTGGCTGCTATTCGCTGCAGAGATGGCCACTCGTCCATCGCTCGCAAGTACTCGTCGGATGGCAAAATCAGAGCATCCAATACACCATAGAGCTGCAATGTACCCACGAATATTCCCGAAAGATGACCCACAAAGGATATTTGTGGCATGAATATTTGCAATGCCACCAAGAGAGCCCACGGATAGAGGTATGCCGGCACTTGTAACATTCCAAAGACTGATCTTGTGGAGTTAGGACTGAGATTGGCCTCTAGAACTGAGAGCTGAAACAACACGCCCGAGAAACCGACGCTGTGCTGATACATGAGCTTATCATATCGACATACCCAATTCAGCAGACACGCAACGAGGATGTACGTTGACGAGGTAAGGAACATGCCAAGGAAAACGCTGAAAATATGCCGGAGTGTCCCAAATCTCTTCTCCAACAGTGATCCAATGGCCGCTGTGCTCATCATATTGAAGCCGATGTGTATCAGCCCGCCATGAAAGACGCAGCTTGTGAAGATGCGATAATACTCGTGATCGTAAATCACATTTCGAGGACAAAGGGTGAAGTCTTGGAGGTCGAGGTTGAGAATGGTTTGCAGGAGGAATACAGCAACGCAAAGTCCAATTATGAATCGATTGGCCAGAGGGATTGATGCCGCAACCTCTGCCGCGCGAGACATTGTACATGTAGGATCCCTGAGCTGTTTGGATGTTGCTGCTTATTACTCGCACTCTGAGCTACTACGTAGCTAGCTAGCTACGTTGCTAGAGTACACACCCTCGGCAATTCGATCATGGAGCAATGCGATAATGCGATGCGCAAGCAAGGGACAGCCAAGGCTTAAAATGGACGTCGGCCGTCGGCGCGCAGCAGCATACATGTAGCAGCGCAGGGACGGACAGCAAACAGGATATGAGCTCAAAAATTGACGGCACACGGGATGTGCTGCATTTCCTTCAGATACGGCCCTTTTAGTAAACCTTCGTCGACGATGAGCGGTAGAGGAAGAGGAGTATCAAACAAGCCCGCCTGGATGACCAGTAATGAGGATGCCAACGGTGGTGTCGGCGCCGGCAATCGAGGCACCGCGGCAGCGCCGCCCCCTGTAGGCCTACCACCTCCCTCGTTGGGCCGCGACCAGCCCATACCCCGCGGAGGACCACCCCCGTCCAGCCGAGGACCTCCGCCTCCTCGGGGAGGACCGCGCGGAGGAGGCGGGCGAGACCGTGATCGAAACGGTGGCCGCGGCCCCGTCGGCGTCGTCCGCTTCCGATCGTGGGAGCACGAGAGGGATTGGGTCGAGGATCGCCGCCGCCGCCGGAGGGAGCGCCGGTCCAAGTTCGACGTAGAGCCGACGCCGGAGCAGATGGAGCGGGAGCGGATGCGTGAGGCGGCGCTGGCCGCCACGGCCGCGTCGACCGGAGGTGCTGCCATGATAGGTCCGAGCGGCGGGGGTGGTGGATTCAACGTCGCCGTCCAGCCTCAGCAGACGAGACATGCTCGGAGATTGTACATTGGAAACATTCCCGTAAGTTTTTGGTCCTCGTTTTATGTTTGTGCCTACTTAGTACATGTACCTGATACGTGCGCTTGTGAATACGGTCTCACATCTTCGTTCATCCCATTTCAACAACTCATATCATACGATCGTATCATCACAGGATGGTGTCACTGACGACCAGCTCCGCCGCTTCTTTCATGACGCCATCGCCAGGGCTCTCGGCCATCCCGGGGCCAATGCCATTGACGATCCCATCCTCAACGTGTATATCAACGAGGAGCGTCGCTTTGCGTTCATCGAGTTTAAGACGATGGAAATGACCTCGGCCTGCATGGCATTCGATGACATCAACATCCTCGGTCGGGGCAAGGTCAAGGTGAAGCGTCCCAACGACTACAACCCCGCGTTGGCTCCGGACATGAATCCCAACGCCCTGCCCAAGTTCGACCTGTCCAAGTTGGGAATCGTTTCCAGCACCGTTCCCGACGGTCCGGACAAGATCTTCATCGGTGGTTTGCACTACCACCTGATCGACGATCAAGTTCTGGAGCTGCTCAGTGCCTTTGGCCAGGTGAAGGCATTCAATCTGGTCAAGACTGAACCGGCCGCGACGACCAATAAGGGTTATGCGTTCGTGCAGTATGCCGACAGTTCAGTGACACCCATCGCCATCATGGGCCTGAATGGCATGGATCTTGGCGGCGGTAAAACCATCAGTGCCAAGGGAGCTGCCTCGAGAGGTGCCCCTGGTGTCTTACCGCCACTTGGTAGTGCCCCAGGAATTGCGATGCAGCAGCCCGCTGCTGCTGCTGCAGCGTCTCTTCCTCCGCCGGGTACTGCCGCAGTGGTTGACGGCGTTGACGTCAATGCTCTTTTGGAAGCGGCTATGGGCGGTGTCGGGGCTCTGCCTCCTGCTATGCCGCCCCCCCAACTGGCGATACCTCAGCCCCCTCCACCTGTGGCTGCATTTAATGTTCATCAGATCGCCGATGCTGCTCTTAATGTTGCATTTGGCCCTGGCAGTGGAGCCGCCGCGCCCGTGCCGCAGCAGTCCGCTTACCCATCCCAAATTCCAACTGCTCCTATTGCTGGGCCGGGAGCCCGGACTAAAATTCTGGTCCTTCTCAATATGGTTACCGATGAGGATCTCGCGTCAGATGAGGAGCTCAGTGCGCTTATGGACGAAGTACAAGAAGAGTGTGCCAAGTTTGGAAGACTCGTGTCGATGAAGATCCCTCGTCTTCAAGACGGCGTCAACCCTTCCGCCGTGACAAAAATCTTTCTGGAGTATGCTTCGGTCGAAGATGTAGCAAGAGCGGAAGCCGAGCTCGTTGGGCGGCAATTTGGACCCAACGTTGTTCAAGCGACGTATTTCCCCGAAGATGCATATGCTGCCGGTCAGCTTTTTTAGGTCTGCGGGGTCTAATGACTGAGATCAGGAAGGAACGTGGTCGATTTTGTTTGGGCCGCCGTCTGTTTCTCGGTCATATTTCTCTCTTACTCGGAAAAAAAATTCATGTAGACCTACGTCGTATTTTCTTCTTCCTCCAGAGAATACGTGGTGCGGCAATGGTGTGCTGTGCTCATCAGCATCCCCATTACTGTCATCTTAAGATTATACCTTTTTAGATATTCCACTCTATCTCTTATCTTGCGCGCGTAGCTTCAAGTACTTCTTTGGGTACAGTTATAAAAAGACAATCTGTGTTTTGTGAGCACATCTATCTATCTGATTGCCGCAGATTTGCGATTGGTTCGTTTATTTGTGATTGGGTGCTGAATGTATGTTAGAATGCATGCTGAGGACCATCAGCTTTAGCTGTACCTAGCTACGTAGTACTGATACACTTCATTTTGATTTCGTATGTCGTACAACAACAATAAAGTTTTAACCTATGCCATTATATGACTTTTCATGTCAGTCTGCACTAGATTTTCCACCGATTAAGTGTCAATCGATGATGCAACATCCAACACATCCATAGCGAGAGCTACGCAGAAATCTGCTCCAGTGTCCGAGGGTATCCCTTGGGAGCTCGAACACTCGATGTCGGGCCTTATCCCACCGCCGATGACGCTTCCAGTTCGTGGTACCGGTGGCGCTGTAACATGGCGAAGCCCCGGGGTCAAATACTCGGCCACTTGAATCCTGAGGCCTCCACCATCTGGCATTGGAAAGGTGTGGAGAATAGCTCCTTTGCCGTACGTTTGGCTGCCAACTAAAGCAACCGCCCTCCCGTTGTCGTGAATCGCAGCTGCAAACACTTCAGCTGAGGACGCTGTGCCCTCATTGATGAGTAACACTATAGGTTTTTGGGCCCGAATAGAGGCCTGCTCCTTTTCAGAGAGGCGCTTGGTCGAATCTTGCTCGGCTGCTATAAGACCGACAAGATCTTGGGAGCCCGTGTCCTCGTCTCCCCCCGATTGTATCGAAGAAAGGAGACTTGGTCTATGGAGGTTGCGCTTGACACCTTGTTCGTGCAATGAAGCATATGCAGATGGCGGAGACCACGATGATGGACCGTCCTTGAAATACTCGGGATCTTCTCTTTTGGCTTGGTCAAGCGATACATATAGTGGCTCGCTTGACAAAAAATAGCCAGGAAAGCGCCTGTCGACGAGGAACTCTTCGACTTCATGTGGCGTAAAGCCTCCGCGAGAATTTGTGATAAAACAGAGCACAGAATGAGGATCTCTCAGCAGTGTCGACGCAGTCATCATAGCCTCCTGCACGATACCACCGTAGTTGTTACGAAGGTCGATAATGTAGGACTGTGCGCCAGATGCCTCAAGCTCGTTTATTGCCTTCGCATATCCGGCGGTTGAAGCGCGTGAAAAGCGCGTGAGTCTAATGTAACCGACCGATCGCTTCGTCTCTTCATCGGCACTACCTTTTTGGAAAATAGAATTATTCGGCGCGAGCAATTTGTATTGGACAATAGCATCGCCTCCCTGTACCAACACTGCACTGCCATTTTCGTCATCCAAATTGGATTCTGACGAGAATTCCGTTGGTTGAGAGGAAGCCTGCAGGTTTATTCTCGAGACTCGGTACCCAACAATTCGTTCTTGTCTCATCTGTGTGTCGGTTACTCTCACAGGCTTTGCAATCGCAATAATTTGTGGCTGTTGGAGAGGGTCAAGGCTAGCTCTAACAGCACTACTAGTAGCACTGTTGTACCGTCCACTGTCTAATCGACGAGTGATTTCATCTGCGCCAAGACCCAAGAAGCGGTCTTTTCCCACCGATACAATCCGATCCCCGACGACAATCCCATCACGCTCCGCAAAAGAATTGGCTGCCACCGCAGTAACAACAGGCAAATCTGCGCCTTCCGATGAACTGAGCAATGCAGGTCTCTGCCTCGTCTCACTTTTCTTTTTATATATTGAAGATGTTTTCAATCCACGCCGAGTTTTTGGGCCGGATCCTTCCCCGTGATTTGTCGCCACCATATCTTGCCTCAAGGCTCGTTGCGGTGCCTCTACCAAAGCCCCAGTTCCCATGAAACCATCAGAAGAAGCCCTGAGCTCTTGAAATAGCTGATCTTTCGTCAGATATTGGCTATAGGGATCGTGCAACGTTGATATCAGCCAATTCAACCCCTTGACGGCACCTTCTCGTGTGCTAAAGGCGTTCGGTGGCATTGTGGCAAGATCTGCAGATGGCAGCCGATCCTCAAGTAACGCCACAGCTGCCTTCTCCCCATTGACGCTGCCATCATTAATTTCGATCCAATCTGCCTGTTCCCTCTGAATTCGTCGAAGTTCTGCCTTCTTGAACTTTTCCAGTGCGTCCGGGCCACCTTTGGCGTACGCACGAAGCGTGCCCCAGCGCGAATACATGCGTTTCGTGTCGAATTTGCTCCCTCCTGTATTGTCAAAGTACATTGTGTTTATGGTGCCAACGGCGTGGTCAAGCAGGGCTTCGTTTGCTGCTGATACTTCTTCCGGTGTTCCACTGCTTATTACGGTGGCATATCGTCTTTGGGATGGATTCAAGGGAGGTATCTGACCCTCCACGAGACTTGATTCGATGGCATTGGCCGGTATTGTCGTGACTAAGGAGAAGGTTACAGCCAGAGAAGCGGCAATGGTGCCGATGCTTTCCAGCTGCTTCTTCGGCTTCGATTGAAGCGTGGGCATGTCATTCTTCAGCGGTTGAAACGACCAGGCCATCGCCACATCCACCGACGGCAAGATCAGCAACACCGACGCCCTCTTCATGATGATTCGAGGTCCATGTATTGCGCCCTTATGACCTTGTGTTCTGCTTGCTTGGCGTGTGTGACGGATGGCGTAGCGTGGCGGTTTGCGCGAGAGCATAACGTTCCGTGACACAGACAAAGACGACACGTCATCATCCGCGCGGTCAGTGGTCTGTGCGGCACAACCGAACATTGATTGACGAAGTGAAAGGCGTGAGCATGATGAACAGCAAGGCGACATTGAGAGTCATCGGAGCTTTGATCGTGATATCTGATCTATTTGTGGCGCCTGCCATCGCATTTGGCCATGTTGATGCTGCCAGCAGTGGCAGACGAAACGTAATAAATGTTTTGGGCACGTCATTCGGCGGAGCTCTCGTCGTGATTGGCAGTTACGTAGCCCCAGCCAATGCATCTGTCAAGGATCCCAAGACGGGCATCCTGCTTCCATCGGAGGGAGAGATTGAGGCCGCTATCCCAACATCGTGGGATGAAGATGATAACCCATTCGCATCGATGGGAAAAGACAAATTTGCGAGGCTTGACTCGGCACCGGATATTGAGTTCTATGCTGACCCCCGGTTTGTAGAGCATGTCGATGAGAATGCGGTGAGGTCAATGACTACCTACATTGATCAATTTTTAGAAGCTGGCGATTCGGTCCTAGATCTGTGCTCGTCGTGGACAAGTCACATATCTCCTGCCACGAAAGATCGATTGGACCTTAAGGTTTCAGGATTAGGGATGAACCGAAAGGAACTGGAAGCAAATACAGTATTATCGGATTGGACTGTGCTGGATTTGAACAAAGATACCGTTAAACTTCCCTATGAGGATGCATCATTCGATAAAGTGGTGTGCCAGCTGAGCATTGATTATTTAACTCGGCCCTTGGATGTTATGAAAGAGGTTTCACGAGTTCTCAAGCCAGCAGGCAGGGTTGCAATCCTCTTCTCAAATCGGTTATTTATCCAAAAGGCTGTCGGTCTCTGGACAGGTGCCGATGATATCGACCATGCATATACCGTGGGTGCTTATTTACGCTTTAGTAATGGGGGCTATGAAGATATAAAGTCAAAAGATTTGTCGCAGAGAAAAGGAAAGCTCATCGTTGGTGACCCTCTCTATGTTGTCACAGCGGCCAAGCGAGCTACTCGTAGCTAGCTAGCTACGAGTATAGAGCTACGTAGCACGCGATGATAAAACATACTATACTACTACGTAATAATTCTTGACATGACATTAAAGTTAAAAATAAATTAGAAGCATGCATCGACTCGGTGTCCTACTAGTAGAGCTCCACATGCTTCACTCAGAGCGTCGGTTCATTGGAACTCCCGAAAAGTCGTACAGAGCAAAAGTAGTACACAATGCCATTGTGAAAACAATAATACCAAGGGAATGGCTGATTCGGCAAGCTCGAGGGATCGAGAAATGCTGGAGGGGAAATGTATCGGCCTGATCTACCTTGTACGAGCAACCAATGAAGCCCTCCTTCTCTTGGATGCCGAGCAAAATTGTAAATGCCACTGCGATGTAGATGGTGGGCCCGAAGAATTTGTGAAGGTTCATAACCTTGGCCCTTGTCGAGGGTGTAATTCTCTGGATCTTCAGTGCAAAGGACAGCACCCCCGCCAAAAACTGCGCAACATACAATAGAATCACGGCAATTCCGATCCAAGAGTGGAGCGAATACAGATTCGCGATGTAACCCGACGCTGCATCATTGTGAGATTTAAACACTGCCACCAACCCGATCGAGGCGCATATTGCTGCGACTGTCCACTGCACTACGTGAAGCGTTTTGTTCACCATGCGATCCACGCTGCGCCACCTCATAAAAAACGCCAGAGATGATACCGTCATGAACGCAAAGGCGACAATCATCATTACCGGATGCCAATTGAAGACCCTTTTGGCGTCACCTTCGGACCAGCTCACACCGCCCCCACCCATTGCCTCGTCTGACACCCACAGGCTCACGACGCACACCGCCATCAGGGCAAGGATGTGAGAAAGGACGCCCGCGTGGTGCTGGAATCGAAGCAGCCAGTGCTCTCCGTTGGCAGACTGAGTGCCCGATGGGGGTGATGGGTTATTGGCCGGGCCACCGGCCATAGGGGTCGATTCTTCTGGGTTCCCCTTGAGCCAATCAGGTCGGCTATTGCCGCTCTCCGTGTCCGACATGGCGTGCGTGAGAACTTGATCAGGCGCTGCAGCGCAGAGCTACGTAGAGGCTGTGTGGTACTACTAGGCGCACGTAGCACGGCGCAAGGGATGCGGAATACGAAAAAGTGGAAGATCCACAATTGAGTTGACTGAATTGAGATCCAAATAAAATTAAAAAGGCGTGTGGAACCCGGAATCGTACAATTGTAACCCATGACCCGGATTTATTCGGCTCTCGATCGATCCGCATCCTCGCGCGCCATGGCACTCGAAGTCTCGAAAGCATGCCAAGAACAAGCATGATCGTATGAAGGAGGGATATGCTAGTTGAGACAGACAGATGATCCGTTACATACCAGACTCTTTCAAAGCCGCGGCGGTGCGGGGGGCTGGCGCAACCGCCGCCGCGTCATGTGCTCGATTCGCCGGCGTTACATCATCAGTTGTTCAGATCGCCAGTGGTAGCACGAGAAACAGAACAATGATGATGGCCGGGTGCCACCGAATCCGAACTTACCATGCCAGCGGTGGGACTTGCAGTGAACAAGCACACAGGAATCTTTATTGTTCAAAAAGTAAATCTCCAAAAAAGAGATTTGTCAAGATTGTTGAGGTGGGACCTCGAGATGGGTTGCAGAATGAAAGAAAAATCGTTACAACTGACAACAAGCTACGCTTCATCCAAATGCTGGCCGAGGCGGGTTGTCCCACCGTCGAGGCTGCCGCATTTGTTTCGCCAAAGTGGGTTCCGGCCATGGCGGATGGTGCCGACGTCATGCAGGGACTGGCAACGTGGAAAAGACAGCTTCAGCCCCAGACCGGCGATGATGATCAATGTTTTTCCACTGAATTCTCGGTACTGGTGCCAAACATCAAAGGGTTTGATGCCGCAATGACATCTGGTGCAGCTGATGAGGTGGCGATATTTGCATCAGCCAGCGAGGCATTCTCGAAGAAAAATATCAATTGCAGTATTGACGAATCGATCGAACGATTTCGAGATGTGATGGTGGCTGCAAAGGATAAAGGGGTTCCAGTGCGAGGATATTTAAGTTGCGTCCTGGGTTGTCCATATCAAGGCGAAGTGCCCACCGAGAGCGTCGCTCGTCTGTCGGAGAAGCTAGTTGAAATGGGCTGCCGAGAAGTATCCCTCGGGGATACCATTGGAGTTGGTACTCCTACCAAAACAATCCAGATGCTACAAGATGTTGAGGTAAGTTTTTTCATCATGTGAATTCAATTGTCGATTCCAATTTCAATAAATGTGTATATATATATAATCTATCGCCATCATCACTCTTATTCCATAATATGTGCCTTTTTCCAGCGCTTTGTGGACAGAAGCGTGCTGGCGGTACACTTCCACGATACGTATGGACAGGCATTGGCCAATATTTATGCAGCAGTAGAGGAGGGAGTATCCGTCGTCGATTCCAGCGTTGCCGGCTTGGGTGGGTGCCCATATGCGGCAGGAGCATCCGGAAATGTTGCCACCGAGGACGTTGTGTACATGTTGTGAGTAAGGAGAGCCTTTTTAATGTTGCATTGTTGCTTGCTAGGTACTCGGTGTACTCGTACATGCCTCGCATATTATACAGTTAACTCGTAGATATATTCTCCTGACTTGCAAATTCGATTCGATTTGATTCAAATCATTTCTTGTTTCTTTCTAACAAAACAAAAGAAATGGAATGAACATTGAGACGGGGATTGATATAGACAAGCTGGTAGATGCAGGAACGTATATTTGCAATGTTTTGGACCAGCCAAGGAGGAGCAAGGCTGGGGTTGCATTGGCGGCATCAAGATATCAAGATGTCTGTCAAGAAGCAAGAAGAAGAAGAATAAAATGAGCGCCTCGTTTGACGTCAGCGGTGTTCTTCGGCTTCAAATTGTCGTCACAGAAACCAAAACCTACAATCGTACAAAATAAAGTTGCAGCAAGTGTCAGATTATCTCGTCTGTTGGCATCATCATCTTTGATGTCACCACAATAGACAACCATGAGCAGCCAAATTCCCTTCCTTTCCCCACCAGGCGAGATGGAGGCGTTGATGTCCCTGCCATCTGGTGGCCTCGGGACCGCCCCCGCAATGACCAGTATGTACCCTCCCGCGTCGTTGTCGTCGTCTTGCAACTTTTTTGCTCTTGCCCCCAACCAACCGGGCATTCATGTGGCTGGAATGATGGTGTTACAGATGGGCCTGCCTCAAGCCCCAAGACCGGTCCCGGAGTTCCTCTACCACCTCACCCGAATGCTCCGCGAACTGTCCAGCCATCGCCTCATCGAGTGGGATGCCGGTCGCATCTTGGTCCACGATCCGGTCCGCCTCGAGTCCGAGGTCCTCGGCAAGTACTACCGCCACTCCAAGTACTCGAGCTTCCAGCGTCAATTGAATTACTTTGGCTTCAAAAAGATCAGCGGCAAGCGCAAGATGAGCCCTTGCTCCTACACCAACGACAATGTCACCGAAAGCCTCGACAGTCTCTTCCGGCTCCGTCGCAAGCCCGTCAAGAAGCATAGGCCGGCTCGTCCCTCAGAAGACGGGGAGCAAAAAGAACTCAAGAGGAAAGATGCCGGTGGTGGTGGCGGTACCGGTAACGGCCGCACAAAGAGCAAGAAATCGGTACTGCCCGTCCCCTCTTCTCTTGGAGCCTACGCAAATAACACTGCGACCACCAGTGATGCCAACAGCAGCAATAGCGACAGTGAGCATGGGCACACGATCGATCTAGACTCCTTCCGGTCCGGTCTTTGCGGTGGGGGCCTCAATGGCCTGTTCAGCGACTCATTCCAGACCCAAGCCACCACCAACAACAACAACAACAACAGCGTGTTGCCGGCCATCTCCTCTGCCAATGCGGCCACCGAGTATTGCACGCAGCCCCTCCTGGTGACTGCCGAGGAGTTCAAGGCCCCCGGCGACTGCGCTCCTCTCCAGGGTGTCCTCCCGGTCCCCGCCATAGGGCCGCCTCTGCCCTTTCCCGTCAGTCGTAGTGGTCACCGGCAGCAGCCTGTGGTGACACTCCTTCACTCCTCCTTATCCTTCTCTGACAGTTCTACATCCTCCACCGCCGTTCAGTCCGCCATGAACAGACTTCCCCTTCCGAATATATTCTCCGTCCAGCATTTGCTGCAGCGGCAGCAGGAACAGAGCGCAAGCGAAACGCTGAACCATCCGGCAGCTCCGTCTCAACTTCAGCAACAGCAAGAACAATGTCAACAAGACGCAGACGATGACATCGCCACCTTCCTCGCCTTGGAATCCGTATTCGGCGCTGGATTCGACGAGCGGAGTGATAGCGCCGAGGACAACCGCAGCGAAGGGTCGACCAGTGTCTCTGGTGACTCCTGGGTTCCTGATCACTTGTAGTGTGGATTCCCTGTGCTACCACTGAGCTCGATCTATGTAACCCTTGGAGAAAGGAAGTTCCCCCTCGTTACATATATGCAAGCTGCGTACTCTACTACGTAGCTACTAGTAGCTAGAGAATGCCCCATGGCCCGTCATCGCGCATGTGAGAAAATCAAATACTGTACAATACTACTCCTAGTAATGCGCAGCGATGTATTTTAGATAACATAATCTCC
>Ga0115008_10004249_pt1 | contig 11917 bp, 11 predicted proteins | sample FraStrMetagenome_FD_87164 | JGI IMG/M metagenome (GOLD analysis project Ga0115008, IMG submission 87164) | Marine eukaryotic phytoplankton communities from Arctic Ocean - Fram Strait ARC3M Metagenome | ecosystem: Environmental > Aquatic > Marine > Oceanic | place: Fram Strait | collected...
TTATACCGTTCATGGTGTTGGGTGTTGTTTTGATTGTGTTTTGGAATTGGGTGTGGTCCGTTTGTTATAAGAGAGGATATTGCGCTTCGTGTGTTATTGATCTTTGTGTGTGTGTGTGTGCGTGTGTGTGTGCGATGTTGTTCGTTGTTTGTATTTTGTATGGGGGGTTTCTCAAAGTTCGTACTTATCGTATATACGAATGTTGAAATAGGATGTTCCCCGCTGTGCAAAATTCTATTGGACCCAACACATATCACATATCACATATCACATACATACATGTATATTATATATCACATATCATGGCAAATAAAAAATAAAAAATATTAATAAATGTTCCATCTTCCATCGGCTCCATCGCTCGGAACCTGGACAACATCCAACATCCAACACCTACACACTACACACATCCATCGAAGAAGCTTCATTACACTGAGTAGGCCATTATTATCAGTATCATTGTAATCATTTGTATCTATACATTGTATTATTCTATTCCACCATGACATCTCGATCGACATCTATAATATTTGCAACGAGAAAGTATCACCAACAACCACACCTTCATCATTTGGGCAGAACACGTACGCGTACGCGTACACGTACACATATGCACAATCATAATTATAATTATAATTATAATGCATATACTAGAACTCTACGACCGAACCCATCCTCGAATTGGAATGCATGCATACGTACGTGTTATCACAGTAATAATTCATACGGTGCCTTGTCTACACGTCGTCGTACTCTCTTTACAAATCATTCGACGCATGACATTCGTCTGAACCAGCATGTCCAACGAGCTTACGTTTCGTCAAAGAAGAAGGATGATCATAGTGATGATCATGATCATGATGATGATATTAATGATCGAGGCGTAGATGTTGAGGAACATAACAAGGCTGGTAATGAAGGGTCATCGCAATTGTCAGAAGGGATCGGGACGGATCATTGGCGGCCAGATTGGAGGGAGAGGATGTTGGAGTCTCATCTTGAAATGAAACAGGCCGTGAAAATAGCTGAGACGCACATTCAAAATGAACGAAAGAATAAGAATCATGCGCTCGCGAACGTTCAGCGTGCCTTGATTGGAAATTTGTGTATAGCAGCTGCGAAGTTGGGTGCGTGGGCATCTTGTGGGTCGTCCGCACTGCTTTCAGAATTCATTCATTCTGTTGTCGATTGTGGAAATCAAGCCTTGTTACTTATTGGCTTGCGAGAAAGTGAATCTTTGGCAGATAGGAGACATCCATATGGGTATGGAAAGAGCGTTTATTTTTGGTCTCTTGTAAGTGCATTGGGAACATTTTGGCTCGGTGCTGGTGTATCGTTTCGTCATTCCGTCGAAGAACTATTTGATCCGTCCCTTGCTGAAATAACTTGGCATGTTTGGGGTGTCCTTGGCTTTTCATTGGCTGTAGACGGTTGGGTGTTGTGGAAAACGCTTCAAAACTTAAACGAGACAAAGCCGGCCGATAAAACTCTATGGAGGCATCTTCGAACCTTACGTGATCCGACAACACTTGCAGTAGTTTTGGAAGATGGCGCCGCTTGTGCAGGTGTGTTAGTGGCAACAACAGGTCTTTGCATGACGCAAATGACCGGGCTTCCTATTTATGACGGTGCTGCGGGGGTTGGTATTTCTTTACTTCTAGGAGGGATGGGGTTAGCTTTAGCTCGTGTTAATCAGAAATTCCTATTGGGTCAAACAGTTGATTCGACGACGCTAAAAGGCGTAGAAGATATTTTAATGCGTCAACCTGCAATAGATAATGTCCACTCTGTTCAAAGTCAATGGATCGGGCCGAGTACCTTTTCTTACAAAGCGGAGGTAGATATCGATGGCACATATCTGGCAGCAAAACTCTTACCCCGCTATCAAAAGGAGTTTTTGAAATCCCAATCTAAGTTGGATCAGGAACTGAAAGTGCTGCTTAGTTGGTATGCTGAAGATGTCATGCGAACAGTTGAGAGAGGTATGTGGTATTTTATTCGCACTATTCACTGGATTGTGCGAATGCTTATATCGTACAACTTTGCAAAGAGGTGAGAATGATTGAAAATGAAATTAAAATGCAATACCCAGGAGCAGCCTTTATTGAATTAGAGCCCGACAGCAAAGACTCGAATCGGTTTGCAATAGACGATGGAATGGAAGCAGCTTTGAAACGGATTGAGTTAGAGTCTCTTAATAGAATATTAAAACTTCTTCATATGAAAGATAAGGTCGATTCAGAAGATCCTGACAAAAAACCGAAATCAGACTAAAGAAGGGAGACGTCTGAATCAATTTTGTTCTCTCATTACACTCGTTCGACATGGATATATTTTCTATGCAGCTCGCATACTTGCTAAATGTCCGCATTGAAAGCTACATTTTTACGAAATATGCGCGTGCCTTCTTCAGCATATTGTTCTTTCGTAAAACATATTTTGTTGAATTGCTCCGTTGACGCTAGCATCGATCCTCCGAACCACACAGCAAATTCTTGCACTTTGTGATTCACTACGTTCACGTCGATTCCTTTTGTGGATGAACTTTCCTTCGGCATGCGGGTTGTAATTTTCGACGCACTTTGTTCAATTCGACTATGGGTAATGAATGATTTGAGTTCAAATTGAAGAAATTTCTCAAGAATTTCATACCTTTGGACGATCCGATCGACATCTCTCTGGATTCTCTTTTCAAATCCCTTGAAAACAGTATTACCTCCACTCAATACAATATTACTATACAGGTTTTTTCTCACATCAATTGGACATTTTTGAATTACATCGTCAATTACTTGTGGCAATGAAAAGGACTTTGTTTTGAAATTAATTTCAATCTGCTCATAAGTGTACGAAAGAATTGTGAGTGAATTTCTGTGCTTATGTTAGGGATATATAATTTACATACATCTGTGCGGAACATGATCTCTGGCGCCAAGAATCTTTCTGTCTCAATGCTACATTGCCAAGGTTGGTTTGTGGGGGGATGAAAGCCTGAATACTGCTTCACATATTTCTGTCTGTCGCCCAAATACTTGTCGGTTTCCTTCTGAATGTCCGAACAGACATACAGATATCGCTTCTTAACTTTTCGGGCAGTTTCTAACGATTGTTGTGGTGGAATTGGTTCTTTTCTCTGTCGCAAACTCTGAAGAACAAAATTGGATATATCGCCGCCTCCAACTGGAATCTGACGGACACCGGAAGCTAATATGTGTCCGTCTGCAACAGGGACTATGTGTGTAGAACCTTCACCAGAATCGACAACAAGACCAGAAAATTCTTTATGGTTCGACTTTATGCTCGTCCATGATGCCGCAATAGCTAGGATAGCCTGGACTGATATTAACAACCCGGAGACACCAAACGTTTCAAACATAATTTCCGCAGTTTGTTCTCTATGTCCAGGAGGGTTCAATGGTGCTTCTGTCATGAGAAGCTTATGTTCATCAGGATTGCACCTCAGCTAAATGTTATCATAGATAGCAAGATGAGATAATGTTATGGATAGAGTTATTGAATCGGGAGAGATTTTATTTACCTTTTCGTAGAAGCAATATTTCCAAAATAATTCCATCGCATCCCAATCTTCGACAACGCCGTGCTTCATTGGGGATTTTAATTGCCAGGAAGGGTATGAAGCGCAATCTTCGCCGACTACACACCTATGTTCATCGAAAAGTGACGCGTTTCTTTCCCCGACGGAATTTACAGGGTTAGCACAGGAAGTAGGAAATACACTCAGCGGTGACGTATTTCCTGCGTATCCGATCTTAGTAAAGCTGCATATTCATGTTGAAATTTTGAGACGAGGCACATGTACTCTTGTTGTACACCATGAATGTGATAGATGAAAATAAATAAATGCTTACCCTGAACCATTGTCCATTACGACTGCTGGATTTATCATTTTTACTAAGACTTATCTAGAACTATATCACGGATTAGAAAGACTGTAATCGTCGAGGTAAAGTTTCGAATCAACGTAACTCTACGATTCGTTTGGAACTACAAATTTACCTACTTTCTATTCCCTGTTCTGTTATAAATATAGATGTGACCTTAGGCGAGTTCCTTTCAATATCAACAAGAAAATGCAAACGAAAGCAAGCAAATCAGTAGTAGATGGAGAGTTCGATGAGAAGGTATGAACAGAAGAGACGACAACTCCGAGCTAAAAGCCGGAAATTTTTTGAATTCTCACGAATGCATTTTACCTCATTAATTACCTTGCATTTATTATGGAAATATAGAAACTACATGAGCCTACATTTATCAATTTACATTCTACAAGCGAAGACGAAAATGAAGAGTGGTCCAACCTAGTCTTTAAGGTATGAAAGTACTTTTTCTTTGGCGATCGATTCGCATATCCTCGCAATAATGTTATTTCTCGTTCCATCCAGCTTCATCGCTGGAGCTATATGGATTTTTCGTCTTCTTTAAAAGTTTCTACAACAATCGAAGACCTGAAGAAAATGTTTGAAGAAAGACATGCCTTGTCGATGGACTCATTAAAACTCTACCACGATACATATAGCGCAGAAAATGAGCTTCCTATGGACAACAAGACCATTTCCTTGAAGGAATGTGGGATAAAAGGAGGATCGCAGGATGATCCTCCATCATCGACGATCATTTACGACTTTAGGCCAAGTAAAGAAGGCAATGGTCGAGACGCAGTCTTACTTTCTTTTCAAGTAAATAGTGCATAAACAGGGAGAGTGCGAATGAAGAAATAGTAGCCGGGTTTTCTGTAAAAAACTTTGCTATTTTGTCGCATTATGTTGGCCGTTTAAAGTAAGCAGCTCAACTGAATCCTCTTTGGAATGACAAACATTAAGTGAACGACTAACAACGAATCCTTTTCCGTTCTTTTATATGACTACACTACACACGATCTGGCTCAATATATGACAGAATGACAGGCGTCCCAAAACAATTCATCAGTAGCGATAGCATAATTCGCATGTGAATTTAGCGATCACGACGAAAGTTCATGATATTTGTTCACCGTAAAAAATAAGACAGATCAATTTCTATCGTCTATTGCTTATGATGTTTTTAGCGGTGGCGATACTAAAATGACTATATCTCCTCTCACGAATAGCATACCAACATTTCTCGTCACCTTTTGAACAATTTCTTCATCCGTTTCTTCGTCAATTTCTATCGTTGTGACCGTTTCTTCCACCTCCCCAAGGATCAAGTTAAGATGCTGATCAAAAGCATGTAGCTTCCCCCGTAACTCCCTATCATTCCTACATTTTACATAAACGCGCTCATCGATCGATAAACGAATCAGATCCAGTGGCTCCTCCATTGCTATTTTCCAAAAGTGTTTAATCCAAAGTTTATAGTCGACACGGGCGTGCTACAAATAATATGTCGTAGGTAGCAGCGTGAGTGTGGTATCGTTGCTGTGTAAAATCGTCGTCGCTGTGAATTTCAACACTCTCTTTCTCTTTCTACACCTGAAACTGAAACCCTTGTGGTTGTGCTGTATGAAAGTTCGTGTAATAAACTAAGTTAGCTACCCGATCAAATTCAAAAACAGACGACGGCTCTCTTGCTGCTCTTCTACGTACGTACATGTACAGCTACGCGCCTCGTACTTGAGAGCTCTCAACTCTCAACTCTCAACTCGACTCACACCCGAACCGAACCGAACGAAGCCCCTCAACCTCAACTCAAGAGTGTAGGAAACCAAGCCATGAACAACAACGACAACAACGACGACGGTTGGTTAACCAAGACATCTAAACCCTTTCGTCGATCATCACCATATTTTTCATCCAGCAGCAACAAGATAAGAGTAAGACGCAGTGACAATAACTGGGACAGCTACGAACGCACCGTTCATCACAACTCCTCCTCCACGGCGCACTACAATTACAACTGCGGCGCCTCGAACTCCAATCATCCAGCGAATTTAGTTGGAAATTCTGTAGCGCAAGACACGACTCATTATGCAGCGCGCGGTTTGAGGTCGGGTCCATCCAATAGCTATGCATATGCATCTGCATGCACTTCATTCAAAAATTCCAATCCTTACGAGACATCGTTGCAGTCAAATAGTAATAGTAATAGTAATAATATTAGTAGTAGTAGTACCATAACCAATCGTCAAGAATTTCCGCCGAATAAATATCAACGAGTCGATGATCATTGCAATAAGGAAAATATTTATCCAGAGGATTTACTTTCATTTCGTGGTGCTTGTCATGCTAATATAAAACCCAGCATAACTATACCAGATGAAATTGATGGTACAAAACTCAATAAATTGCAGCGGTGTGTAGTAGCCAATGTTCTTGATGGAAAATCGGTTTTTTTCTCAGGTCCTGCAGGTTCCGGAAAAAGCTTTATCTTGAGAAGTATCCTGTACTTGAATGACAATCCTGATTTGATCTCAAGCAAACCAGAGAAAAAGTTTCGCAAGAAAAACATTGTCTTGACTGCCACCACTGGGTTGGCTGCGTGCGCAATTGGAGGTACAACGGTCCATTCCTTTTCTGGCGCAGGGGTCAATTATAACAACAAAGAAGAAATGGTCAAGCGCGTTATGAAAAATGACTATGTGAAGAAACGGTGGCGTGAGACAGACGTGCTTGTCATTGACGAAGTAAGTATGCTGCCGGCAGATTTTCTTGATGCCTTGGAATTCGTAGCCAGCCGTGTGCGTAATTGTAGGCTTCCGTTCGGCGGCATGTCCCTAGTGTTGTGTGGTGACTTTTATCAGCTTCCGCCAGTATCGAAAAGTCGAGGGTCAGCGATTGGTTTTGCATTTCAAGCCAAGTGCTGGATAAAAGTTATCAAGGTTCATGTTCTTTTAGAAGAAGTGTTTCGTCAAGGTGGTGATCCAAAATTAGTCGAAATTCTCAACGAGGCTCGCACTGGTGAGCTTTCGAAGGAGAACGTGGATATTTTGAAAAAGCACAGTAGTGGTGACAGAGGCTCTCATAACGAAGTTTTAGTGAAGCCAACCCTCCTGGAATGCCGTAATTCGGAGGTGGATCGTGCCAATACTATTGAAATGTCAAAGCTTCCTGGCGACACATTTACCTATAAAGCCAAGGACCGAACGCAAAACTCCTTCTATAAATCCATGCTCAAGAACTTTCAAGCACCCGAAACGCTTTATTTGAAAGAAGGTGCACAGGTTATTTTGTTGAAAAATATCGATTCAGATGCTGGACTAGTTAATGGCTCTAGAGGTGTCGTCGTTGACTTCAAACTCCCAGCACAAACTTCGGATATACAAAAGTCATGGAAAAAAGTGAAGTTGCCGTTAGTAAAATTTGAGGTACCTCGACCTGGCAATGAAGGTGAGAAATACATCGAAAAACTAGTTGAACCGGAAGAATGGAGCAATAAAGTTGGAGATAAAACTGTATGGTAAGATACTTCGTTTAAATATAATTTCGTTTGTTTCCAACAAAACTAGATTATATCTCACAACTATTCCAGCTCCCGCTATCAAGTTCCACTTCGCCTGGCCTGGTGCTTATCCGTTCACAAAAGTCAAGGTATGACGATCCCTCATTTAACCGTCAATTTGTGCAACGTATTTGAATATGGGCAGGCCTACGTGGCGCTGAGTAGGGCCACCACGTTGAAGTTGTTGACATTAAAAGGGTTCAACGAGCGTTCCCTCCGAGCACACCCAACCGTGAAAATATTTTATCATCTTCTTATGATGGAATCAAAAGATGACAGAACAGATAAAAATGGTCTTAGCAAAGTTGAAGATGGTAACGGCTGCAAAGTAAGATCTCATAGAGCCAATGAGCACAGAAAAATATCACCTGTATTTCTAAATTGTAAGTCACCGAAAAACATCTCAGGGCATCAAATTAGGGAAGCTTCGGCGTCACTCGCATTCGGTCCAAATTCTTCGTCTTTCAAATTGTCAATAGAACAAAAACAGCGCATCATGGAGAACAAGCAGCGTGCTCTTCAACTCCGGAAGAAGAAGATGGAAGAATGCACTAATTCAGGCTTAACTTCGGTTTCGTCGCTGTCACAAAACGCATCAGCACATTCCAGGATTCGGAAGCAGTGCGAACCTGGCACCTACAGGTGATAAATAATGTAGCGAATACAAGTTAACAAAAATATCAAACAGGTATAAATTCAATTTCGCGGTATTGCACTCCATTCACTTTAGGTTAAAACACGAAGCCTTTGGACAACATAGAATCTACTGATGGTAGTTCGTGCCAATCCTTGATCAAAATAACTGACGAAAGCATGTGCTCACTCCCTGCTAATCCAATTTAGTGTCAACTAAATCATGGGTATGAATAAATAGCAAAAATAGCAAATGATTTGGCTATTAATTATGGGGTTACATAGGCTGAACGAGTTCTAGCTTTGGTGTGGAAATCGGTTGATACCGATTGCCTCGTGTTGCGCACCGGTGAAATTAATTCATCTTGATTACCACGGTGCCTTTCCTCCCAGTCAAATTTTGCTTTACTCGATTCTTCTCTAACATTCAAAGAAACCTGATCACGAGGTGACAAGATTCGAGCCGACTTTTGATGGGAAATGGGAGCTACATCAAATCTGCTTTTGATAATCTTTTGGCGAAGCTTCCTCATTCTCATCACTGGTGGAACACTGCTCGATCGCGATTCATCACCTTCTTCCGTCGACGATACATTTATTTTTCGAGAGGTGGGTTGAGGAACCGCGTGTGCACGATGAACAGGCAATTCTCCAGTTCGAGTTTCACCAGAAAAAGAATGACTTCTTTGTCTTTTAATATCATACACCAAAGATGATGGTGTCTGAAGCTTTTCCATTGCAGTGATTCTCTCCCGTTCACCGAGATACAGAATTGAAGGAGACTGCGATCCACTGTCGTAAACCTTATCCAAACTCAATCCCAACTTCTCCCCATTGTCTCCAATAATATCACTGGTATTATCATCGGACAAAGATGCAGATGTATCCAGTAGTGCTGTACGAGTTGTGTGCGATTGAGACGCTGAAAACGACGATTTAACCTGCTCGTCGAATGAGGGTGCCGAAGATCCAGATATCCTTTTCTTTCGCGGATCTTTCGACAAGGTTAGAGGAAGTTGTTGAGAATGATCGTATTCTCGAGCACATGTTGAAGAAGATAGAATTATGGGTAGAGATGGAGGTGGATGCTTGGGAGATAGAGGTGAACGATCTTCGTAAGCATCCGGTTTACCAACCATATTTTTCACCGACGGCGACAGTGTGGTAAAGTTATTTTGATTCTTTTGTTTCACTGACCATTCATTCCATGGATCATTCTTCATGTTTTGATTCTTATTATACCTATTCTGATATTGCACCTGCTGTCTTCTCAACAAAAACGTACGCATGTCCATTTCATCTTGACTTTGTTGTCTATCTTTGGCATCGAATATACTTCTCGCCTCACCGTCATTTGAATCCATTGTATTATCAAAGGTAATCCGACTAATGTTTGATGCAGCAAAATTCAAATTTGGAACCACCTGCCGGTGCATGTGACTATCATATGTATACATTCCGGTTGGCGTGCTTGGAGCACTGGTGTAAATCTTCCCGCTGTCGCGGGTTTGTAACATGACTGAATCTGAGCCACAACCTCGCCGACTGCGTGGTGTCGTACTTCGTCCACGTCTTCGCCTCCCATTCAGCCGCGATGGTTTGGACGAGACTTGAGTCTCCTCATCCATGGGTCGAGATGAAGTTTGACTAGCCATCATACTATCATCTAATATACGCTTTTCGTTCAGAAGATGCAGTAAATACTCCTCACTCTCTCCGCTTTTGTACGTCTTGCTCAAGCTTACGCCACCAGTCGGAGCACGAAGATTATTATTCGTAAGATTAGCTTCCAGAAGAGGTTGATTAAGCTCAGTTCTTCTGTTGTTTTGACTTATACCATCTGATGACCTCATTTTCAAAATAGGCGAAACCTGTTTCGGGCTGTGACTGACATCATAAATACTCTCTGCATCCTCCTCATCTACTTCGTCAACCAGTTTCGCATATCGATCCGGATTCTTCCTACGGTGCGACAACATCGATATACGACTGGGTGAACTAATACTATTGACCGACTCAGGTTGCAGAGTGGGCACGAGAATTTCATCAGGGTGCTGTTTCCAAATCCGTCCCACTTTTTCCAGATTTTCCCTCAGCCTTTCTGCGGGGTCCTCTTCGTCAAACATTTGTAGCGCGCGCGGAGAAATAGCGCTAGGATGAGTCAAATTAGCCCTTGCCCCAGAAGCTGGGCTTGGTGGGCTTAAAGGGTAAGGATGAATCTTAGCGCGACTGGAGTTTGAATATGCACTTCGTGGGCTAACCTCTCCGAGATACGGCGATCGTTTCCCTCTCTGGTCGTGATTCTTTTGATCATCGGTGATCTCGTTCATATTCATGCTGCTGTACGACCCAACATCGCTGCCAAGCGCGTGATATCCATTACGCTGTTGTCCACGTTCCATGCTGTCAACAATTATGGTATCGATCGTCACATTTCTAGGATCATCTGGTTCTTTCTTATCATCTTCAATCAACACTGGCGGATTGGTACACTCTGTAATAACGGCTGTGCTCACATAAAGCACGCAACTGCATATGACAAGGAACGACCCCAATCTAATCTCACAATCGTTACCGCTATCCGCATTACATGGCTTTGAATCGAACATCAGAAACGACAACAAATTTGCAGCGCATGTGATCAAACTCAGAACACCTAAGATCCTCCAACCTCGTAGGTGCCACGTACCCGTCCTTATATCATGAGCGGGGCATACCGTTGCGAGCGTCCAACTCAATGACAAACTGGCAAACCCCACCGCAAGACCAGCAATCATGGACATGCGAGCAACTTGCCACAATTGATCGCTATCCGCTGTATAGGAATCTTCATCCTCGCAAAACACACCGATACTTGTCTCTTCGAAAAGAAATATTGTCGCATTGGAATGATTTACTTGCAAGTAGTCACAGCTCGTGCCACCCAAAAACGCCATCCCAACTCCTCCGGTTGTCAGTAACGCTGCTACGCATGCGGGGAGGCGGTTACATTCATTGGGTTCATGGCGAACATATCGACGATAGTCACTCGTCATGGTATGGAAATATTAACAGAGATGGAAAGAATTATATATGTTCTTGTCATACCAAACAATCAAGGTGCTTTGTGGATCGAACGAATGCCTCTGAACAACGCTCTCTGCCTGAACCTCTCTCTCTCTCCAGGATTATTTGAATTTTCGTAGTCAACACTAACACAGTTACCAGCCGCGATTGTAAAATGTATGCTGTAAATGAAGTGAGAGGTACGTAGTGTTGTGTTGTTGTGTTTGGTCGCAGACGGACGAGGGTAAGTAAACAATTTGTTGAACAGAGAGGGCGGCTTCCGTTGTCTCGGTTGTTTTCATTGCGGTTCAGGATAATGTTCACCGTGCATTGTTATCAAAATTTTGTAATGACGAAATATAAATAGGTGATATTGTGTCGATTTAACACAAATGAGAGCGAAATGACGCTAAATGAAATATGTCATAATGAATTTCGAAAATTTTCAAATGCGAGCAGGGTCAGGATCAGGATCAGGATCAGGTGAATCTGTAATCTGTAACGGTTTTGAGATAATATTTTGAGATTTGAGGAGCGTACATAGTACATAAATTGTATTAATAATATACATGTGTGTCATCTGTATGCCGGTTTAGTGTCAATTTTTCCTAACGTCGCTTTTCGTCGCTCGCGCCTCGCGCCCGCATGTCTCTGTCTTGTGAAAAATTCCATTTTTGTTTTCATCAAAAAAAAAGAGAAAATCCACGAAACCGCAAAAAAAATTTAAGAGTTCCACGAAACCGCAAAAAAGTCGGCACTCCCGGCTGACATTTCTGAAAAAATTTACTTATCGCAAATGCAA
>Ga0115008_10004253_pt1 | contig 11914 bp, 8 predicted proteins | sample FraStrMetagenome_FD_87164 | JGI IMG/M metagenome (GOLD analysis project Ga0115008, IMG submission 87164) | Marine eukaryotic phytoplankton communities from Arctic Ocean - Fram Strait ARC3M Metagenome | ecosystem: Environmental > Aquatic > Marine > Oceanic | place: Fram Strait | collected 2012-06-18
GTAAAAAAAGACTATAAAATTAAAAATTATCAACTCTCTATTGAAAATTAATCGTGTTAAAATAGCAATGATCGTAGCATGTCCTAAGATAAAACTGTTAATAGCAATGTGTTCAAAATAATTATATTTTCTAAAAAATAATCTTGTAAAGAACGCTAAATATAGTACTAAAGTGAGCCATAAAAATTTCATTTTATCCCCAATAAAAACCCCTAACTTATATCCCATTTCTTGTGCTCCAAAAGGATCTACTTTAGAAAGTTTAGTGCCAGAGCCTCTTGGTAAAAGAGAATCTAATAAAAGATAAATACTAATGGTTATAATAGCGTAACTGACCGGATTTAAGATGTATTTTCTTTTTCCGTTTATGTATTGAAGTATGGTGTCTTTTGGCGCTATTGTTAAGTTCTTTAGATTATAGAGAAAACCCTTATCCATGTCTAAAAAACCAGAATAAATACTAGAGATTGTTGAACCAAACGTAATTCTTGGAATTTCTTGTTTTTCACCACAAGTTGGACAAAATAAACCTTCAAAATCGTGTTTACAATTAATACAACTCATTAGATTTATGTATTTATAAAATTACTCTTTGTAAACGCCCATATCTGCATATTTATCCATTCGTTTGGAAACTAAATCTGCATCATTTAGGTCTTTTAATTGATCAAAAGCAGCAACAATTTGATCTTGCACAGCTTTAAAAGCTCCTTCTCTATCTGAATGAGCACCACCAACCGGTTCTTTAATAATTGCATCGATTAACTTTAACTTTTTCATATCTGTTCCAGTTAATTTTAATGCTTCTGCAGCTTGTTCTTTGTACTCCCAACTTCTCCATAAAATAGAAGAACAAGATTCTGGAGAAATTACGGTATACCAAGTGTTTTCCATCATATATACGCGATCTCCTACACCAATGCCTAATGCTCCACCAGAAGCTCCCTCACCAATTACAATCGTTATGATAGGTGTTTTTAAACGAGTCATTTCAAGAATATTTCTTGCAATCGCTTCTCCTTGTCCGCGTTCTTCTGCTTCTAAACCAGGGTAAGCACCAGGTGTGTCTAACAAAGTAACAACAGGAATTTTAAATTTCTCTGCCATTTTCATTAAACGCAATGCTTTTCTATATCCCTCTGGATTTGCCATTCCAAAATTTCTGTATTGACGCGTCTTAGTGTTATATCCTTTCTGCTGACCAATGAACATGAATGACTGATTGCCAATTTTACCCAAACCACCAATCATTGCTTTATCATCTTTTACATTTCTATCGCCATGTAACTCCATAAATGTATCACCACAAATTGCATTGATATAATCTAAGGTATAAGGCCTATTGGGATGTCTAGAAAGTTGAACTCTTTGCCAAGCTGTAAGGTTTTTGTAAATATCTTTTCTAACTTTTTCTAACTTTTTCTCTATTTTTTTACATGTAGCTGTTACGTCTACCTCGTTATCTGCACCAATTTCATGACACTTAACTAGCTGATCTTTTAAATCTTTAATTGGTAATTCAAAATCTAAATATTCCATAGTATAGTGATTTGATTTTAATTCTTTGTAAGAACAAACATAACATAAAATTTGATTTTTTTAATAAAAAGAAGTTACTTTTTTCTAACGGCTTTTTCTGAAATTTTCTTTTTTATAATTGCTTTATTTTTTATAATTCCGTTCAATAATACCACAAACAAAACAATAAAAGCACCATAATAAAACTCAGGATTCATTTTTTCTTTATCTCCAAAAATAAATAAGGCTAAAATAATTGCATAAATCGGTTCTAAGTTGATTGTTAACATCACCGTATAGGGAGACAAGTATTCCATCACTTTAACAGAGGCTATAAAGGCATATGCAGTACAAATACTACTCAAAATAATTAAATAAAACCAATCTGAACTTGACAATTGAAAAAATGCGATTGAAAAACTATTGGTACATAATAAATAAATTGTAATAAAAAGTACTCCAAAAAAAAGTTGGTACAATGATATTGAATTTGCACTGTATTCTTTGATAAATAAGCCATTGAGTACAGCAAAAAGCGATCCTAAAAAAGATGAAATTAGTGCATAAATAATACCTAATTTATATTGAGTTTCAAAATTAAAAATAATATACAAACCGGCAATAACTAATAAGCCTAATAAGATTTCTATTGATTTTATTCTTCTTTTAAATAAAAATGGTTCGATAAGAGAAGTAAAAAATGCTCCAGTGCTCATAGTCACCAGTGCAATAGAAACATTAGAAACTTTTATCGCCTTAAAGAAAAATACCCAATGCAATGCAATAATAATTCCTGTGAAGATAAATTTTAAAACTCCTTTTTTATCAACCCTAAATGACTTCTTTGTTATCAGAAAATAAATTATAATAAACAAAACAGCTAATCCCATTCTAAACCAAACCAAAGGAATTGCATCTAGAGTAATAAGAGCTCCCAAAATGGCGGTAAAACCCCAAATAAAAACAATGAGATGAAGAAGTAAATAATTTTTTAATCTACTTTCTACCATCGAAATATAAATAAATTGCTAAACAACCAAAAAACATATTTGGTATCCAAACGTATAATAACGAATTTACTCCGGCTACAGCCCCCAATACCTCTGCAATTTTCATTAAAAAAACATACAAAAACATGATTCCGATCCCTATTGCTAAATTAATACCTGCACCTCCTCTTTTCTTTCTAAAAGACAATGCCACAGCTATAATGGTAAGAATGTAAGACGCAATTGGCAAACTTGTTCTCTTGTGAAACTCTACCAAATAAGCATTTAAATTTTTAACCCCTCTTTTTTTAGAAATTGCAATGAATTTTAGAAGTTCATCGGATGGCATTTCTTGTGATAATGCCGATTTATAGATTAAATCTTTTGGAGTAAAAGTAAATGCTGTATCTAATTTATTTCCAGAAAAAATACTATCTCTATTGGTATACACTTTACGCTTTCTCCAATTTAATAAGGTAAACGTACTATCCTTTATATTCCACCTTATATTTTGAGCAAAAAGCTTGGTTTTTAATTCTAAGCCATCATAAGTTTCTGAAGTAAAGTCATATCCAGAGTTTCTTTCTGTATTAAAACTTCTAATAAATACATAGGTACTATCTGTAAGCTGCAAACTAAAATTAGTAACGTATTTAAATTCGTTTTTCTGTCTGGCACTACTTATGTATTTGTTTTCAAATTTCTCTCTTATTTTAGTACTGTTGGGCACTACAAAATGATTCATCCCCAAAGAAATTACCGTTACTAACGTGGCTCCAATAAAATAGGGATACAAAAAACGTGTAAAAGAAACTTTAGCATTCGTTATGGCAATAATTTCTGTGTTATTTGAGAGTTTTGAAGTAAATAGAATTACTGCAATAAATAATGCCAAAGGCATAAAAGTATTCGCATAGTATATGATGAAATTTCTATAATATTCATCTACTATTTCATAAAAGCCTAAATCAGGGTGTTCTAAAAAGTTATCTATTTTTTCTGAAATATCAATAGCGATAGCTATAGGTATCAAAATTAATAGGGTAAACATGAAAGTTACCAAATAACGTTTTAATATATACCAATCTATTATTTTCAAAAGTGAGGCTTTATTTTGTTTATACTTTAAGCTTTATAAACGTTTATCCATTTGTTTCACCATCTTGTCTTTCCAATCTCTAAAATCTCCTGCCAAAATATGCTTTCTTGCTTCTCTTGTTAGCCAAAGATAAAATCCAAGATTGTGGATTGAAGCAATCTGTTTCCCTAACATTTCTTTTGCTGCAAAAAGATGGCGTAAATAAGCTTTAGAATACATAGTATCAACATACGTAATATCCATCTCATCTATTGCTGAGAAATCATTTTCCCACTTTTTATTTTTAATATTGATGGTTCCATGTGCTGTAAATAACATTCCATTTCTAGCATTTCTTGTAGGCATTACACAGTCAAACATATCGATACCTAATGCAATATTTTCAAGAATATTAATAGGTGTTCCAACACCCATTAAATAACGTGGTTTATCTTCTGGCAAAATTGCAGTAACAACTTCTGTCATCGCATATAATTCTTCTGCTGGTTCTCCTACAGAAAGTCCACCAATTGCGTTTCCTTGTGCGCCAGCATTTGCAATATATTCTGCAGATTGTTTTCTTAAATCTTTGTATGTACTTCCTTGAACAATGGGGAAAAATGTTTGTTCATACCCGTATTTAAATGGTAATTTTTCTAAATGATTTATGCAACGATCCAGCCACCTATGTGTCATATGCATAGAGCGTTTTGCATAGTTATAATCACATGGATAAGGCGTACATTCATCAAAGGCCATAATAATATCAGCACCAATTGTGCGTTGCGTTTCCATTACATTTTCTGGTGTAAAAAAATGCATAGAGCCATCAATATGACTTTTAAACTTTACCCCCTCTTCATTTATCTTTCTTCGTCCTGATAAGGAGTATACTTGATAACCTCCAGAATCTGTTAAGATATTTCTATCCCAATTCATAAACTTATGAAGACCACCCGCTTTTTCTAAAGTTTCTGTTTTTGGTCTTAAAAATAAATGATAGGTATTTGCTAAAATAATATCAGGGTTTATTTCGCTTTTTAATTCTGTTTGATGAACACCTTTTACAGTTCCAACGGTTCCAACAGGCATAAAAATTGGTGTTTCAATCTCTCCATGATCAGTTGTAATAACTCCTGCTCTAGCCTGACTTTTGGGGTCGGTAATTTTTAAATCGAATTTCATTGGCGACAAATATAATACTATTTAAGAATTGAGTAATAATTTAGATTCCTAATAAATAATTAAAAATAATAAAATATGGAATTATAATTCTGATAATTTTCTAAGAGAGTAAGTATTTAAAGAGTATTCGCAAAAGAATACCCTAAAAATCAAAAAGATTACCAACGTTTCTTTTTTGAAGAAGAACTAGAATTATTTCGTAAGCTTTTTGATGAAGATTTTCTAAAAGTTGCGCTTTTTTTATTGAAATCATTTTTAGAGGGAGCTGCTCTCTTTTTGGAAACTAGTTTCTTTGGTTTCTTTTCTATAGTTGAAGCCTCTTCTGTTTTAGAAGAAGTTAGAATCATATTATTAATTCCCTTCATTTCTTCATCCGATAATTCCCGCCAATCTCCAGTTTGAAGATACCCCAACTCTACATTCATAATACGAGTTCTCTTTAATTTGGTTACCTCATACCCTAAATATTCACACATTCTGCGAATTTGTCGATTTAGGCCTTGTGTTAAAATAATTCTAAAGACCTTATCGCTAATCTTTTCAACTTTACATTTTTTAGTAACAACTCCTAAAATTGGAATTCCATTACACATTTTGTCTATAAAATCTAGTGTAATTGATTTATTTACAGAAACAAAATATTCTTTCTCATGATTGTTCCCAGCACGAAGGATTTTATTTACGATATCACCATCATTTGTTAGAAAAATTAAACCCTCAGAGGGTTTATCTAAACGACCAATGGGAAATAATCTCTCTGGGTAATTTACGTGTTTCACTATATTATTTGGTTCTCTTTCGTCTGTGGTAGAAACAATTCCAATAGGTTTGTTTAAAGCAATATATAATACTTGATTCTTTGGTTTAACTAATCTCCCATCAAATTTCACTACATCGTTTTTACCAACTCTATTCCCCAATTGTGTTGGTTTTCCATTGATCGTAATCCTACCTTCTTTTATATATTTTTCAGCCTCTCTTCTAGAACAAACTCCAGATGAACTTATATACTTATTTAGATTTATTGATTTATCGTTATTGGTATCCAAAAGAAAATAATTTTAGGCAAAAATAAGTATTCAATTACAATTCTATAGTTCTAAAAGTTAAATTAATTCTTGGTGAATTTACTTTTTTGGTTGGCGGTAATCTATGCATCCAATTGGTTTGCGTTGTATCTTTCATCACCAATAAACTTCCTCTTTCTAAAATAATATCTATTTTTTGTTTGGTTTCTTTATGCTTAAAAGAGAACTTGCGTTCTGCACCTAAAGAAAGTGATGCTATTGCACCGTTCTTCTTTAACATTTTTTCATTGTCAGAATGATATCCCATCCCTTCATCTCCTGAATGATATAGGTTTAATAAACAAGAATTATAGGTTTCTTTAGATTTATACTCGACGATTTTTTTGAGTTCCAACAATTCTTTTGTCCAAATATTTGCTGTTTTTGTAACTTTAGAATAGGTGTAAGAATATTCTAAATCTCCATACCAAGCTACTTTTCTTTTAGTCAGTATCTTTTTACCAAAAATAATTACTTCATCATTTTTGAAATTAATCTTTGTTAATAATTCTTGATAATAAAAATCACATTGATTTTTATCTAAAACGACTCCGTGATAATTTGAAACCCCATCAAAAGGTAAAATATTCTTGATTATTTCTGTCGAAAATAAATCCATGTAATAAAGGTAATAAAAAAAACCTCATAACTAAGTTATGAGGTTTTTGCGGAGAGTAAGGGATTCGAACCCCTGGACCTGTTACAGTCAACAGTTTTCAAGACTGCCGCATTCGACCACTCTGCCAACTCTCCAAGTGACTTGTTCAGATATTCTCTGAATTCGGATGCAAATATAGAAAGCTTTTTTATTTTTTTGAAAGAAAAAAGCGTTTATTTTTTTTATTTTTAGAATATCATAAATCTACCTTCCTATTTGCTTAATAATCAATAATTATAGGTGATTTTTATAAAATAGATATCGGAAAAACCATACTCTATAAATGATACTTTACTATATTTACAGTGTTTTTTTAACTAGCTATATCATGTCTTTTAATTCTTTCGGAAATTTATTGAAACTAACCACGTATGGAGAATCTCATGGAACTGCTATTGGCGGTATTATAGACGGTTTCCCTGCTGGATTAAAACTAGACTTTGAAGCAATTCAACTAGAATTAAACAGACGTAAACCCGGTCAATCTAAAATTGTTACCCAACGTAAAGAACCCGATACTGTAGAATTTTTATCGGGTATTTTTGAAGGAGTTACAACGGGAACATCCATTGGGTTTATCATTAAAAACACAAATCAAAAAAGTAAGGATTATAATCATAATACCAATATTTATAGACCTTCACATGCAGATTACACCTATGATAAAAAATTTGGCGGTAGAGATTACAGAGGAGGTGGAAGAAGTTCTGCTCGTGAAACTGCAAATTGGGTAGTTGCTGGTGCTTTGGCAAAACAGCTAATTTCTCATATCAATATTAATGCATTTACATCATCAGTAGGAGATATTTTTATAGACAAACCCTATCAGGATTTAGATTTTTCTAAGACTGAAGATAATATTGTTCGTTGTCCTGATGCATCTACTGCAGAAAAAATGATCTCTAAAATACAAGAAATCCGTAAAGCTGGAGATACTATAGGCGGAACCATTACCTGTGTTGCTAAAAATATGGATGCGAGTTTAGGAGAGCCAATTTTTAATAAACTACATGCGGAATTAGGAAAAGCGATGCTTTCTATAAACGCTGTAAAAGGTTTTGAATTTGGAAGCGGATTTTGTGGTGCTAAAATGAAAGGTTCGGAACACAATGATATTTTTAATGAAGATGGTTCTACACAATCAAATTTATCTGGTGGAATTCAAGGAGGCATTAGTAACGGAATGGATGTGTACTTTAGAGTTGCTTTTAAACCTGTTGCAACCATTATGAGTTCACAACAAACCATTAATGCTGACAATGAAGTAACTGAAATCACAGGAAAAGGAAGACATGATCCTTGTGTTGTTCCAAGAGCTGTCCCTATTGTAGAGGCTATGACTGCTTTAGTTTTAGCGGATTTTTGGCTGCTAAATAGAGCTAGACGTATTTAATTTTTATTAGGAATCTTTTTTAATACTCACTATCGTTTGTATTGTGAAATTTAAACTCTTAGTATGAGGAACTCATTCATTTAAATTCGCTGACTTATACCTTAATTAGTCCTGTTTTTTTACCCATCGAAGAAAAACGAGGACAATAAAAAATTATATATTTAATAAAGTTATTTACTTAAAAAGAAACTATTAATTAGTTTCTAAACTTTATGCTTGCCCCGTTGGTCCAAAATTCATAGGTATAGGTGCTTGTTCAGAATCTTTAATTTCGCCGTGAGCTTGTTCAAATTTTCGAACATTGTCCGCTAAAGCTTTTGCTAATCTTTTAGCGTGTTGTGGTGTTAATATAATTCTAGATTTCACCTTCGCCTTTGGAACTCCTGGCATAATATTTATAAAATCTACAATAAATTCTGACATAGAATGATTAATAATTGCCAAGTTAGAGTAAATCCCTTCAGCAATTTCTTGATCTAACTCAATATTTAATTGACCGTCTTTGTTTTTATTATCCTGCATAATTAGTAATTTTTTAATTTGTAACTTTTAAAAGAACACAAAAAATAAAAAAGTTGAATTGAATAGTGTAATTAATTTACAGTAAACAATTCAACTTTTAAAATTATAAAGATTAAAAGTTTATTTAAAACTTTCTTCTATTTCGTCTTTTGGACCAACTAGAATCTTATCATAAGCTCTCATTCCTGTTCCTGCCGGTATTCTCTTACCAACAATAACATTTTCCTTTAATCCTTCTAAGGTATCTACTTTACCATTAACTGCGGCTTCGTTTAATACTTTAGTTGTCTCTTGGAAAGATGCTGCAGATATAAATGATTTAGTTTGTAAAGATGCTCTTGTAATACCTTGCAGCACTTGTTCTGCTGTTGCTGGTCTTGCATCTCTTGCTTCTACTAAATTCTTATCATTTCTTCTTAGTAAAGAATTTTCATCTCTTAATTGACGAGCAGAAATTATCTGACCTGCATTTAAGTTTTCTGAATCTCCTGCATTTTCAATTACTTTCATTCCATAGATAGCATCATTATCCTTAATAAAATCTATCTTATGTATTAATTGGTTTTCTAAAAATAGAGTATCTCCAGAATCAATAATCTTGACTTTACGCATCATTTGACGAACAACAACTTCAAAATGTTTATCGTTAATTTTAACACCCTGTAATCGATATACTTCTTGTATTTCATTTACTAAGTATTGTTGCACCGCAGAAGGCCCTTTAATTCTTAAAATATCTGAAGGAGTTGTTGCTCCGTCTGATAAAGGCATCCCTGCTTTAATAAAGTCATTTTCTTGAACTAAGATCTGATTAGAAAGTTTAACTAAATACTTACTAATATCTCCGGTTTTAGATTCTACAATAATCTCTCTGTTACCACGTTTAATTTTCCCGAAAGAAACAACACCATCGATCTCTGAAACTACAGATGGATTAGACGGGTTACGTGCTTCAAACAATTCTGTTACACGAGGTAAACCTCCAGTAATATCGCCTGCTTTACCAGATTTTCTAGGGATTTTAACTAAGGTATGTCCTGAAACAACTTTATCTCCATCACTCACCATTAAATGTGCACCTACTGGTAAACTGTAAGAACGTAAAGCATTACCGTCTTCATCTTCAATGATTAAAGAAGCTATAATCTTTTTGTTTCTAGAATCTGTAATTACTTTTTCTTGGAAACCTGTTTGCTCATCAACTTCTACAGAGAAATTCATTCCTTGTTCAAGGTTATCAAACTTCACTTTTCCACCGAATTCAGAAACAATAACTCCGTTAAATGGATCCCATTGACAAACTGCATCTCCTTTTTTAATGGACTTTCTTTCTTTATCAAAGATATAAGAACCATAAGGGATAATATTTGTACTTAAAGTTATACCTGTTTTCTTATCAATGATTTTAATTTCTGCAGTTCTTGATATTACAATATCTACAGTATTTCCATCATTATCTTTACCTTCAACAGTTCGTAAATCTTCAATAGATACTTTACCGTCAAATTTGGCAATTAATTTATTTTCTTCTGATATATTTCCAGCTACACCACCAACGTGGAATGTTCTTAGTGTTAACTGTGTACCAGGTTCTCCAATAGATTGTGCTGCAATTACACCCACTGCTTCACCTATTTGTACTTTATTACGTGTGGATAAACTCTGACCGTAACATTTTGCACAAATACCTTTAACAGATTCACATGTTAACGCAGATCTTACATCAACCTTATCGATACCTGAAGCCTGAATTTTATCAGCAATTGAAATCGTAATAGATTCTCCTGCAGCCACTAACAATTCGTCTGAAGTTGGTGCAAACACATCATTTAATGAAATACGTCCTTCAATTCTATCTGACAAAGATTCTACAATCTCATCATTTTTCTTTAAAGCCGTTACTTCTAGTCCTCTTAATGTTCCACAGTCTTCCTCGTTTACAATAACGTCTTGAGAAACATCTACCAATCTACGTGTTAGGTATCCTGCATCTGCAGTTTTTAATGCGGTATCTGCAAGTCCTTTACGCGCACCGTGAGTAGAAATAAAATATTCAAGAATTGATAATCCTTCCTTAAAGTTAGAAAGAATTGGATTCTCAATAATTTCTCCACCTCCAGCTGTCGACTTTTTAGGTTTTGCCATTAATCCACGCATTCCTGTTAACTGACGAATCTGTTCTTTAGATCCACGAGCTCCAGAATCTAACATCATATAAACTGAGTTAAACCCTTGCTGGTCTTCACGTAAACGCTTCATAGATAATTCAGTTAGATCATTATTGGTTCTACCCCAAATATCAATCACCTGATTATAACGTTCTTTTTGCGTTAACATACCCATGTTATAGTTCCCTACAATTGCATCAACCTCTTTATTGGCTGTATCAATCATAGATTGCTTTTCTTTAGGAATAATAATATCCCCTAATGAGAAAGATAAACCACCCTGAAAAGCAAATTTATATCCCATATTTTTTATCTCATCTAAGAAATCTCCTGTTGTAGGAATATCTGTAGCTTTTAAAATTCCACCGATAATACCACGTAAATTTTTCTTAGTTAATACTTCATTGATATACCCGGCAGCAGCAGGAACTTTTTCATTAAATAAAACTCTACCAACAGTAGTTTTTATAATTTTAGTTACTTGCTCTCCATTATCGTCTATATCCTGAGTTCTTACTTTAATTCCAGCATTTAAGTCTACCATTTCTTCGTTAAAAGCAATCGTTACTTCTTCTGGTGAATAAAAAGTTAATCCCTCTCCTTTAATTGGAACTTTTGGAGTAGAAATTCTTTCTTTAGTCATGTAATATAAACCAAGTACCATATCTTGAGAAGGGACAGTTACTGGAGCACCATTTGCAGGATTAAGTATATTGTGAGAAGCCAACATTAATATTTGTGCTTCTAAAATAGCTTCTGGTCCTAATGGTAAGTGAACCGCCATTTGATCTCCATCAAAATCAGCATTGAAGGCAGAACATGCAAGTGGATGCAATTGTATTGCTTTTCCTTCAATTAATTTTGGTTGAAATGCTTGAATACCTAACCTGTGCAATGTAGGAGCTCTGTTTAATAAAACAGGGTGACCTTTAATTACATTTTCTAAAATATCCCAAACAACTGGTTCTTTTCTATCTATTATTTTCTTTGCAGATTTAACTGTTTTTACAATTCCTCTTTCAATTAATTTTCTAATTACAAAAGGCTTGTAAAGTTCAGCTGCCATATCTTTTGGGATACCACATTCTGATAATCTTAATTCTGGTCCAACAACAATTACAGAACGAGCAGAATAATCTACACGTTTTCCTAATAGGTTTTGACGGAAACGTCCTTGTTTACCTTTTAATGAATCTGATAAAGATTTTAAAGGTCTGTTAGATTCTGTTTTTACTGCAGATGATTTTCGCGTGTTATCAAATAATGAATCTACAGATTCTTGTAACATACGTTTTTCATTACGTAAAATCACTTCTGGAGCTTTAATTTCAACTAA
>Ga0115008_10004254_pt1 | contig 11913 bp, 10 predicted proteins | sample FraStrMetagenome_FD_87164 | JGI IMG/M metagenome (GOLD analysis project Ga0115008, IMG submission 87164) | Marine eukaryotic phytoplankton communities from Arctic Ocean - Fram Strait ARC3M Metagenome | ecosystem: Environmental > Aquatic > Marine > Oceanic | place: Fram Strait | collected...
GAGATAATCGAACAACTCTATAATAACCCTCTACTTGAATCAGACGAGGAGGCCGCCTCACATGAGCCAAGCACCAAGGATTCCAGCAGTAATAAGGACGTGGATCTAAGTGATGATTCAGATCTTTACATGAAGGCCCAGGATGCCTCAGAGCCTTCATCAACCGAGCATGATGGTGATTCCCAATGGGAAAAGCCTAATTCTGAGGAGCTGATATCTGAAAGCTGGCATGATGTTGCCAATACCACCACTAAAACCGTTTCCAGTGATAATGACTTTAATTTTGATTCCGTCTATCAAGTCACTGAATCCCTTCAGGATCATCTTCGATGGCAGCTCAATTTGGTTAAATTTTCAATTAGAGACAAAGTCATTGCTGAGGCCTATGTAGACTCAGTCGATGATAACGGATTTATCTCCAAGGATCTTCAAGGCATAACCTCTTATATTGACAATGAAACCTCTGAAGAACCCTTACAAGAGGAGGAACTCATTGCAGTACTAAAGCGCTTGCAGCAATTTGACCCTCCAGGGATTTTTGCTCGGGATTTAAAGGAATGCTTATCCATTCAGCTAAATCAGCTGAGCGATGAAACCGATTCATTATCTGCTGCCAAAAGATTAGTTGATGATTTTCTTGAAGATATTGCCAGCACTGACCTAGCTAGACTTGCAAAAATAAGCCAGCTTGAAAAATCCGAGGCTGAGCAGGCTCTGGAATTAATTCGCTCGCTGAATCCGCGGCCAGGAGAATCTCTTGCACCTGACGAAACTGAATATATTGTGCCTGATGTTTTCGTGGAAAAACATCAGGACTCATGGCGTATTCGATTAAACGATAGCAATATCCCCAAGCTTAGAATCAATGAGCTTTATAGTGATTTAATTAAGCGCGCTGATGACAGTACTGAAAATCAATTTTTGAAAAAAAATCTAAATGAAGCACGCTGGTTTTTACGAAGCCTAGAGAGCCGCAATGAGACCCTTATTCAGGTGACTAATGCTATTATTGATTTTCAGCAGGGTTTTTTAAATCATGGCCCCGTTGCAATGAAGCCACTGGTATTGTCTGAGATAGCGGAGCAACTTGATCTTCACGAATCAACCATATCTAGGGTGACTACCAAAAAGTATATGGCAACACCACAGGGAATCTTCGAGCTTAAATATTTCTTTTCGAGTCATGTTGGCACTGCTGATGGAGGGGAGTGTTCATCTACTGCAGTTTGCGCTATCCTAAAATTACTGATTGCTGCAGAAACGCCATCAAAACCACTGAGTGATAATAAACTCACCACCCTGCTAGCCGATCAAGGCATTCAAGTAGCTAGACGTACGGTTGCGAAATACCGTGAAGGTATGAATATACCCTCGTCTAGCCACAGAAAAAGATTTGAAAATAATGCGTAAATAAGGAGAACAGTATGCAAATGACTATAAGCGGACATCATTTAGAAATAACTGACCCTATTAGGGATTATGTTACCGCCAAGCTATCCAAGTTAGAACGTCACTATGATCATATCAACAGTACAGCTGTTATTTTAAGCGTCGATAAATTGACCCAAAAGGCTGAAGCCACCATTCATGTATCTGGTGGCGAGCTATTTGCCAATTCTGAACATCAGGATCTTTATGCAGCCATTGATGCACTCAGTGACAAATTAGACAGGCAATTAATTAAATACAAAGAAAAACATAGAGATCATTAAATTATCACATGAAAATTTCTGACGTGCTCAGCCCAGAATTAACCCGATGCGCTTTTTCTGGGCGGAGTAAAAAACGTATTATTGAAGCACTCTCCCAGCTACTTTCCGAGCATCTGAATGGCGGAAATGAGCTGTCTGAGCAATTATTTGATAATTTTGTTGCCCGTGAAAAATTGGGCAGTACTGGGCTTGGCACAGGCGTGGCTATCCCTCATTGCCGCACATCAGGCGTCAAGAAAATTCATGGCTGCCTAGTCAAACTAACTCACCCTGTAGATTTTGACGCTATTGATGATCAACCGGTAGATTTAATTTTTGCCCTAGTAGTACCCGAAGAAAAAAATGATGAACATCTGAACACTTTGGCTAGAATTGCCTCTATTATGCAAAACGATGACTATAGGCAAAAGCTCAGAAGCTGCGCAGAGGATGCGACATTATTTAACACCGTTCTAGAACTTGAACGGGGTAATAACCTATGAGACTTGTGGTTATTAGCGGACATTCCGGATCAGGTAAAACTTCCGCACTTAATATTCTTGAAGACGTAGGTTTTACCTGTATAGATAACCTACCTTCAAGCCTGTTACCCGAATTAATTAATCAGCTTAAAACCAATAATAACCAAGAAAAATTACAATTAGCTGTTGGTGTAGATGCTCGCAACCTAGTGGGCGATCTTAATAATTTCCCTAAGATTTTAACTATCATTGAAGATTCTGGGGTTGCTGTAGATGTTATTTTTCTTAAAGCACATCGCACTGATCTGCTTCGCCGCTATTCAGAAACTCGCCGCAAACATCCATTAAGCAATGAGACTATTGGCCTTAAAGAGGCCATCGATAAGGAGGATAGTATTATTTCTCCCATCGCAAAAATTGCCAATTTAACCATTGATACCTCTAGCCTCACCCTACATCAGCTAAGAGATTTGGTGAAAAATACCGTCGTTCCTAATGATCAACAGCAAATGTCGATTCTATTTGAAAGCTTTGGCTTTAAGGAACGTATACCCAATGGTTCTGACTTTGTGTTTGATGTTCGCTGTTTGCCCAATCCCTATTGGAAAACAGAGTTACGAACTCAGACCGGTAATGATGATGGCGTGATAACATTTTTAGAAAGCCAGGTTGATGTTGCATCCATGCTAGCGGATATTATTGGTTATTTAACTCGCTGGATTCCCAAATTTCAGGATAATAATCGAAGCTATTTAACCATCTCCATTGGCTGCACCGGCGGACAGCATCGGTCAGTTTATATTGCCAATCGACTGCATGAGCATTTTTCAAAACAATACAATTTGGTTCAAGTTATTCATAAAGAACTTGCCAGTAGCTAAGGTTAAATTCATCCTATGATTAGTCGTAATTTACCTATAATCAATGAACTTGGGCTGCATGCGCGCGCTGCAACCAAGCTAGCCGCATTAGCTGGACGATATGAATCAAGTATTAAGACTGGTGTTACAGCACCTCTGGTGGATGCTAAAAGCATTATGTCTCTACTGTTACTTGCCGCTAGCCAGGACACTGAGCTTATTTTTGAATTTGATGGACCCGACGAAACTGAGGCCTGTGACAATATCACCGAGCTACTTGCTGACTATTTTGGTGAGGGGCAGTAAGCTTATCCTTCGCAACCTAAAATTCAAGGCAAACCACGACATTTTAGGTTAAACTACCCCATCACCGTTGCTTACTAAGGGACTATTGAAGGAATAGATGCATGACTCAAGCAACCGAACAGAATAATTTACTATCAAGATTAGATGGCGCCATTGATTCGGTAACACTTAATCAAGTCAGGCATACCCTTAATAATCTTTCCCCACCTGATATTGCTCATCAATTAGAAACCGCACCGCCTAAATTTCGTCGCATTCTTTGGGAACTAGTGGATCCTGAAATTTCAGGTGAGGTTCTTCAAGAGTTATCCGATGAAATTCAGCTCGAGTTTCTTGATGAAATGGATAGTGCTGAAGTAGCCTCTCTAACTGAGGGTCTAGATGTTGATGATATTGTTGATATCCTCCAGCAACTTCCAGATCGAGTAATCCCCGAAGTACTACAAGCAATGTCCACACAGGATAGACAGCGCGTAGAGTCAGTACTTACTTACGATGAAGATACTGCTGGCGGGCTAATGGATACCGAAGTTATTACGGTTCGCCCTGACATTACGGTGGATGTTGTCCTGCGATACCTGCGTCGCTTTGAAGAAATACCTGAAATCACCGATAACCTTTTTGTAGTCAATCGCGATGATACCTTTGTGGGTAATTTACCCATTGGCTTACTTCTTACCTCAGCTCCTACCACTAGAGTAAGAGAGGTTATGAATACTGAGGTACGTGCAATTCCTGTTGATCTCATTGATACCAAAGTATCTCAACTGTTCAAACGCCACGATTTAGTTTCAGCACCGGTCATAGATGACCAAAAGCGTCTGGTTGGCCGAATCACTATTGATGATGTACTGGATGTTATTGTTGAGGATGCAGACCATTCATTATTAGCAATGGCTGGACTCAGCGATACTGAGGATACTTTTTCTTCGATTGGAAAAACCGTGCCCCGACGAGCAGTTTGGCTGGGCATAAACCTGCTAACTGCACTATTGGCCTCAACTGCCATAAGCCTGTTCGAAGAGACTTTAGATAAGCTGGTAGCGCTGGCTATATTGATGCCCATTGTGGCTAGTATGGGTGGCGTAGCGGGAAGTCAAACACTGACTGTGGTTATTCGCGGCATGGCTTTAGGCCAAATCGAACGCGGAAATATCAGCTGGCTACTAAGCAAAGAATTCGCTACCGGCGCCCTCAATGGATTACTCTATGCACTTGTTGTTGGCTGCGTAGTGTCCCTGTGGTTTCAAGATGCCACCATGGCCCTAATTATCGGCCTGGCTATGGCCATAAATTTAATGGCCGCAGCACTTTCAGGTACCCTTTTACCCATCTTATTAAAATCCATTAACATTGACCCTGCGCTTGCTGGAACCGTGATTCTAACCACAATAACTGATATTGTAGGCTTTATATCATTTCTTGGCCTTGCCACAATATTCCTTACCTAATGACTGACTCTGATATTGAAATAGACGATCTTCCCAGTAGATCCCAGTTAAAACGTGATAGCCAAGAGCTGCGTGATATGGGTGAGCAACTGGTTTTGATGCCAAATGCTCATCTAGATAAAATCACATTGGATAGCAGCCTTCTGGCAGCTATAAAAGAAGCGCGAAGACTGAAAAATCCTGATGCTAGGCGCAGACAGATCCAATACATTGGCAAACTCATGCGCAATATGGATTTAACAGAAATAAGATATTCTGTAGAAAAACTCAATCATCAATCACAGACATTTAGGCAGCATTTTGCCATGTTAGAGCAGTGGCGAGATCGCCTTATTGATGAAGGAAATAGCGCCATTGAAGAATTTTTAATAGCTTACCCCAATGCTGATAGACAGCAAATACGCAATCTATCAAGACAAGCGGGTCGGGAAAAAACAGGTGCCGCTAAAATTAAATTATTTAAATATCTTAAAGTGATAGCTGAATAATCCTTTTTAGCTTTTTTACTCCGTTAAATCGGCAGCAAATATTTTATCCACCGAAACTTTAATATCATCCCAGGAACCTTGAAGCTCATAACTGATACTAGAGAGCCTATCCACCTGTTTTTCCACTAATTTACTAGTGACATAAACACCCAGCGCGGCTGGGAGCCCTCCGGCTACTCCAGCTAACCAGGGCAGGTTTGTAGATACCGGTAGGGTAGCTACCAATTGCGCATCTGCTGTCTCATCGAGCATATTAAAATCACCCGCTATGCTCATTCGCCCTGATGGCATTTTCATTTTGAGAGGCTGCTCCATACTTAACAGGCCGCGATTAAAGCTCAGTGTTCCATTTAGGCGGTTATAAGCTAGATTCTTACCAACAACATCAGAGAAATCTAACTTTAAGCGGCGTAACCAATTAGCAAAATTAAACAGCCCGACCAATTTAAGTGCTGTACCCGCCCCGCCGGAATCTTTATAAAAACTTCCCTCAGAAAGATTGAGCTCTAGCTCACCCTCGAGATTAGATTTGTTAATTGCCCAGGGGACATCCTGCCACATCATATTGGCATCTAGCCTTCCAGACTTGCTATCTAATACAGTGGGCATGCCCATGGCATCAAAGAAATTCCCAATATTATCCAATCCTATAGGACCAACCAATTTACTGAGATGCGCCTCACCGTTATAGCCCCAGAAAAAATCTGTAGGCGCCTCAGTAATAAAGGCTCCAGGTTTCAATCCAAAGATATTTCCGGAAATATTGCTAAATGATGCTCCTGATATTTCTGGCCTTACCCGAAAAGATACCGAGCCTAGTTCCTTAGTCGCCAAAGATAGCTGGTCAACAGAAAAATCCACTGATGTGACATTGCGGGGATCCATGACTTGCCCGCTATTTTCTATATTCTTTTGAAGTATTAGCTTTGATAAATTAACCTGGGGAACCTCAGTACTATTAACCGGCAAGATTACCTGACCGGCCGCTGTATCACTGTTAAAAACTATGTCAGTGTTTCTAGTTAACGGCTTAATAATTGCGCTAATATTTTCAAATCGAGTCCCAAAAATTTGCCAATAATCTAGATTAAGATCGAATTTAGTTCGCAACGAACTTGGAGCCTTATTATTTACTGAAAACAACTCTTTTATTGGTCTCCACTGATCAATATCAATGGTTGGCAACTTAGCTCCCAGGATAAACTGGTTGGCCTTAGGCCTAATATCATCGCGATCAAAACTGATGCTTCCCCGCTCAAATTGGCCCTTTTGGTAAAAAATATCCGATGCCCAAAGCTCTCCAAGATTAGACTCTAGTCTTTTTAGGCTAGGGTTAAAATGAAGCCTGACCTGTAATTCTTTTAAACTATTTTTTGACTTAGCAAACGGTGCCGGCAAATTAATTGCGACACCCGCAAGATTGCTCGAAATATCTAAACCAAAACCCTCCTTTGGATCGCTGGATTTATTGGCCAACAGGGCATTTATTTCAATAGCACCTAAAACTAACTTATTCCAAGGTACATCAATAAATTTGTTTAAATTTTCAGGCATTATTTTGGTATTAAAACTGAGTTGTTGCCGATTATTCTCTTTAAATAAACGAGCACCTAGAGGCTGTTCCCACAAGTTAGCCACTAAACTATCTGAAATAATCCCCTTGCTATCAGAAAATTCTATTTCTGCAGAGAGATTTTGGAGCGAAATAGGCGAGCCAGTAATTTTCATCGCACCATTATTAATCTTTGAAACGACTTGATACTGAGGTAACTGTTTTTCTGATAGTTGATTGGTTTTGGTTGGAAGCTCTAAATGGACTCGCGTTTGTGTAACACCAGAAAAATTCCAATCTTTCATTGGACCAAGATTTTTCTGCAACGGAGACTGGGCTAGAATATTCATCATGGTAGATAAATCAGCATCGAGCAAGCCATCAATAATCCATCTTTTGTTGTCTGCTACCTGATTGTTATCAAAGCGAACCGTTGTATTGGTTATAGCAGCCCGCTCTATGTCTGCTGACATAATTCTTCCACTAAAACCACCATCATCAACCAAAAATAGGCCATCGACCCGATTCAGTTGCGGCCATAGCGGATTAAATTTAATCTCTGCAAACTCGGTATTAAACAGAAGCTGCATAGTTCTAGATAAACGATTTTTCTTTGGTGGGCCACTTCTAAACAGCAACCCAAATTCGCTTAGATTACCGGATTTAATCGACTTTTTAATCCAGTCCGATGACTGCTGGGGCATCGTGAATGGTAGGTATTTTTCGGTTAAACTAAGATCTAAATTTCGCGCACCGATCAATAAATTTAGCTCCGGTGTTCTATCATCACCCTGCCGAGGCTGCTCAATAGAGAACCTGACTTGGCTATCCCCTGCTTCCATCTTTGTGGAAATAGCATCACTGATAATCTCTAGCTGTTGCGCAGATTGCCAGTCAAAGTAAATGGTCCCCTTAGCTTCTTGTATTGGCAAATAGTCTTTATAGGATCTTGGAAATAATATTTCGAAACCATCATTATCCACTATATGAAAGAGTCCCTTTGACTGCTGTATTTCCAAATACCCATTAATATTTTTAAGCCCTGGAAATCCCTTATAAGGATTCATATTGCAGTCATCCAAATTAGCGGCAACATAGAATCCTTGTTGATTTTTCCCCAAGCTCAAAGAAGAAAGGCTTCCCTCAGGATCCATACTTAATAGACGATCTCTTAGTGCATCGGGGATTATTTCACCCTGATCCAATATATCATTAAGCAATGTGAAATCTATTGAGTTAAAGGAAACATCAAAAGCCTGCCCATTGGGTCCTAGCTGTTGGGTCAATAACATATCAATAGGGGCAATAGCTTGAGAACCCCAGTTAAATTTGAGACTTTGAAAACTAGCACCCCAATTTCTACCGGGCTTATACCAACCCCTCAGTTGGGTTTCTAACTCGGATACTGGCGGGATATCCTCAGAAATCCAATTGAGCGGGATTTTAGATAATTTAATATCACCCTGAAAATTTAATTCCAATTCAGGCTGAATATCTAGCCAAATTTCACCCCCAGCTTTCACTTCGGAATGCCCCAATGTATTGGCTAATTCTGGAACAAATGATTGAGTGAATGTTTTTAATGATTGCGTTAAATTCAGTGATTCAAAATATAAATAGCCCTTCGCAGAAAAGTTACTCCCACCTGTAGGATCGCCATATGCTTCGAGAATGAATTTTGCAGGTAAGCCGTCTTCTTCAAGACGCAAAGACATCTGTGAACGGTGGAAATCAAAATCATTTTCAATTAAAACCTGATCACCATACAGCTGGATTTTTCGACCCGAATAGGAAGTGAGGTTAAATATAATTGAATCAAGACGAATTAACTGACTATGAATAAAGGGCTTTAAAATAAGTGCTAAGTCCTGATCCGACTGCCCTACAAAACCCTTTAAGCGCCAATTTCCCTGGGCATTTTCTACTAAACTTAATTCTAGCTTTTCAACTGTCAGGTCACGCCAAATAGTTGTTTGTTGCTGAATACTTTTCAGAATATCTAAATCTGCGCGACCCCTCTCTAAGCGAAATACCGATTCACCATCAATATCCAACAGATCAACTGCCTGTAACTGAATAACTGGCAGAAGCGCTGGCCACTCGCCACTAATTGAACTTAATTCAACTTGCATCCCTGTGGATGAACTAATCAATGTTTTTAGGGCGGGTCTAAGCTGGTCTAATTGACCTATGGATTGACGGCCAATAAAAATAGTAACGACCATGCCAATAATCAACAGAATAGCAGCAAGACCAAACCCTCGGGCTAGAGGCTTCAATTTTCTGATTATCTTATTGATCATTAACCTAGTCATGTTGAAATAATATTAAACGTATCGCAATCGGTTGTATTCTGAGGTGAGAGTTTAACACTACATTCCGCGATAGATTCATATTGCTTTATTTGAACGCTGTATTTTTTTTGAAGTTTTGCGATAACCGTTGGGGATGCATGTATTTCTAAGTCATTAAAGGATGAGCTAAAAGCTCTTTTACTCAGCTGACGAAGTATCTCAAAAACCAAACTGTCATCCGACTTAATCACAGCCTTAGAGCCAATTTTATTCGAAGGCGCACAGAGGGTTTGGCTCAAACTCGGAGCTGTGCGCTTGCGAGCTATCTGCACTAACCCTAGCTCCGTAAAATCTAAGATAGTAGGCTGAGCCTGCTCCTGAGCAAAAGCTTCTTGCAATCGCCTAATTACCTGACGTTCACTAGCTGGGTCTGCCATATCAATAAAATCAATAATAATTATACCCGATAAATTTCTAAGACAAATTTGCCTTGCGGCGACATCAGCCGCTTCAAGATTTACACATAGATAGGCTTGTTGATCATCAGTATCGCCCACATAAGAAGCACTGTTTACATCAATAACTGAGAGCGCTTCTGTTTCCTCAATAACTAATGTCCCACCACAATCTAATGCTACTTTTTTTTCTAAAGCCTCATTAATTTGTTGCTCTATATTATTGCGATCAAAGAGATCTTTTTGTTGATAATCCTCAGTTAGCTCAACCGCTATATTCGAAGCATAATGCTGGGATAACTGGTTTAAATCCTGATAAATTTCAGTGCAATCAACAGTTATTTTTAGCGGCTCTAGATTAATACTATCTTCAATTAAACGCTGGTAAATAGGTGGTGCTGTATGCAAAAGAACTGAAGTTTTTTTCATCCTTTTTTCTGACAAATCGCTCCACAGACGATGCAATAACTGCAGATCAAAAAGGAGCTGTTCTTCGCGTAATCCTTTGGCAACTGAGCGCAAAATAAAATTCCCAGAAAAACCTTCAGGTGCTACAGCTGCAGAAACAACAGTTTTTAATAGTTCAGCAAGTCTCTCTCGCTCTGACACATCTTTAATTTGGCGTGAAATAGCCAGTTTCTTTCGTCTCTGACGATAAACTAAGCTGTGAGATGGTATTGATAAATCGGTTGTTAACACCGCTCCCTTATCCATCACTGGATCTTTAACAACCTGCACTAAAATCGTTTTTCCTGAACTAAGAATGGACTCAATTTTGGTTTTTTTCTCAGCCAAATGTAAATTATCAACATGTAAAATAGCGCTGCGCTTATGACCTATATCCATAAACGCTGTCTGCATTCCAGGTATTACACGCATCACCTTTGCTTTGTAGATATTTCCAATCAAGCTCTGTTGTTCGTCACGCTCAATCACAATCTGCTTAAGCAGATTATTATCGAGCACGGCGATACGGGTTTCCCCATGGACTCTGCTGATTAGAATTTCTTTAGGCATAATTCAACTTTATTTTAGTGACTGCGTGACAAAAAATTATTTTTTTTATGTACTGTACCCCAAATAGGCACTTTAAATGTTTGTAGTAATTGTGCAGTCTGCTCAATAGGAAGCCCCACCACACCGCTATAACTACCGCTTATTTTTTCTACAAATACAGCACCCAAACCCTGAATAGCATAGCCCCCAGCTTTATCTGATGGCTCCCCAGTTTTCCAATAGTCTAAGCATTCCCTAGGGTCTAACTCACGGAATTTTACATCGGTTGCAGATAACTTTAAGACGCAACGTAGGTTATTTCCCATAACCACAGCTGTAAGCACCTGATGAGTCTTTCCCGATAAATCAGCTAGCATGACCATAGCCTCCTCCTGATTTTTTGGCTTACCGTATATTTTGTTACCTAAAACTACCGAGGTATCAGCGCCAAGCACAACCGTCGAACTGCCCGCGACAGTATCAATCACATGCCGTGCCTTTTCTTGTGCCATTCTCTGAACATAGTCTATTGGCAATTCTTGCGACATGGGTGTTTCATCTATATCGGCAGGTGCTATTTGAAAAGTAACACCAATTTGCTGCAGAATTTCAGCTCGCCTGGAGGATGCAGACGCAAGAATTAAATCAGTCATGAAAAAAACACTCAGCCAAAGTCTATAAATTAGGGTTAATTTTGATGTGAGTAAAATTGACTCACTAGTTTATCGAGCGGTATCCAACACAGGGCGGAAATAATACCCAGCCAAAAAACGCCATCCAAGAATAATGGCTTATCGAGCATAGAGTTCATCACTGCCTCCATAAATGCCACCAAAATCACGAGCATAAATACCAAAATCACCCGTTGGATCAACTGAAGATAAACCACTACTCGATGAAAGAAAATCAATATGAGTCCGCTAATTGAAAATATCAGCACATGATAACCAATGACCGAACCCAAAACTAAATCAGCTAATATCCCAGTCAAAGCGGCAAACTCCACACCGTAGCGTTCTGGAAAATACAGCACCCAGGCGATCATGATCAAAAGAAAAAAGTTGGGTTTTAGATGCAACCAGCTTCCTGAAATTGGAAATAACTGCAGTACCAGTGCAACTAATAGCATGGCTATTAAAGGGCCTAATGTATTATCTCTGTTCATTGACCGCTCGGATCATATCCCCATCTTTCAGGGTAAACACTAACAAAAGATGTCTACTTCTATCGAGCTTTGCAGAGGGCTTGAGCTTGATATCCATAAATTTTTCACCGGGATTCTTGATAATAGATGATACGGTACCTACCGGATATCCCACTGGAAAACGTCCGCCTAGA
>Ga0115008_10004257_pt1 | contig 11910 bp, 4 predicted proteins | sample FraStrMetagenome_FD_87164 | JGI IMG/M metagenome (GOLD analysis project Ga0115008, IMG submission 87164) | Marine eukaryotic phytoplankton communities from Arctic Ocean - Fram Strait ARC3M Metagenome | ecosystem: Environmental > Aquatic > Marine > Oceanic | place: Fram Strait | collected 2012-06-18
CGGCGCGCGGCTGCTCCTTTGGCGCGAGGAACAGCGACCAGCTCTCGTCCGCCCACTCCCAGCCTGGGGGCGGCTCGACCGACGGCAGCCCGCCCGCGTATCGCCGCTCGAGCAGCCCGTCGGACCACGGGCCGTGGCGGTCCGTCGGGAGGAGGCTGGTCTCGCTCCACGACGAGAAGGAGGAGAGGCGGCGCTGGTTCTCGCTCACCACCTCAAACTCCTCGCCCGGCATCCCCACCTCGAGCAGAAACTCCTCCACCTCGTCGACGGGGAAGCCGCCGCAAAAGCGGGAGTGGCCGGCGCCGGCGCTGCCCTCGAGCGCGAGCTCGATGAGCCGCTCGCCCTTGGGGTGCGCCCAATTGAAGGGCAGCCTGGCGGCCGGCGGCAGCACCTGCTCCCACTCCGCGCAGCCCGCCTGCCGGAAGCGGAGCGGGAAGGCAACCTCCGAGACGAGGACGAAATGGGGCGCGAGGGTGACCACGTTCGAGTACTCGGCGGCGGCGCCCGCGCCGCGCGTGATCGAGACGCACACCTCGACGGCGCTCGGGCCCGAGCCGAGTCGGACCGTCCCGGTCGTGTCGACCGCCGCGATCGAGAAGGGCTTGGACCAGCCGGCGCGCGGCCGGTAGACGACCGGGTCGGCGCCCGGCCCCTCTTTGGCGAGCTTGACCTGGAGCTTGGTGAGGGCGTCCCTGCGCGAGCAGGCGAAGAGGAGCGGCGTCACGCGCGGCGCCAGGTGCGTCGGCTCGGCGAGCTCCTCCTCGGCGGGGGAGAGGTAGAACAGCTCCGGGTTGGAGTCGGCGCCGCCGGGTGGCTCAGAGGCGGAGAGCGAGGCGGGCGAGGCGTCTCTGGACGGCCCCGCGGGCGAGCTCTCGAGCAGCGTCCCGAGGAGCGGCGCCGGGCGCGCGAGCAGCGAGGAGGCGACAGAGATCTCTGACGCCGACATCTCCGACGAGTCGTCCACCGCGGTGCGCGTGTCGGTCGTGGAGGCGTCGTCCCAGTCTCGATTCCTGGCCCGGCCGGCGCCCGCCTCTCCAATCGCGTGGGCGGGGCCGGCGGCGGCGCCGCGCACAACCTCGCGGAAGAGGAGAGGCAGGCCCGTCCTGTTGACGAGCCAGAAGGGCGCGTACAGGCGCAGCGTCCGGAAGCCTCCCACGTGGAGCGCGTTGTCGACGAGGAGGGTGAGCGGGCCGGGCGCACTCGCCCCGTCCGCCGGCTGCAGCTCGACCGAGTCCGGCAGCCGCGCGCCCGCCGCGTCGTCGGATCGGCCGTGGTGGATCATAAAGGGCGGCGATTCCTCGTGCTCGTCCGTCGAGAGCACGAGCTGCCAGTCCTGGCCCGGTGGCGCCTCGTGGCAGAGGGCGACGCCAAACGCGTCGACCTTACCCGAAGCGACGGTATCGAAGGTGAGACCCCCCGCCCTCCGGCTCTTCGCGCTGCCTGAGCTCCTCGCGCTGGGCTCTCTCGAGGCGCCCGCGGAGGAGGCGGAGAGCACGGAGGTCGTGCGCTGCAGCAGATCCTTCGAGCTGGATCGCGACGCCAACCGCGCGAGCCGCCCCTTCGGGCCGAAGCGAGTGAGGCGGGTCGGCGGTGGCGCCGCCTCCTCGCGCGTCGCGAGCAGCCGCCAGTGCACGGTGAAGGGCAAGAGCGAGTGCAGCTCCAGCGGGGTGTGCAGCGACACCGCGACCGACTGCAGCAGGCTCGAGTCGCGGCCTCCCCCTCCGCGCCCTACCTGCGCCTGCTGCCGCGTGACACGGAGGCACGCGTAGAAGGGGCCGGCCGGCGGCATCGCCGCGTCGGCGCCGCGCAAGAGGGAGAAGGCGGGCGCGGCAAGGGCCGGCGAGCGGAACTCGGCGAGCCCGTCGGTCGCGTCGAGCGCCTCCCCCGCGTGCGCCGCCGCCTCGCGCTGGCACACCACCACCGGAGGGAGCCGCATCGCGAGCAGGTCCGCCTCGTGCATCTCTGCGGCCTCGCTCGGCGCCTCGTCGGCGGCCGCGTCGTCGGCGACGCCGGACGTGTCGTCGGCGAGCTCCTGGGCGAGCTCCCACGCCTCGATGATGCGGTGGAGCGTCACCTGCGGCTGCCAGAAGCGCGAGAAGAGGAGCTGCTCGTCGAGCGTCGAGAGGACGAGCGCCGACGAGAGCCGACCGAGGCCCCACCAGCCCGTCTTGCACTTGACGGAGACGAGCTGCTCGAGCGCGACGACGCGCTGCGTCTCCTTGCCGTCCCACCCCTTGCCCAGGAAGCAGAGGTGCGAGGTGAAGAGGTACAGAGTGCCTCGCTGCAGCACCGACCGGAGCGTCTTGAGCGCCCCCGTGCCCGCCGGCCCGGGCTGCCGCCCCACGCCGCCCTCGCGCTTCGCGCCGGGCGGGTGGAAGCAGCAGCGGAAGGAGCCGAGCACGCGCTCGCTCGAGCCGAGCCCAAACTTGCCCTTGAGCGCCTGGGTCGCGGTCGAGCGCACCGCCTGCGGCGCGTGCCGCTCGACGTGCTTCTCGAGGGCGTCAAAGAAGCGCTGCCGGTGCTTCGTGGGGCGGAGCCGCATCTCGAGCTCGTCGCGGTCGAAGACCCGAGTCGACAGACTGGAGGACGGGGACGGGTCCCAGCCGCCCGACTTCCGCTTGGGCGAGCGGAAGGTGACCCGCATGGATCGGCGCTGCACGCCGCCCGCCTCCGAGCCGCGGCCAGCGCCGCCTGGCGGCAGCCAGCGGAGCACGATGTCGCCCTCCGGTGACCAGTCGAGGGCGGTCACCGCCGCGAGGGGCGCGAGCTGCTGCACGCGCGCACGCGCGGTGCGCGCGTAGAAGCCGACCGAGGCGGACGTGATGAAGACCGTCCCGCTGATGCGGACGGAGGAGACGTGCCGGTGCGGGCGAGAGCTCGCGCTCGAGCGCGCGCGGCAGGCGTACTCCTCGAGCACCGTCTCCGAGTCGGGCAGCGCGAAGATGCGGCGCACACGCGCCGAGGAGCGCAGCTGCTGGCGGGAGAAGGCCGCGCCCCTCGGCACGGCCACGATTTTCGAGAGCCAGATCGTCGAGCCCGCGTCGGGCCAAGCGAACGCGAACGGGTCAGAGGGCTCGTCCACCACCGTCGCGCTCTCGCCGAGGACGGAGGCGGACGAGAGCCGACGGGGCAAAGCCGCGTCCGCGTCCGCACCGGCCGCCGCGCCCGACAGGCCCGGCCGAGGGCGGAAGATCAGCCCGCCCTGAAGCAAGTCCATCGGAATGGGCAGCGAGGCGTCGGCCTGCAGGGCGCCGACCTCCTCGGCCAAGTGCGAGCCGCTCGCGCCCGCCCTGCTGGTGCGGATCACGCGCAGCTGCAGGGGCACGCCCGTCCGGTTGAGGACCTGCACGAGCGACTCGACCCGCAGGAGCGTCGTCACGCCATCGTCGAGCACCTCGACCGAGCAGCGCAGCGCGTGCGCGGCCGGCTGGGCGTGCCCTCCCTGGATCGGGCGGAGCGGGACGATGCGCGAGCCGGCGTAATCGACGGCGACGCGGCGCGAGGTTTCCATGCCGCAGAGCTGGAGCGCGACGGTGCGCACGCCGGCGTCCTTGAGCTCGCCGTGGCCCCACAGGTCCATCGACGCTTCCTTCGCGGGCCGGATCAGGCTCATCGCCGACAAAAGGGATTCTCCGTACCACAACGCCACGCCCGTCTCGTTGGCCACGCGGTACGGCTTGGCGGAGCGGCGCGAGAGGACTATCTCGAGCGGCGAAGCCATCGCGTCGCGCATCCGGCCGGCGAAGCTCGCGAGCGTGTTGATGGCCGAGTTGGAGAGGACCACCTCGAGCGGCGCGGGGAGGTGGAGGGTCGCGCTCGTCGGGCCGTCCCGCTGCACCTCCACGGCGATCGGGGTCAGCTCGACGATGGGCTCCCACTGCGCCGTCGAGCGGCTAAAGACGTCGAGCTGCAGGGACGACGTCGACGAGAGCGACTGCGGCCCCACGGCCGCGCTCGAGGCGGAGCGGTCGCTCGCCTCGCTCGCCTCTCCGCCGCCGTCAAGCGCCGCCTCGAGCTCGATCTGCGGCAGGAGGAGCTGCATCACCGGCGTCGGCGCGTTGAGCAGCGACGTGACGAGGACGACCGCCACCTCGCCCACCGAGAGCCGCAGCCGGCACGCCCGAGGACCCGGCACGCCCGCCTGCGACGACTCGCCCCCCTTGGGCGTGGAGGGCATCGCCGTCGCCTCGAGGACCCGGTCGCGCCGCGACAGCGAATCGGCGCGCACGCGCTCGGCCAGCGGCGAGAGCGGCGCCCAGCCATGCTGTTGCCCCAACGCATCGGCCGGTGCCGGCCATGGTGCGCCGTCCGGGAGAGGCGCCGCTGCGCCGCGAGCGGGGGGGATCGGCGCCCACGCGGCCCGGAGACTCGCACTGAGCCCGGCGAGCGCGTCGCGCAGCAGCCGCGCGTGGCACGCGTCGATCTGCAGCCGGACGGGGCCGGGCACGACGACGCTCGCGGCCTGCTCCGGGTTGTTGGTGTCGAAGGTCGCGGTGAGCGAGCAGCCCTCGAGCAGCGCTAGCCCCTCCGCCGCGTCAGCCGGCTCGAGGCGACAGCCGACGGACGCCTCGCGCAGCCGCGCCTACGGGGGAAGGTTTCGGGCAGGTTCCGAGAGGGTTCCGAGAAGGCCGGAGCGACGACCAGGCCTCGCGCAGCCGCGCCTGCGCGAGCGAGACGGAGGCGGCCATCACGCCCTCCGACCCGTCCAAGCTGCTCGCGCCGACGCTGCCCACGAGAGCCCGCACGCGGATAGGAGGGGCGGCGGCGGCAGGGGCGCAATCGGCAGGGATGGGCGGCGGCTGCGCCGGGAGAAGCCACACGCTGAGTGACTCCAGCCGCAAGTGGGTCTCTAGCAGGCCGGCTGGCCGCGGCAGCGGCGGGAGCGGGCGCTCGAAGAGGCGGCGGGCAACGTCGCGAGTGGCGGCCGCGAAGTGCGCGAGGGCAGCCACGGTGTGCGGAAGCAGCACCGCCTCGAGGGGGCCGAGCGCGGCCGTGACGGTCGGCTTCGCCTCGGCGCCTCCGCTAACGTCGTAGCTGAGAGCGAGGGCGGCGGGGGCGGGAGCGGCGCGGCGCGGCTCCACCGCCACGTGCGCCGGCTCCTGCGCGGCGTCGATCTCGAGCTCGATCTCCGGGACCTCCAGCCTCAGAGTGCCCTGTGGCCCTGGCACGCGCGGGTCCATGGAGCACGCGCGGCCGCGGGTGACCGACACGTCCGCGGCGCCTTCCGGGATGGCCGGAGCCAAGCGCGCACGCGCCACAGGGTCGGACACGTCGTGCGACAGGCTGCGCCGGCGGAAGGAGCCGCGGAGGCCGACGCGGCCGGAAGAGCGCTTCGCCGGCACAAGCACCGGCAGAGCATACGGGTCCTCACCAGCCCCCTCGCCCGCGTGTGAGTCGGGCTGCGACACCCCATCCCCGCCGGCCCAGCGGCGCATGCGTGCCTCGGCGGAGGAGCCCGGCGAACTCGGCGGCATCAGGACGTCGGCGGACGCTGGAGCCCCAGCCCCTGAGGCGCGGCCAAAGGCCGACTTGAGCCACTCTGCCGTCGAGCTGCGCCGGGCCGTCCCCGAGGGGGTACGGGAGTGGCCCAGAGCCGACCCAGAGGAGGTGGTGCGTCGGTGCGCCAGCTCGAGGCCAAAGAGTGACAAGCGCCGCGCCGGGCGCTCGGGCGAGCCCGTCGGAGGGGCCTGCTCCCCCTCGGCGGACCCGAGCCGAGGGCCGGCCTCGTCGGCCTCTGCTGCGGAGAGCGTCGCCGCCGCTCCTCCGCCCAGCCCTTGCCTCGCACCGTCCCGGTCGCCGCTCCCTCCGCCCTCGTCCCCGCCTCGGCCGGCGGCGGCCTGCTGGGCCCAGCTCTCGCCACCCTCTGCAAGCGTGGGCGGCGCGGCCGACTGCAGCAGCGGGCAAGTTCCCTCAGCGCCGAGGCTGATCCCGCGGACGGTGTAGCTCGCGGACGACGACTCGTCGGCACGCCACGCCACCCGGCTGCAGTACCCGCTCAGGGAGAAAGAGGCGAGGGCTGGCGCACCCGCCTCATCGGGGCGCATTAGATGCAGCCGCACCGCCTCGCTCGCCCACGAGACGGCAAGCGTCTCCGCGGAGGGCGGCAGGGGCGGGAGCGGCATGACGCACGCCGCGGTGGTGGCAAAGTTGTACTCCCGGATGGCCTCGAGCAACGCAAGCTCCTCCGGCGTCACGTACACGTCGAACGCCTCGCCCGTGTCCACCACGACGAGCAGCTCGGGGATGGCGAGCCGGGCCCCGCCGAGCGGCTCGAGCGGGGAGCGGAGAGTCAGCGACAGCGCGTCGAGCTGCAACACCACCGTGCGGCCACCGCACGAGAGGACACACGGCCCAAACCGGACCTCGGTCGCCGCCTGGCCGGGGGTGACCTCTGCCGGGGGCTGCTTCCGCATGTGCACCTCCTCGATGGAGAGCGTGGCGCTCCCGGAAGAGCCGTCGGATGAGCTGCTCGCTGCAGGCAGCAGGAGCTCGAGGCCAGAGAAGCGTTGGGTGAGAGCGGTGACGGAGGCGGCGCTGCCCAGCCACGGCACCGAGGCCGCCGTGAGCGCGCCGAGGACCGCGCCCGATAAGAAGTCCCACAGCCGCATCACGGTGGCGTGGTGGTAGGCGACTCGCAGCGACTGGACGGCGACGTCGGTGGACATGACACAGCCGTTCAGCTGCTTGTCCGATGGCGAGGAGAAGGCGTTGTGCGTGCGGATGCTCAGCGAGAGGCGCGTGGTGGCCTCGCCGTCGCCGGAAGCGTCGAGCGGAGAGAAGACGTTGCGCAGAGCGCCGTCGACGCCCAAGTCCAACGCGGTCGAGGGCCGCGCGGAGCTCTGGGCGGGAGCGGCGCTGGCGCCAGCACCCGCCGGCGGCGAGCCTTCCGCCACCGGCCCGAGCGGGAAGTCGGCCGATGGAGGCGCGTCGAGGGCGTCGACGTCGGCCGTGACATGCAGCGCGGACGTGCTCGCCCCGGTGAGGCGTGCGAGTGCGTCGAACCGCCGGAGCCGCAGCACCCCCAGCAGCGACGGCGAGCGCGAGAGCGTGTCGACGAAGCGCCAAGTCAGGCTGTCGCACGCGAGCCGGACGGCCCACGCGTCGTGCGGCAGCTGGCCGCCGCCGCGCAAGCGGTACGGCCGCGGCTCGCGGGGCGGGAGCGCGTCGCGGCAGGAGAGGAAGAGGAAGCGCAGCAGCAGCTGCGCCGACGCCGTGTCCCACACCAGCGCCGTCTCGCCGAGCTCGGTGGAGAGGGACTTGACCGACGCAGCTTCGGCGGGCACCGCCGTGTGGTACTCGAGCCGGATCCGCACCGCGAGCTGCGGCGCCGCGCGCGCCTCCGGCCCCGCCTGCGTGTCGCCCTTGCGCTGCCGCGACGCGTTGTGCCATCTGCCCCCCGGGATCTCGAAGAGCGGCGGCGGCACCAGCGGCGGCGCCTCCTCCGGCAGCAGCGTCCGCTGCACCGCTATCACTGTGTGCAGCGGGTGGGGCTGCGGCCCGAGCCCGCGCGCCGCCTCGCCCTCCGCCACAACCTCGAGCGACTCGGAGGTGACGCCGAGGGCCAGAGCCCCGTCGAGGATCTGCACGCGCAGCCGCGGCGCTCCGAAGTGCACCCGCGCGATGACGAGTCCCGACTCGGACTCGCTGCGGCTGCCGGCAGCGGCGGGGTCGGCGGCGGCGGGGTCGGCGGCGGCGGGGTCGGCGGGCGTGTCGGGCGCGGCGGGCGCAGGGGGCGCAAAGTGGGCGGGCGGCTCTGCAGCGTCGTGCTGCAGGCGGAGCTCGACCCGGCGCGTGGCGAGGCGCAGGCTGAAGAGCTGCACCGCGGCGCACTGTCGGGCGGGGAGCGGCGGCTTGCGCCGATAGCCACGGCTCGGCCCCGACCAAGCGTCGACAAACGCCATGAGAGTGCCGGCCACCGCCGGCGTGAAGGTGAAGGTGTGCGCGTCCGTCTCGAGTTCCGCGAGGTACTTGCGGTTGACGAACCCCGGAGAGGGCACGCGCAGGCTCGTGAGGCGCAGGCTGCCGCGGTCGAAGGTGCGGAGGAGCGGGATGCTCGAGCCGGCGGCGCGCGGGTCGAGCAGCACCTCCGCCGAGAGCGAAGCCATCCTCGCGAAGAGGGGCGCGTGCCCCAGCTCCGCCGCGCCGTCCCCGCCGCCCTGCACCTCGATCTCGGCGACGGCGAGGGCGATCTGGCGCGAGTGCGGGTCGGTGCCGTCCACCGGCAGAGAGAGGCCGAGGAAGGGGACCGTCACTTGAAACCGCGTCGCCGTCGTCCCGCCGTCTGCCTCGAGGGGCGCGGTCGCCTCCGCCTGCTCGAGGTAGCCGTGCAGCGCGCTCCTCCAGCTGCTGCGGCCGCAAGCCTCCCACCACGGCGGCTGTAGCGCATGGTCGATCAACTGCGCCACGCCCGGCCGCGCCGGCGGCAGCTGCGAGCCGAGCCGGCAGAGCCCGTCGACGATGCCGCACGTCAGCGTCGCGTGCAGCGGCGCGAGGCCGAGCGTCACCTAACGCGAGGGGGAGGTGAGCCTCTCCACTTGAACTTGCCCAAGGGCTACCGCTCGCATCTCCACGACGAGCTCCACGGCATTGAGAGGGCCGGGGCGCGTGGGTGAGCAGTGTGTGTGTTCCAGGGGGGAAGAGGGGGGGTCAGCGTCACCTCCCACCCGCTCGAGGGCCCCTCGCCGGAAGGCCTCCCCGGCGCCAGCTGCAGACTCAGCGCCGGAGCGCGGCGCGCGTGCAGCGTCTGGCCGAGCGTCGTGCTCGCGCGCCGGTGGTGGCCGCGCCGTGGCCGCCCGTCCGCCTCCTTTGCCGACCCGCGGGCGGGGCTCGAGGAGTCGCCGTCCGAGAAGGGGAGCGAGAGGCGGCTGGAGGCGTCCTCCGGCGCCGAGGAGTGGCGGCCGAGCACGGACGGGGTCAGGGCGAGCTGCGTCTCGAGGACGCCGCTCTCGGCGAGGCGGAGGTGGCGGTGCAGCTGCACCAGCGAGGGGAAGGGCGAGGAGGGGGCGAGGTCGACGGCCTGCGCGTTGTCCACCGTGAGGGCCGACGAGAGGAGGCCGCCTGCTCACTCGTCCGTCGGTCATTCGCAAGTGCGCTCGTGCAGCGGGGCGGGGCGTGCAGCGGGGCGGGGCGGGCGACGCACCGACGATCATTTGGTGGAAGCCTTCGCCCTCAAAGGCGCCGGTCGCGACCACACTTTGCAGCGTGGCGCACAGCCGGAGGGGCGGCGCGGGTGGGCCGGCGGGCGAGCGCGGCGAGTCGAGGGGAGGCGAGGGGAGACTTGTCCGCGCGGCTCTGCCGCCCGGCGCGGGGTGCAGCGCCGCGGCGGCGGAGGCCGGCGAAGCTGGCGATCCGAAGCTCGAGCGGCGGCGCGCCGCCTCCTCGAGCTCCTCCTCGCTCTCCGAGAAGAGCAGGCAGACCTCGGGGACCGAGACGCGCACGCTCGCGCGCAGCTCCGTCGCCGCCGGCGCCGCACCCTCCTCCGAGTCGCGGAGGATCGAGCTCAGCACCTCGCGCTGTGCCGCGGAGAGCGTCGCCCCCTCCAGCGCGTCGGGCACGTCGGCGCTGCCCTCCCTGCCGCCGAACAAGCGCCGCCACACGCTCCCCGCCGCCTGCACCGCCGACCGCTTCCCCGACTGGACGTACGACGCTGCGGCGCGCTCCTCCTCGACTCGCGCGTGCGACTCGGCCCACTGGCGGAAGTAGAGCACCGCCTCGAAGGGCAGCGTCCGCTCGAGCCTACAGAGGGGAGTGTCGCGCGCCTGGAAGAGGGCCCCTCGACATGCCGACCCCGGTCCAGCCCCCCCCTCGAACCGCTCCAGCGCCGCGCGGTCGCTGTCAGACAAGCGCCGGCTGCTCCTCCTCGCGCGCCTCTGCCGCAAGTAGAGCGAGACGTACCGGCGCCGCTCGTCGCGCCGCCGGCAGATCGTGTCCCACGAGCAGCGCGGCCGCGTGCGCGCAGCCTCGGCGCTGACGGCGGCGCACGCCCTCCTCCACCACAGGCGCGGGTTCGAGAGAGGCGTCTCCCACGGAGGAGGCCGGTGCTGCCTCCAGATCTCAAACCGGCCCGGGGCGCGCAAGTAGCCTGCGGCGGCGGAGAGGGCGCCGAGCGAGAAGGCGGAGAGGCGGAGGCCGACGCTGGTGGTGCCGAGCGACGCCTCGAAGCTGGTTAGCCGCGAGAGGTCGAGCGGCTCGCCTGTTCGCAGGCTGCAGCTGTGGAGAGGCGCTGCTCACGCGCCGGGCTCGAGGGGTGGAGGAGAGGTGGAGGAGAGGTGGAGGAGAGGTGGAGGAGAGCTGGGGCGGCTGCTCGCCGTCCGCGCGCGCCGCCGCCTCCCCGCCGGGCAAGTCGGCAGAGGCGTGCAGCTCGAGTGAAGCGGAGAGCGGCTCGAGCACCAGGGGAGCCCCGCGCTTCGCCTGATTCGGCCACCAAAGACCTCAACTCTCAGGCCGCGCGCGAGCAGCGAGGGGAGGCGCGCGCGCGTCGCCTGCCGGTGCCAGCCCTCCACGTGGGTCTTGAGCCACTGCAGCCGGTCGGACGCCTCCGCCCTGCTCGAGCCGGCGCCGGCGGAGGGTCCGCCGCCGGTCCCGCCACCCGCGGGCCGCGAGCCCGACTTTCGGCCGGAGGCCCTCGAGGCCGACGAGGCGCCAGACGCGCGGCCCGACCCGGAGGAGGAGGAGGCGTCCGACTGCTCGCCGAGGGAGCGGCGCGAGGGCGGGCCTGCGCCACACGCGGCGGCGGCGCAGTGCGGCGGAGGCGGAGGCACGGCCTCGGCGCAGCAGACGGAGAGCCCGGTCAGGTGGACCACCTTGGCCAGCCCGCCCGCCGCCCTGGCCCCGCCCGCCGCTCCCTCTTCCGCCGCTCCGGCAACCTCGAGCTTGCGCAGCTTGAGGGAGTCGAGCGCGAGCGAGACGGAGAAGGGCGAGCGGCCGAAGCTCGAGTCGGCGTAGCGGATGACCACGTTGGTCAGGTCGAGCTGCAGGTTCTCCTGCAGCTTGGCAGCCAGCTTTGAGAAGAAGCCTCTCTGCGGCTTTGGCGCGGCGGCAGCGTCACACGACAGCGCCCTGCGGGCCTCGTGGGCGTCGAGGCGCCGCTGCTTCGCGCGGAAGCTGCGCTCGTGCTCGCACGGCAGCAGCGCCTCCTCGCACTGCGGCGCGACGATCAGCAGGACGCGGTCGAGCTGCACCCGCGCCGGCTCGGACCCGAGCTTGGCCCACGGAATGTGGAGCTCGGCCCTCCCGACTACGCCCGCCAGCACGACGAGAGGCAGACCGAGCAGCAGCTGCAGCGCGGCGGGCTGCGAGGCGAGGGACGAGGGCTCAGCGGCCGGGTGTGTGACGCTGTGCAGTGGGCGCTGCCTCGCGCCTGCACTTCGAGGTTGCGCAGGAGCACATGGCCATTCAGCAGGTCCAGCTTGAGGCCCTGCCGCGGCAGCCGCACGAGCTCGCCGAGTATGTCGTTGAGCAAGCCCTGCACTACCATGGCCGCGTCTCGACCTCTAGTTTAACTCAGCCGCTGACATTGCCCGGCCACACAAGGTGCGTCAAAAAGAATTTACAACCTTCGAAGACGAAAAGAAATTGTTTTACCAATTATTTTAGACGCCCAAGGGTTAGGGTGGGCGACGGCTAGCACCACACTCCTCTCCTTAAAATCCCTGTCTGGTGGCGGCGTGCCGTCCATTGCCCGTCCAGCGTCCTCCCATCCCTCCCCTTGGGTTGTCTGTGTTCTTCTTTCTTTCTTTACCTCCCTTGCCTTGTCTGTTTTCTTCTTTCTTTAAGAAATTATTATTTTATTATTTCCCCAATCGGATTCTACGATATAAATCCCTCCCTTGTGACACCTGCGAGCCCCCCCCCCCCCCCCCCCCCCCCCCCCCCCAACACCCCCCCCCCCCCCCCACCCCCCCCCCCCCC
>Ga0115008_10004259_pt1 | contig 11907 bp, 14 predicted proteins | sample FraStrMetagenome_FD_87164 | JGI IMG/M metagenome (GOLD analysis project Ga0115008, IMG submission 87164) | Marine eukaryotic phytoplankton communities from Arctic Ocean - Fram Strait ARC3M Metagenome | ecosystem: Environmental > Aquatic > Marine > Oceanic | place: Fram Strait | collected...
AAATTGAAAATAAGATTAATACGTTCCGAATAATCCCTCTAATTGTGCTCTACGGAAATTGAAAATGGATTCCAACTTAGGCTTCACAATTAAAGGATGAACGAGTTGACCTAATATTCCGAAGGGAACTTTATAATCAATAACATCTTCCATTTCGACACCACCATCAATTTCGTGAATAAAATGTTTGTGATGCCAAAAGGCATAAGGTCCATACAATTGCACATCAACAAAATACTTACGATCTTCATATTGTGTAATTTCACTCACCCATTTAGTTTTAAAACCCGGTAAAGGTGTCACATTATATTGCAATACTTGACCTGCATACATTGGTCTATCTGCTCCTGTAATGATATTCATATTCATATCAGAGGGTGTCAACTTAGAAAGGTTGGCAGGATTGCACAAAAATGACCAAGCGTCGTCTAAAGTAATTGGTAATTTTTGGGTTTTATGTAGTGTGTATATTTTCATAAGTTGAAACGTATTATTTTTTAGTAGCTCTTAATAGTATTACCTTTTTAGAATTAGCACTTGTGTTAATTGTATAAAGAGACATAAAGGTTAAGGGATGTTGCTATACACAACCAAACAAAATAGGGCAGTATGAGTATGGATTTAACTTTTAATTCTTTGATATAACTAATTATGAAAATACAAATAATTACGGTTAATGCTATGATGTTGATTAATGCAAAATCTGGAAGGTTTTGGTTGAAAAATAAAAAATTCCAACTTACGTTAAGTATAAATTGTACAATAAATAATGTTGCAATTTTTGTCGTAGGACGTTTGAGATACAGCATCGTCATGTATACCGAAAACAAAACCATGATAAGTGTCCAAGCTGCTCCAAAAACCCAACCCTCTGGCATCCATGGTGCTTTGTTTAATGCCAAATACCAAGACGATTGTACGCCTTGTCCCATAATGAGCGTTCCAAACCCAAGCGCTCCAAAATTGATGATGAGAAAAACTATAAAAGTTTTTGCGAACTTCATAATTATTTACTCTGAAGTTCTGCTATGCGGTCTTGTAGTTTTTGAGCTTCGGCATATTTTTTGTCGCTTTCACCTCTATTGGTGGTTGATAGAGCGTGCCACTCTTTCATTAGTTTTTCGTATTGCTTTTGAAGTTTATCAACTTCACTTGTTTTTTTAAATAAACCGAACATAGTTTTCTATTTTAGGTGTTTAGTAATCTTAGAACTGGTAGGTGACGTCATTGAAAAATAATAATCAATTAATTCCCCTTCAGGGCCTACGATATATTTTTGGAAGTTCCATTTCACACTAGAACTTTTGTTGCTGTTTTTCTCCTTTTGAGTGAGCCACTGGTAGAGCGGATGTTGTTTTGCCCCTTTTACATCAACTTTTTCTGTTATTGGGAATGTGACTCCATAATTGATTTCACAAAATGACTCAATGTCTTCTGAGGTTCCTGGTTCTTGACTACCAAATTGATTGCAAGGTACTCCAATAACGACTAGTTTATCAGTATGCTCATCGTAGAGTTTTTGTAATTCTTTATATTGAGGCGTGAATCCGCATTTTGAAGCGACATTCACAAATAGGATATATTTTCCTTTATATTCTGCAAGCTTTAAAGGTTTCCCGTTAAGCCCATTGATTTCTATATCATAAATAGATGATGGGTTAGATGCTTCCAAAGTACTTGATTTTGAAAATAGTGTTGCCATAAAAATTTTAAAAGGGTTCATGATTATATTTTAAAACTAACGATTCCACAATCCATTTCAAAGACTTGTCCTGAAATTGATCCTGCTTTTTCCGATAATAGAAATTCTGCCATACCTGCGACGTCTTCAGGTTGCAAGAATTTTTTCATAGGATGACGATCAGCAATACTCTCTATCATTTTATCATTTCTCAGTAATTTAGACGCCAATTCGGTATTAGTTACTGTTGGTGCGATCGCGTTTATTCGCAGTGATGTTGCCATCTCGGCACCTAAGGATTTAACCAAACCTTCAACACCAGATTTTGCTGCTGCTATACTAGCGTGAAAAGGCATTCCTAATTTAGCTGCTACTGTACTAAATAATACAATAGATGGATCATTACCATTTTTTAAAATCTTCAAATACTGTTGGATTGCTTTTACAGCTCCTATCACATTGATTTCGTAATCGACTCTAAAATCGTCTAAACTTAGACGTTTGATAGGTTTTAAATTGATACTACCTGGACAATACACAAGACCGTCTGCGTGTTCTATTTCTGGCAATTCATCAGTTAAGATGTCACAATCATAATGCGTTAGATTATCATGAGAATGTTGAGGAGCAGTACGACTAATATTGATGACTTTATTGTTTTCTAATAGGGAATCAACGATGGCATTTCCAATACCTTTGCTTCCGCCTATAACTATATATGTTTTCATTTACGTTTGTTTTATTGTTAATCGAGCGCAACAGTAGAACGATTACCGTTCACTATTACGCTCGAAATTCAGGACATAGTTAAAACCGTTATGCTGTTAATGGCTTACCATTTAAACGTTTTTCTACTTTACGCTTTATCGCAGTGATACGTTTCATAATATCCATTATTTTCTCATCTTTCTTTTCCTTGTAGATTTGGTTTAAGTCCAAAATTAAGGCTTTAGCTTCACGTGAAATTTTGACGCGATCACTGGTGGATAGAGACTTCATTTTTCGTTGTTCAAATTCTAAGGCTTTGTTTATAGTTTCCATATCTTAATTATTTATATAGTTGTGTAATTCTGAAATTTTCTCTGGTGTATTAAATTTACCACCGTAAAACGTTGTTACCGTTGCAGACGTTTCATCTCTAATGCCTCTAGAAGATACACAAAGGTGCTTAGCATCTATAATTACAGCAACATCTTCTGTACCTAAAATTGCTTTAAGATCTTCTGCAATTTGATTTGTTAAACGTTCCTGTACTTGAGGACGCTTAGCGTAATACTGCACAATTCTATTGAGTTTTGATAAACCAATAACTTTTCCAGACGATATGTATGCTACATGAGCTTTACCGATAATTGGCACAAAGTGATGCTCGCAATTAGAATAAAAAGTAATGTTCTTTTCAACCAACATTTGGTTGTATTGATACTTATTATCAAATAGAGCTACTTTAGGTTTGTTAGCAGGATTTAACCCAGAAAAAATCTCGTCAATATACATTTTAGCAACACGCTTAGGTGTTCCTTTCAAAGAATCATCGGTTAAATCTAATCCCAAAACATCCATAATCTCTTCAAATAAGATAGCTATACGTTGTTTCTTCTCGTCATCACTAATTTTAAAAGCATCTACTTTCATTGGTGTTTTCAGACCTGTGAAGAGGTGATCATCTCCAATGTCTTCAATAGAAAAATCATTTAAATTTTTGTTGTTAGGGTTTGTTTTTGAAATTTCGGTATTCATTAATTATCTTTTTTATTTGCTGTCCAAAGGCACTCATCTCCTTTGTCAAAGCATATTATCTTTTTGAAATTGAGTTGTGTGTAATTTGTTTTTGTCGAGAACATTTAAAACGTCCTTCTTGAAATCCTCTTAATTTTTCATGTTTGGTCTTTCGTCCTTGCACACGTTTGCGCCACATTCTGAAACTTTTTGGTTTCATCTCTCTTCGCATGAGGTCAATAACGTCTTGCTCTTTTAATCCAAATTGAAATTGTATGGCTTCAAATGTGGTTCTATCTTCCCAAGCCATTTCTATAATTCTGTCAGTCGCTATAATATCTAATTCCATACAATTAAAATTGAAAACTATAACGTTCGTCAAACTTCACTTTAGCATCCATTAATTTCAACATAAAAGCTTTATTTTCTTTAAACGTCTTGTTATTTTTAAAATGAATAAACTTTCCTTGCGCATGAATACTCATGCCATTAGTTTTGTAAATCACTAATTGATAAAAAGGAATAATCCAAGTATAGTTTTTCAAACCTTTATTGATGTATAACAAAATACCACTAGGTCTCAACTCAATGTTAGCATAGTTTATATCAGCGACTGTATTTAGATGCTGTTGTAAATTAGGGCTTACATTCTCAATAATCATTCGCTTAGACCCAACACCTCCCAACTTGAGAGATTCCATGAAAGTAAAAGACTTACCTATTAAATCATTTATAATAATTTTGTGTTCTTTATTGGTATGTGTTATGTCTAAAATCAATGTCTATTCTGTTATTTAATCAAAGATACAAAATGTTTAACCTTTTTAAGCTATGCTTAAACAAAATATTAACATAGCGTCATTGATTCTACCTATGTGTAATTTAAGTGATTGATAATAATTGTTTTACTTCAGGAATATCAATCTCTAAGCGTATGCTTTTTAAGAATTCTTTGGCTCTCTTCTTTAACTTTTTTGTTTTTTCTGAGATTCCACAGTATATCGCTTGCTTTTCTTCGTGTAGTTTCCATATCAACAATTGGATACGGATAGTCTTTCCCTAACTTAAAATTGTAAAATTGTTGTTCCATGTCTGTCATAAGATAAGGTTCATGAGTAAAAGGAATATCAAGGTCTTTTAGCTCTGGAACCCATTTTTTTATAAAAACTGCTTCAGGATCATGTTCGAGACTGTTTTTTATGGGATTGTAGATTCTAAGCATATTTGTTCCAGTTTCACCAGCCTGCATTTGTAGTTGCGGAAAGTGAATACCTGGTTCGAAATCTAAAAACATCTTTGATAAATGTTGTGAAGCTGCTTGCCATGGTTGCCAGAGATTATGTGTAAGAAATGATACGATTAAAGCACGCATTCTAAAGTTCAAATAGCCAGTTTCATTCAAGCATCGCATACAAGCATCAACAAGGGGATACCCAGTTTGTCCAGTTTCCCAAGCCTTTTGATAGTGTTCTGAAATCTCTTTTTTTAATTTTTGAAACCCTTTATTGACACTTTCATTTTCCATGGTATGTTCCATTTCAAATTTTTGAATAAAATGAGCTTGCCATCTCAAACGCGACATAAAAGCTTCTAAATGTTTTTTGTTAGATGATGTCTTTTTTAATAAGTAAGCTTTGCGATACACTTCTCTTATGGAAAGATTTCCCCATGCAATGTAGGGTGAGATTCTACTACACCCTTTTCTAGCCAATTCTGGTTTAGAAATATGAAACATATAATTCACATAGCGTTTTGTTAGGAACGACTCTAGATATTTCAAACCTATTGTTCGTCCGCCCTTTTGAAAAATAGCATCTTCAGGAGTCTCTAAGTCAGCCACGTGAAGCAGACTCTCGAGTTCTTTAATGTCCTGAATGTTGAGTAGTTGATTTTCCGAAGGAGAAAACACTAAAGGTTCAATTTCAAAGTAAGCATTGCATTGTTGGGTCCATTGCTCTCTGTTTTTTAATCCACGTTGCACACCATTATGAATATTTTCATGCCATGCAATTAAATTATTTTTACAAAACCGTTTAAATGATTTGTCTCTATTGTAAGTTACCAAAATTCCAGTTTCTTGATGGGAATAGATATCGCGAATAGTATATGTCGACATCAATTGATTAAGAACCGAAATAATATCTGCTTCTACTGCAAGTACCTTAGATTTAAAAGGTTTTAGTTGCTCGTTTAAGTCTCTTATAGATTCTTTTATAAAATTCCAATGACGTTTGCTGTAATGGTTGTCATCGAGTAATATGTTTTCAAAAGCATAGAGAAGTAATGTGCGTTCGCCTGTTGCTAATGCGTTAACGATTGCCTCGTTGTCTTCAATACGAAGATCACGTTTTAACCAAACAATATGCAATAAGGGTTTGTTAGTATTCATCTTGGTGCTCTATAATGTGTTGTGCTTTCTTTTTAATATCTTGAAGTTTTTGGGTGTCCATTTTATCTAATAGACTATACATCATGCCCATTCTAAAATTATTGCCCAATTGATCTCGTTTATCATCTAGAAAATTCCAATATAGACTGTTGAAAGGGCAGGCATCGTCTTCAGTTTTTTTACTTTTATTATAATGACAATCACCACAATAATTACTCATTTTATTAATGTAAGATCCTGATGAAACATAGGGTTTCGTTGCTATTTTTCCACCATCAGCAAATTGACTCATTCCTCTGGTATTAGTAAGTTGAACCCATTCAATAGCATCAATGTAAACCCCTAAATACCAATCGTCAACTTGATCTGGATCTGTTTGCGTCAACAAGGCATAATTACCTGTAATCATTAGACGTTGAATGTGGTGTGCGTAACCATTGTCTAAAGAATTGTTTATGGTTTGTTTTAAGCAATTCATTTTAGTATCACCAGTCCAGAAGAAATCTGGTAGTTTATTGTGGTTGTCTAATTCATTTTTCGTTTTGTATTCTGGCATAAAAGCCCAATACATACCTCTCATATATTCTCGCCAGCCAATAACTTGTCGTACAAAACCTTCAACTTGTGAGATGTTAATATCATCACCATGTTTTCTGTAATAATTCATTACAGTATTAACGACATCTTTAGGAGAAATAAGCTTTAAATTCATCGCAAATGATAATCGAGAGTGAAATAAATACGCTTCCTCAGTATGCATAGCATCTTGGTAATCGCCAAAGTGAATTAATAACTCTTCACAGAAATATTTGAGTTGCTCAATAGCCTGTGGTCGAGAAATAGGATAGGAAAATGTTGTGCTATCAAACCTACCCATAGTTTCAATGCCTCCAATTTCTATGTCTTTTATGACTTCGGAAACATCATTATTAAACCCTATGTAATCTGGTATTGGGACATCGCCTTTCCATTTGTTTCTATTGCTTTTATCGTAATTCCATTTACCACCTTCGGGCTGACCAGCAACCATTAAAATATCATGTTTCTTGCGCATATCTCGATAGAAGTTCTCCATGAGGTATTGCTTTTTACCTTTGAAGAAAGTCGCTAAATCTTGACGTTCTGTATAAAAATGTTCTGCGGAAATCGTCTCATTTTCAATCTTTATCTGTTTACAGAAATCACCCAGTTGCTTATCCAGTCTGTACTCATCCGGAAAGATATATTCAAAACGTTCTATGTTTTTCGTTTTAATTAATAGACGGAGATTATCTGTTAGACTGTGAGTGTTGTCATTGTCATTTAGTTTAAAGTAGACAACTTCATGACCTTGTGTTTTCAAATGATCAGCAAATTGACGCATCGAAGCAAAAAAACCAATTACTTTTTGAATGTGGTGTTTGACGTAATCTGTTTCTTGACGCATTTCAAAAAGACAGTATATGACATCATCATTCGTTTCTTTGAACCACGAGTGTTTTATGTTGAGTTGATCGCCTAATATGAGTCTGAGTGTTTTCATCATTTAAATAGTTGTTGGCTTTTTGCTATTAGCCTTCCGCTTTGTTTGTATAATTATTTGTGTTTTAATAGTTGGATTTTAATTTTGCTACCTGCTAACTTTAAAACAGTGTTTCCTGCAGCCACATCTGCTGGTGCTTTCCATTACTGTCATAACGCTCTGCTTGGAGATCTACATTAAATTTCCTATCTCTTGGGTCATTTCCAACACCTGCCACATACATCCAATTTCCGTAGTTAGAATGCACATCATAATCAATAAGCATAGATTCAAAATACGCAGCTCCAATTCTCCAGTCTAGAAATAATTCTTTAGCAAAAAAGGAGGCTACATTTTGTCTTCCACGATTACTCATCCAACCCGTTTTTTTGAGTTCTATCATATTTGCGTTTACAAAAGAAGATCTTGTTTGACCATTAATCCATTTCTGAATTTGTCGATCACTAGTTTTCCAGTCGTAGTCTTTATGTAAAATACCACCAATTTTGAAAATATCATTTTGGTGTTTTAAAGACACATATTTGAAATAATCTCTCCAAATCAATTCAAAAATGAGCCAGTATGTGGACTCATTTTTAAAATGTTCCTTTTCAAAATCTCTGATTTTCCAATAGATAGTTCTTGCCGAAATACTGCCATTTGCCAACCAAGGAGAAAACTTTGAACTAAAATCTGCACCGATTAAGCCATTTCTTGTTTTCTTGTAAAATCCTAGTTTTTTGGTTTCAAAAAAATAATTGTTTAATCTATCTTTAGCAGCTGTTTCACCACCTTTGAAAGGGAAAGCCGATTGAGGATGTGTTTCAAAGGATTCAAAACCTAAGTCTTCAAGATTTGGAATTTGAGTATCGTTTTCTATCCCTTGAATTAATTCTGCCGATTTTTGTTCTTCGGAAATTCTTATTGCACTATATTTTTCAACCTTCTTTCTATATACGGTAAATACTTTAGGTATGTCTTCAAATGACATATTTATATCCTCTGGGTGATATAAGAATTGATCGTAATACCCGTTAAAACTAATTGTGTCTTCAACTGAAGTTTTTACGTGATTTGAAACCTCTAATTCTTCACTCGTCCATTCTTTTTGGTAATAGATGGACGCTATACTATGTTGATCAACTAATGTGTGAAATACTGTTTCTGGCGTTTGTGTAAAAACGAACAACTCAACGTTCAGCGCTTTGAGTTTTGATTTTAAATTTAAAACAGATTCAATTAAAAATTGAGCTCTGTATTTTTCCGTTTTTTTAAATCCAAAATTTAGAATTTTATAATGTCTTGGGTCAAAGCAATAACAAGCAATAACAGATTTATGATTTTTAATAGCTTCAGATAAAACGTAGTTATCATTCACTCTTAAGTCATTTCTAAACCATACTAATCCTATGTCGTTTTGTTTCTCCTGCATTTTTCACTACAATATTTTACGTTCTCCCAGTTCTTTTCCCACTTTTTTCGCCAAGTGAATGGTAATCCACAAGTTTGACACGTTTTTGTTGGGAGGTGTTGTTTTTTATTTTTCATTTTTTAATGTTCATTTTGTCTCGAAACAAAACGAACCAAAAATTCATATTGAAATGAGGAAATTGCTAAAGCAACATTCGCTTTGCATCTCCATTCTTTCGCCCATTATTTCTGCATTTCAAGGTTCCGACTTTGTCGGAATTTGGGACATGAACTTTTCTTGTGTTTTGTTTTATCCCAGAGTTACTTTTTATTTTTGCTAATTGCTAATTGCTAATTGCTAATTGCTAATTACACATACGCCAGCTTATTAATCATGCCATTAAAAATAAATCCATGAAAGGGAAATACGCTATACCAATAGAGTCGTCCCCAAAGTCCGCGAGGTCTAAATGTTGCTGTTTGTTTTAGTAAGCCATCTTCAATTTTAAATTCTAACCAAGCCTCACCAGGAAGTTTCATTTCAGCATAAAGTAGAAGTTTTTGTTGCGTTTTGTCTGCAAAGATGACACGCCAAAAATCAAGCGCATCTCCAGCATCTAATTCTGTTGGACTAGTTCTACCTCGACGTAACCCAATTCCTCCAAAAAGTTTATCGATGTAACCTCTAATTTTCCAGAGTATGGTGCCATAATACCAGCCATTTTTACCTCCAATACTCCAAATTTTATCAATGGTTTTTGATGCATTTGTGACTTCTCGTTCCTTGTAATCTGTAAAACAACCAAATTTAGGAACATTGATGTATTTGTGAAGTTGATTTCTTAGTCTGCCACTACTTACCATAGAATCTTTCCAGCTTGAAATAATACTATTTTGTTCAATTTTTTCAAAAGCAAACGCAACAGCCTCTTTGTAAGACATGGGGTTTACATCTAATATTTTATTGATATTGCTTGGCTTTCCTACGATTTGAACTCCCATACTATCTACTAGCGACGATGCTAGCTTGTATGATGTGGAGGTTACGAAATATAACCAGTAGGATGATAGTTTTGGGGTCATTACAGGAACCGTAAGAATGTACCGTTTTAGTCCTCTTACTTCTGCAAATTGCAATAGCATTTCTTTGTAGGTCAAAACTTCTGGCCCAAAAACATCATATGATTGATTGTACACTTCTTTGCGACCAACACTATTATGTAAAAATGAAAGCACATTTCTAACACCTAATGGCTGTGTTTTTGTATCCAACCACTTTGGAGCAATCATAAAAGGTAATTTTTCTACTAAATCTCTTATAATTTCAAAAGAGGAACTTCCCGAACCAACTATAATACCAGCTTTAAAAATTGTTGTTGCGTAATGATCAGACTTTAAAATGTCTTCAACATTTTTTCGTGACTGCAGATGTTTAGAAAGGTTATCATCATTCGTAATACCACTAAGATATATGACTTGTTTTACGTTTGTTTTTTCTAATTGATGTGTAAAATTGATGGCGCAGCGCTCCTCTAAAGATTCAAAATCGTTTGAAGAATTCGACATCGAATGAATCAAATAAAATGCAACATCTATATCATCAGGAATATTATGAAGTGTTTCTGGTTTAAGAAAATCGGCCTCTACTACATCAATGGTATCGTCTTCTGCGTAACTTTTGTCTGCTCGTAATTTGTCTCGAACAGCACATACAACTTGATGGTCACTATTTGACAATAATGGAATTAACCGCTTGCCAATATAACCTGTTGCACCTGTTACGAGTATTTTCATGTGAGCTATTATTTAGGTCTTTGATATTCAAATCTTGTATTTGTTTTAGGGACAGCATATCCATCAAGACCATTTATTGCTGCCACATTTGCTTTAGATAGGTTTATAAAACCATCACCCTGAATATACTCATCCTCAACATGCAAACCAATAATTTGTCCAATGACCAAAATAGTATCGTTTGCTTTGATGTGATATTCTTCAACAAATTCCATTGCTAATTGAAGAGGTGCATCTTTTACAAAAGGTGCATGAAATTCTTTTTTATATTCTGAAATGAGTTGTGTTTTATCAAATTCTGAAATACTAGAATCATATTTTGCAGAGGTATGATGTGCATCCTCTAAGATAGCTTCATGAATATGATTGATCGTATAAAAACCTGTGTTCTTTAAATTATCATAAGTATTTCTGCTTACCGTGGTTGGTCTACAAAAAAAACCAAGCATTGGCGGATTTGAACCAATATGAGTAACAGAACTAAATACAGCAACATTTTCAATACCATCAGAAGATTTTGTTCCTAATAAATTTGCAGACTTATAGCCAGAGCAACTGTTAATTAAGTTAATGCGGTATAAGTGATCAAATGTTTCAAGCTCTTCATTAGTAATGTATGCCATTATAAATTTTTAAAATTGTTGATTTTAATATCTTCTGCTTTTAAATCGAACATTAAATTATAAAGTCCGAAAAAAGTTCTATTAATATAGATAAAATGTTGTGAACCTCTGTTGGCATTCATTTTTCTAAGCTCTGCATTTTTTGAATATTTTTCTCCAAGCTTTGATATTTTTCCGAAGAAATCACCATCTGCAAAATTGAAAGTTTCAGAGTGAAATGGCTGTGTAAACAAGGTTAGCATTTCATGAAACATCTCAGTAAAAAAAGCTACTTCTTTAGGGTTGTCATCTTGTCTTAAAATTTCTAATTGATACAATTTCTCAACAAAATACTCATGATTATTAATGTTTTCTTTTTCGGCTAACTCAAAGTAAGGAATGTAAAAATCATCAGGGATGGTTTTCATACAACCAAAGTCTAAAGCAATCAATTTTCCTTCCGAAGATACTAAAAAGTTACCTGGATGCGGATCTGCATGTACTTTTTTCAAGTTATGGATTTGAAACATATAGAAATCCCAGAGTGCTTGTCCTAACTGATTAGAAATCTCTTGATCTGTATTGTGAGCAGTAAATTCTGAAAGGTGTTCACCTTCCATATAATCCATAGTTATGATGCGTTCAGAAGACAGTTCTTCGTAATACTGAGGAAATAATAAATTTGGAATATGTTCACATTTATGAGCAATTTCTTTACTCTGTTCAACTTCTATAATGTAATTTGTTTCCTCAATTAATTTGCCTTCAACTTCTTTGAAGTATTTATCAGAATCTTTTCCTTTAATATTAA
>Ga0115008_10004275_pt1 | contig 11875 bp, 7 predicted proteins | sample FraStrMetagenome_FD_87164 | JGI IMG/M metagenome (GOLD analysis project Ga0115008, IMG submission 87164) | Marine eukaryotic phytoplankton communities from Arctic Ocean - Fram Strait ARC3M Metagenome | ecosystem: Environmental > Aquatic > Marine > Oceanic | place: Fram Strait | collected 2012-06-18
AGATATTTCAAATAAAAATTGTTTAGAATAAAAATTATTTATTATTCCTAAGTGATCTTTCTCCCTTCCTGACAGCACACTACTGGGATCGCAGCGTGAGGCTTGACATCGCTTAACGATTCTTGAAAAAAGACATTTTTTCAAAATCTTTGGCTTATATAACAGATCACATGGGGTCTGCACTATCCGTCAAAATTATTCCTGCTCATGACGATCGAATATTGAAAACTATACAATTATCCCAGATAGACGATGTGGATATTTCCAGGCTTTACGATCATTTTCAACGAATATTGAAAAAACAGAAGAACGTCTACAACACGAAAAGCGATCGTATACATATCGATTCCTTTTTTAATGAAATTGACGAGTCCCGCTCTAGGTATGGTATGTGCCTATTCGAACTTTTAGATATTTATACACCTTCTAGAAGGACAGAACCTATTGATACTACACTAAATACTATACTGGAGGAGAAAGATGTGTCCCTAAACTTTGGTGAATTTGTTCAATCCATAGTAACGATATGTCTGTTGGAAAAAGATGATATTCTTCGATATTGTTTTTATATATTTGATTGCAACAAAAATGGGTTTATCGATAATGATGAGTTGGATACCATGTTGGACCTACTCCACAATGTTCACGAAAACAGCAACTCCAACAGTCTCGATGAAAACAAAATGAAGGGTGATCTCAAACTTTCTAGACGAAAAATAGAGGAAGAAATAGATAGAATGGCTATAGCTGGTGAATTGGAGTTCATGGAGATGAAACGTTTTCTAGATAAATATCCACGGTTGTTTTACCCTGCCTTCCGGATTCAGAATAAACTCATGTTCACTTATTTTGGCTTTCGATGGTGGGAAATTAAAAAACAGAAACTTCAAGTACTTAAAGCTAAACAGGCCAGAAAGGACGATATTGTGCTACAAACCAACATTTTGGTGGAAAGGATACGTCAACGAAGAATTCGGCAAGAAATGGGAGTTCTACCCTATTATTTGTTTCCATGGAAAAGAAAAAACTTACATGACAAGTTTCCAAAACGCATGATGAAGATTGAAGAGCTAGATATACCAAACCAACAAGAATTAAATGTACTACGGACAAAAATGAAGGAAGCAGAAAGAATAACGATTAACATTCCAGACACACAAGAATGGAAGGGCTATATTGAATCTAAAAAGAAAGAAAAATCAGATCTAAAAGGAATAGATGTACGTTGTTGTCATATTCGTGTGCTAATTCTTTCTCGTCAGAAACAATTGTTCAATCATATCTTATTCGTAGTTTTTAACATCGATGATTATTTTCTTAAAAGGTAAAGCCACGGCACACTTTTGCCGAAAGACAACTGAGAACCGAACGAAGACGAAAACTGTTTCTTTAAGATTAAATGGAAGCATGTTATGCTATCTTGATAGGTACATGTACACTTAACATGAATACATCATTTATTTTAAATTTATAAAGTTCATCTTCGACACTTTAAGGATTCGTGTCGAATACATTGCGATAGCACATGAAAGATTGATATCAAGCTACAGTGATAGTTCATACATCACCATGTAGGCGGTTTTTTGAAATTTTGTTCCAGTGACAACTTCATTTTCGTCTGTATATGATGTAACTTTACAATCATTACATCTCTGCCATTTTTGCACTCCTCCAGCATTCCTCACCAGAACATCAGCTGTATAGTGACCACATGAAGCCGTAGATCCAATGTGGTGCACAACACTTTTAATTGAATACTTTCCCTTTTCATCACAGAGAGAATCCATCTCTGTTGATGTTGTTGATACTGAATCAAGATCATCAACGTCAGGGTTTGCAGGAGAACTAAGACTACAAATAGCCATTTCTTCTCTTTCTTTATTCGGTAGTGACAATTTCATATGTTCTGTACTCGTATATCGAGGGAGACTGACATCGACAGCACAGTAATCAGAAAGATTCATATTAGAACTATATTCGACAGGACTTTGGTTTTTTCGATAAGTTACATCGTAGTTAGGGGTGAATTCAACAATAAATCGTTTCAAATGCAGAAGTAACGCGTTCGGAAGACGAATCAATTTCATTGTTTGAGTTGCTGTTTCACAAAAACATTTTTCACATTTGATATCCCTTTTCTCGGGTGCAAAAAATCTTCGTAAACCCTCTTCAACACAAGCTGTTGTTTCGGAAGAATTGTTGTCTGATGAGTTATCATCTTCGTTATCAACATCAATAGAAAGATATCTATACATTTCAGTTTTAGACCTATGTGTATGTAAAATAGACAAAATTCAGCTACACATTCAAAACTCACATATTTGAAGTTACAAAAATACTTACCTTGAATAACAACATGAATCACATGTAAGAGTTACCCTGATCTCAGAGCAGAAGTGAGAGTCTACAAATGATTGTAGAGTAGATTCTGGTACATCTGAAGCTTTACTTTCAGCCTTCTTATCTTCAACAAGAATCTTTTCAGTACTTTCATTTTTGGCATCAACTTCAGGTACCCCATTTCCAATTATTGAAAGTTCGTCATCGCCTGTGTGTATATCAGTTGGCACATTTCTCAGTTGCTCTTCAATCTCATCATTATTCATTATTTGTTCTGGTTTATGCAAAGCAATATTATTTGATGTAGCTGGAGTATCATTATCATCAGTGCAAACAACACACTCAATAATGGTGGAAGGAACTGGAGCAACTGCTCTGCCCCCGACTAGAGTACAATGTAAAGGTTTCATATTTGTTTTACTACCGACATCCCTTTTCGACGAGGAAGACACAATAGAAGCCCAAGATTTTACCTCTGGCTTGGAACCAATGTCATCATGTGCAGATGATGAGAGAGCGTCACTCTCACACGCTGTACTGTCATCATTATTCTCTTTCCCATGAAGAAGATCAGAAATAGCTTCAGCATCCAATTCACTATATGAAGACACTCGTTTACCTCCTCTAAATAATGGATTTAATCGTCTCCATCCTTTCTTTTTTTTCTTCTTTTTTGCCTTTTTTTTTTCATGCAATTTTACCTCTTTTTCAGTCTTCTCCTTTGAGGATTGATTTTGTTTATCTTTGGAATCAGTCTTATTATTGACTTTCACTTCTTCATGTAAAATATCTAGCAGTGCAGAGAGAAATTCATGAGAATCATGTTGCCTGTAACCTACAAACTGAGGTGCTTTCTTGTCGATTGCACTCTTCACAGCAACTGGATTTACAACGTTCAAAATTCCATCTTCATTCAGTATTTGTTTACCAATTGATACGAGGGCGTTCCGTAGCTCAAGCTCTTTCTGCCCTATATCTTTACTTTTACCTTTTTGCTTCTTCTCAGTGGTTAAGTTTTCATCTTCTACAATTTTATTCCATATAGAGTTTTCATTATGATGAAACAAATCTTGGACAAAGCCATTTTCTAAAGAAAAAAGCATCTGAATAGCCGAGTTCAAGTAACATGTATTGCCAAGATTTTTAAGCCCACGTCTTGCTGTCGATGATATTGGCGCATTTGCTGTGCCTGATCTTGTATTTTCATGTGCATTTGAGTTCTTTGATCTTTCAACTTCGGTCATTTTAGTGTCCCCAATGTCTTCAAAAGAAGGAACTGTTTCCATAGAAGTCGTACTAGTTTTTGTTGAATCAATCTCATTCAATTGAGTTTTTGGTGCTGGTATCGCACCAGTAAATATAGAGCTTCCTTCTATCTTCACTTCAGATAATTTGGATGTATCAATATCCATTGGCTCTGATAAAAGTCCATCTTCATCCTCTAGAGAAGCTATGCTACTAAGATCACAGCTATTTTCGTGGTTTCTCATTTCTGCATCGTGAATGACACTATCATTTATTTCTCTATTTGAATTGTTATGCAGAGAATTCTTTATTTTCGTCATTCTCGCTTGGTCTTGTGCTATAATTCCATCCTCGGTTGTTGGAACAGGAACGATTGGAATCGTCGATATCATCTAGTTTATTTTTCTCAAAAGTTTGAGTAGTAGCCAGAAGAATGTAGTCGAATATTTAGTCCATACGAATCCCTACCTGTGCAATCCAAAGAGTAAACATATATCAATATCCAGACACTTATCTGCGACAAATTCAATTCGTAGCAAGAATCAGTCTAAGTAAAGAGAAAGTCTTTTTTGTAGTAAGCAATTACGTGGCTTATTGTTCATTCCAAACAATTTTTCTACCTGCATTTCGATCTACGACAAAATGGTACAATTCAAAATACTTAAGATTTTCCTTTTTAAGTAGGAGCTTGAAGGCTTATTGTGATATGATATTGATTCGTCATACCGCAAAGAAATGTTTATGATCACACATGAAAATGAAATGATCAGCACCGTTTATTTAATAGTGTATACACGTCTCGAGCTACGTACAAGATATATCGAGAGAAGCTCAAAAATAGAATTGTTTTCATCTATACGTATGTTTGCACCAATACAAAGAACTTCAGATTTCTTTACACGAAATGGATATACGTTTGTTTGTTTAGTTCAATTAATATTTGGATGCATTTATTCGTTTACATTTTTTGTGTTCTAATTTCATTACTACAACATTCTTATAGTAGAAACTCCCTATAAAAAGGGTTTAGCGATCCCAATCTTTTCAATAGATTTTTAAGTATATCTTGCATTTTAACTAGATAGAGTGGAAGGGGATCGAGAAATTGCACCTCTAAATGACTGCAGATTATCATTTCTAAAAAGCTCAAGTAAGATGGTACCGTAAATGTAATGGTGACGGTCCGAAATGAATCTTTTTGAATGGCTGGAAAATAATAATAAACGCATAAAAACCACGTTTACAAATAAAACACGAGTCTATTCCCACTTACTCGTTCACGTCTGCTGTGCGTCATGAGCAATGAATGATGGTGTCATACAAAACCGCAAGGTGGGAATACTTACGAGTTGAACAAAGAAACAACAATCAAAACTTACATTTCGTAGGTGAAAAATCGTTAAATATGTTCACGTAATTAATCTCAGAACGTTTTCTTTCCGTGTAAGTTGAGGAGGAGATATTTATTTTATTTGTTATTATTGCTTTTCATTTGAATCTTATTCATCAACAGGGACGATGTTCACGCAATTTCAGGCTTTAGAAATAATTTTAGAAAATAAATCCATTCGAGTTGAACCTGAAGATTTGCCACGAAAGTTCTAGTTTCTAAACATTGAGATTAGCTTATTCAAATGATGAAGATGCACAAAAATTGTGCACGTTTACACTATTCATTTCCTATTTTAATTTGCTTCGCATTTCATGAGAATTTTTATAATTTACAGCAATTTTATTTAGCGCACGATTTAATGTGCAAGTCCTATCAGTACTAAAGAAAAAATCCATGAACAAAGACAAATGACTCCGCCAGGGATCAATCGTGGCTTGCGAGGTGGCATTGCATTTCTTTCCTCAGCTATTCGTCCATTAGCGTTTGCAGCTATTAGTCTTCCTGTGTGAAACCCAAGTATTGGTATAACACCAGTGCACATATTCACGCAGCCAACAATAAACAACGCAAAAAGTGCTTCTTTTGCATTTTGTTTCGCTTCAGAGATCAAGAACTGAAAATTCCAACTTATTACCTCTGAAAAATGTTCGCACAGTTCATAAACTGTTCTTGCAACAAAAAGAGTAGCAACCGCGAATTTATCGCTAAAGACGCAGTCGGAACTGCCCATTTCAATGTATGGAGGGAGGCGCAGAAATTGGGAACATAATCTCATAAGAATCACGCCTTCGCATAAACCAAAAATGCCTAAAATGTGCAAAATAAGACCGTAGCGTAAACCAAAAAAGACTACAGGTGTAGCTTTTGCAGCAAAAAAAATGTTGGTTGATGTCCTATTCCAAAGAGAAAATGAGCTAATTAATGCCGGGAGAAAATTTAATCCACATAGTAGCATACTAAGGAAATAGCCTCTCACTATGTTTGGTTCCGACGAGATTGCGAAGAAGTGAATAGCTGCAAGAGATATGGCTGATAAGTCTCTGTTTATGAAATTTGGACTCCAGGAAGTTCCATTTACTTTATCGTGCATGTATAGAAAGCCCACGAAAAATCCAAGGATGATGATGATTGAGTTGTCTATATATGCATCTAAGATGTGCTCGAATTCATTATTATTTGTTGTGTTGGCAAAAAGAGCAGAGCACAAGTCTATCATTAAAGTGATAGAAACAAATATTTTCTTTTTCATCGAATTAGGTTTTGGAGGAGCCAGATTAGTCATTATATTTGGCAACAATTAAGCAATAATGAGATGATGAGACGATAGGACTTACTTTTGTCAAAAGAATAAAATAAGGAAAAAGGACAAAAAAATTATTCACAATGGCATATTCTCTATTTGAAGGAAGCATTCTTCTCCAAATATTCTTTTCATAAAGAATTGTGGTGGGATAACATACACATCTGAATCCAAACTCTAGGATATGAAAAATGTTTTCGACCTTTCTTGTTTGCATCTGTGATATTACTCTGTGTTGAAATTGCATCTGTTGATTGCGTACTTGGATCTACACAAAAGTCGTTTTCAAGGCAAAAAATATCAGATTCTGTACATGAATTATTGCTTCAATGCTTGACGAAAAATTAAAAAAGTGTGCAGTTCTTACCTGATTATGCATCTGTTTGATATAAAATCTATTCGCTCTTGCTTCATTTCTATAATGCTCAATGAAACCACTCACTTCGTGATAACGGCAATTCTGATTATGATGGTGGTCCAAGTGCATTTTGGGACCCGTCCATTTGCACCCAAAAGGAGCATATTTGCATTTCATGAGTATATGAGGGCATTCTGCTTCATGTTCTTTTAATTTACTCAATGGAAGTAATTGATTACATCCGTGATGAGGACATATTTCATTTATCTGTTTGTCCATGAATTTTTGAAATTCAACATCTCGTTTTAAGTCCTTGCTTGTGAAAGAATTGCGACATGTTGGACATCGGGCACATTTGATTGTATTATCAGGAGACGGAGCAAGTGCTAGAACACGTGAAATACACTTAAAGCAGTAGCGTGTAGTACAATTGGAGCAAGTTGTAGGATCTTCCAATATGTCAAAGCAGATTGCGCAGTCAAATATTGGATTTGTTTGATTTTTTTCCGTAGAATCAGATTCGTTTTTCGTTCGCTTATGAATTGGTACTGGTTCTGCTTTAAGTGGTGGAAGTGGTGGTGCGTTTGATAGAGACATTCTATTGAGTACTGGAATGTGGAGAGTTTGAGGCATAACTTGACTTTGGTTGGCACTATTTTGAACGTTATTGTTATTTGTCGCAGTGCCTGCGTTGATATTCATATTTCGCCCAAGACCAATGTTTTCAGTTGATCCCATTTGAGAATTTTGCACGGCTTCATTTATTGCTTCATTATTTTGATTCATTTCATTTGTGGCACCATTGACTTGTGTATTGTGGTTGAAATTTGCCACACGAATACCATTTGAGTTTGAATTCATGTTAATAACCAAGTTCGGATTCACATCTGCTGGAGAACCAGGATTATTACCATTGGCTGTAAGTTCCCTGTGTCGAGCTAATGCCATGAGAACTGATGGGATAGCTGCTTGAGCAGCCTGGTAAGCTTCTTCTGATGATGCTGGAGTTTGGTTAGCATTACTTCCTGCTCCTTGTCGACTCATTTGAACATTCACGCGCACAGTGTTAACATTGTGAGGAGGAAAACTACCTTGCTGTGGTGTATTCTGTTGTTGCCCTTGCTGTTGATTTGGATCACCTGTTTCATTTTGATTACTTTCCATCGTAAACGTGACTATAATAGTAATAAGCCTACAGCAGAGTTGGACCTCTTATTTCAACCAAATCTACAAGAACTATTTATTTTTTCAAAATTTAGATAATTTAGAAAAAAATATGTACTTGAAGATTCGTGTAGACAATCGTAGATCACGAAACAGAGTGGTTGAGCCCTAAATTAATAATATATTTCTTGATCCAAAAAAAAGATCAACATGTGGACAAAATGAGTGCTTAGTTTTATCCTGCGGGTTAGAAATTATCGTGAACATAATATTGTTCACAACCATTCAAAATTACTTGACAGTTTTTAAGCTAGTTAGTGTACAAACCATTATTAACAATATAATCAAATTATACCCGAATCTCCTCCAAACTTGTTGATTCTATTTCGAAGACATCAGTAACTTTTTCATTTTCGCTTTTTAATTCTCTCTCTCTCAACCATAAGGAATATGGAAAAAAACTAAGGAAACTCAATCCACACACAATATTGACTTCCTGCCGATATCCTATATTCACAAGGTTGTAAAGTGGGTATTGCAACAAGCTTAGCATTGCAGACGTTACTAGTCCTATTCCAACCAAAGTCCCATAGTTTTTAAACCCAAAAGTCTTTCCAACCTTCGAAAAATATACAGCATAAACTAATAATCTACCTATCGCGTAGCAAATGAAACCAAGAACTTGGCCTCTTAGGCATATAGTGTCAGATGCGAGAATAAAGAAAGAGCACGCATTCAGAATACTTGCAACTAATTGACTCAATCCAAACCCACAACAATCTACAATATGTCCAAGAATGGGAGACAGAATTGCACCACTTCCATAAGTTATATTTTGCACTTTGGTGTAGTGGCCAGAAATATCTCCTTTGACCTCTAACTGATATCCAATAGTACCTAAGTAATATTGTAATGGCAATACACAGATTGAAAACCATAAAGTTAGTAGGAAATATTCGATTGTAAAAATCTGCGATAATGCTGAGGGAATTTCTTTTTGTGGTGATAAAAGTTGATCTGTTTCTTTTGGATATTTACTAGAGATTGAAACGATTGAAGAAGAATCGAAAGAGCTCTCCGAGGGTAAAATTAATAATGATACTAATATGAGTGCAAAAATTAATCCTGCTAAACACAGAAATCCATTCTTTTTGTCGTGAAAAAGATTTATAATCACTAAAAATACCATTCCTGAAAGTTGGAAAGCTCCAGATAGACTATTTTCAATAGAAAAGTGTTAGGTACTTTATTCAAAAGTTAGGATCTCGGATGCACAGATAATCCTCACCTAGATATGATTGTTCCGTAATTGTTGGGAAAAAGACTTGCAATAGGTTGTAAAGTAAGTTGCCCTGCAGATCCAAATCCTAGAAGAGAAAATGATACTGCAAATCCTATTATATTGCTTGTTGTGAACAGTGCAATACCTAAACTTCCAGCTAGAACACTAAATAAGGCGCACGAAGTTACAATTTTAGTTCCGTACCGATCTCGAGCCAAGCCAAAGAAAAATCTGCCCGCTTGTGTTGTCCACGATCCTATTGTGAATATTCCTGCAAGAGTACTTTCAGAAAGTTCCTGATTTCCCTGTTGAATTATTTTCTTTCGAAGACAAGGCCAACCATAAACAAGCCCCCCAGACAACGAAACAACTATGATGCTATATGCGTAAAGTATCCATTTGCGGAAAGGATGATCAAAATTCTTCATCCACCTCTTTTTAATTTAATCTCCAATTTATGACAAACCAGTCTTGTCGCTAAGCTTTTCGATGATGCTGAGGTGTTTATTTTTTACAAATGACGAAACTAATAATTTTGACGGAGAATGACAAACATTCATTAGAGAGAACATCATTTTACAGGATTTTTAGAAAATATTACCAATAATTAGGGGCTATGACGATAAATGAAATTCTTACTTAGAACCAATATATGCAAAAGGATCAAAAAGCAAGATAAGCACGAGTCACGAGCACGAAAGATTAATCATAGCAAAATTGAAAAACTTTTATCTTTTTTGCTATCTTAAATCCTATCCTCAATTTATGTGAAGTGTATATATTTTATCTGCTGTTCCTTGTTCTTTGTAGCTTGGTCTAACCTATCCAATAGCACTACAGAACAAAAATGCGAAATTATTTTACCTGTTCTTTGTTCTTTTAGTGTTTCTAAACACTTTTGTAAGTAAAAAAAAAGATTCCGATAAACTGACGCGTCGATTGAAGCAACTTGTTATTCATCATTCAGTCGTGCTTGAAACACCACTTTCGAGTTAGCGATAATTTTCTTTAGTTCCGTCATCATGTCTCAACTTTAGATAGCAGCAGATAAACAAATTAAAATTTGAATACGTCTGGAGGCTAAATTCGAAATGTTCCGCTTATTTCATCCGAAACAAGAAAATACGTCATACATTGACGGACTCACGCCAGCAAACAATAATATTCAAACATATTTCAATGAATTTCAAGCACACGGTATTATAGTTGGCGTGACGCAAGATGAATACAAAAATCATGAGGCGAAGGTTTTCATTTCCTTGCAAAATTTGAGAGTATTTCATAATCAGATGATAAAAGCAGCAGACTTTATTAACACAGAACTTCGTTTAAAACATTCAAAATTTAATAAGGATCTTTGCGATATCTGCTGGATAATAAGTTTATGCATCAATAATTATTTCGCATTGAGCCAAGGTGAAACGAAATTTTAATTGAACGTCTTATCTTCATTTACACTGAGTTCATGCTTTCTATTTATTTATAGCATGCTTTTTAGGTAGTGTTCCTTACAAGTCCTGTCTCCAGCATCACGAAGCTCAGTTGCTACTGTAAATATCGGGACTCAATATGGATACTCATTTCGAAACAAAAAGTATAAAACATTAGTATAATAATCATTCTCATGTCGACCAAATCTTCAAATGCAAACAAGATAAGCATGAAACATCTTGAACTATTAAAGAGAAATTAACTATTTCTTCGTAATTTTTGCTTTTAAGCAATGGAGGAATTAAGAATGGATGTGAAATATAAATGTTTTCCGAATGTGTACTAAAATAGTATGTAACTCTTTCATAATTTATGCATTTAACACATTTATATTCATATAGGTGTTCGTAGTGCAGAAAATACAATTTCTGCTTTTGAAAATTACTTAGCGTAGAGTTAACGATCACATTTCATTTTTCATGACTCCCAAAATTGCACAGGCAACTTTTTCAATCTGAACTTTAAACCTCTCTCTGAAATCTCTTTTTTACCTTTCATGAACCTCATAACATATACATGTATGCTTACATAATGAAATGACATCCGCACAAGTTTCTTTGTTTTGAAGAGAGATTCAAGACTATTCATCTTGCGCGCAAGATTTGTTTCTGTGTCCAATGAAAAACAACTGGTCTAAGTTTTGACTTTGATAGAAAAGAATCTTAACTTATTTCTGATAAATTTTTATTTCTATTCAGAAGGGGATTCTTTTAAAAATTCTATTCGCATGAGTTAAGACTGTTGCTTTACTTCCGTTGTCTTCCAAAAGTATTGTAAATAAAGTATTGAAGTAACGGGTGCACGTACAATAGACAGTCATGATGCACCTTTTTATTATGTGCTCAATAGATTAGATTAGAAATAGGACGGCTGTTTTATAACCAGTCTGCCATTCCACCAGCTGATATCAATCACAATGGAAAATTCATCAACAGTATGATGAGAGAAGTACAAGAAAACAATAAACCACTCGTAGAATTTTTTTGATATCTATCTACTACTTAATTAAGTTTAATAGTTCAACATGGACAAATCGGAATACACAAAGGATTTCGTCTTGTTTTAGTTGCTTTTTTAGGAAAAACAGAAAGCTCTACTTTCCACAATTTATTGATTGGATTCTAAATGAATTCTTATTCAATGGTATAAAGTATATGAAAAATCTTACGTAGAAAAAATTAATTAACAAAAATCGCATTGACGAAATGTGGATCGTATTTGATTCAAAAGAAATATACTGGAAGAATTTTAAGAGTAGATTTTTATTCACTACTCATTTCCTCATGGCAGGACGATGGTTTC
>Ga0115008_10004276_pt1 | contig 11872 bp, 7 predicted proteins | sample FraStrMetagenome_FD_87164 | JGI IMG/M metagenome (GOLD analysis project Ga0115008, IMG submission 87164) | Marine eukaryotic phytoplankton communities from Arctic Ocean - Fram Strait ARC3M Metagenome | ecosystem: Environmental > Aquatic > Marine > Oceanic | place: Fram Strait | collected 2012-06-18
ATATGAATATCCTGTTCAATTTTACAATTCCTACGGTTGTGCGTCGTCATCAATTTATGTAATCAGGAATGAAAGAGAACTCAAATGAGTTGTCCTAAAAGATGCGAACAGCAGATATGATACATTTTTTGTTGTTTTCGCGTAGAAAATTGGAGTACCGTAGCGTTGTATACGCAGATAAAAAAGCAAGGATGAAGTAGTAGTATGATATCCAAAAAGAGTCGAAGATTGTAATAAGAGTTTTTTTCGTTTGAAATTAAGCCCGAAAGATGCATCTACATCACATGAGAGAGGAATCCCTATACAATTTATCCATTTATCCAAAATTGAGCAAACACACTCAAATCACCTTTGTCAAGAAATGCAGAAAGAAACAAGCTTCATTCCATCTCTACAACAATACATTTTGCATCAATGTGCACATTACTTTACTTTTGTTCAACATTGTGCTTGACACGATCTTTTGTTGGAATAATGAATAAATAGCATTCCGCCGATCATATTTTTTAGTATGTAAGTAAACAATATATGCATAAAGGATTCTGTATTAAAAATCAATGAAGTTCAGGTATGATGTGCTTTTTCTCTAAGTCCTTATTGTTTCATTTTTTAAGTGCGTTAGAAGGCAGATTTATGACGTTGCTGAAGTTTTTTTTTTCACAGTCTATGTAAATAAATGTGCTGTCCATAATTCATTGATTATATAGGGGTTAACAGAAAATCGATATGTCATACGTTTTAAGATACTTGAACTTATATTTGTATGTAAATACCAAAAATTACTTAAATAGACGATAGTAATTAGTTTTTCGTGTAGCTTCTACATAACTCATCAATTTGATTGGGAGAGGCATACGTTTTGCTAAAATGAATAATGATGCTCTGGGGCGGGAGACTGAAAATTGACGTAAATCAAGTTGTCAGAAGACAAACAAAACAACAAACCCGAGCACGGAGTTCAAGTCCGTGAGTAAATCAAATTTAAGTCATAAAAAGATATCACCATTGCACCTTCCACAAAAAATCCAGGTGGCCGTGGAGGAGGCGGAGCAACCACGGGAAAGACAAAAAGACGTCGTCGATCCCGGAGAGGCGGAAACCATACTGAAAGTGGTGGGGGAGAAAAGGCCAAGACAGAATCTCAAGATCAAATTTTGCAGTCTGCTGTGACAGTTACTAAAAAAACCTCTAAACGTAGACAAAGGAGACGACGGAAAAAAACTGGTACTAATTCTACGAACACTCTCATTGAAACTACTGATTCAATCATGGCGGATGTAGCACGTACCAGTACTCATGCTCTAAGTGTTGAAAATAATAATATGGAAAATTGCAATAAACCTGTAGAAACAAAAGTTAAAATCGCACCAATACAGAAACAGGAAACTAAAAGCACTAGGAAGACAAACAATCGTAATCGCAATTCACTACATCAAAAGAAAACAAAAGCAAAAACCGTAGAATTCCCGGAAAAAGGAGCTGTGAAATCGGTACCCAACGATTCGAACCAGTCTGATATAAATCCAATGGAAGAATCCGAAACAATACGAAAATGGTTCACTAATCTACCTTCTGGAGCAGCTCGTTCAGGCGCTGCTGTCATCAATGATGGAAAGTTTATCAAGCATTATTTGGAGCTTTGCAAGCAGTATCAATGGAAAGTATCTCGAGATCTCTTTTCGAGTGAAAATGGCGATGCCGTCATTAATGCAATTATTTCAGGTGAGTTCTAAAATCGTTGCAAGGATGCTACACATCATTACGCGGTTGATTATACCCTCATGCCACATTGACAAAAAAATCACGTCTTATTTAGTTCAATTTGAATCATCGTTTATTCATCATGTATGTTCGTTATGTACAGCATTTGACTACATTTTCGTCTATCTGTTTTTTCTTCGACTCTAAGTGTTTTGATAGTATCAGCCTATGTAACCTTCTTATATACGTTAAAATACGTGTTATTTAGCATATGTCACCCTTTTTGCACCTAATTGTAAAACTTTGGATTGGATAAATTTTTGTGGGGATTACTTCTTACATTTACCTTCACGGATTCTACTGCCAAAACACAGGTGAAGATTCTGGATACTGCAAAGAAACCAGTGTTGAAAGCAAACCCTTTTACAATTTCGAGATTCCAGGATTCGAACTTTCCAATAAGGATAATGCAATTGTCTATGAATCAATATCATCTTCCTTTGACAAATCAGAAAGAAAAGACAGTTATAGTAATGATACTGATGCACAAGATGAAGCCGTGACAACTTTGTACTTTCAGTCAGGCAATGAACTTACACTAAGCAACAAAAAGCCTAGAGAAGTAAATAGTGAAATGCTACGAACAAAAATGGAAAATAATCAATCTCGTAAAGCAGAAAGTTATGGCTTAGAAGCCAGCACTGAAGCTTCTTTTATAATAGCGGAAACCACGTTTACAATTCCTAAACTAAAAGATCCAACCAAGAGAGACATCGTAGCAGCAAAGATTCAAGCATCAAAAGCTTTGGCATCACTTGTGAAAACACAAAATGATGAAAGTGATAATAGATTAGAACAGAAAAAAACTGCTGAATCGAGACGACCAGATCAGAATTCGTGGTTGGCAATTCAATCACTTGAAATTCTTCATCGTCAAAGCCGTGTTGCTTCCACAAAAATGGCTGAGAACCTAGAAAGTATGTTTAAATCGTCAAATAAAGAAAAGTTTTTCGAAAAGATGCCACTTGACATACTTTGTCTTGACCCAGAATTTTTGAGTGTAGAAAATGGCCAGAAATTATACAGTTTGGCAGATCAAATCATCCGACAACATAATCCTCAACCACCGTCTGGCTTCCTCACCACTTCTCCATCAAATAAAGACTATGACGACATTATTCATAAAGGGAAATGGCCAAGTTGGGTGTATGGATGTATAACAAGAAAGAATTCTTCAGGACAAGACGTCTCTTTAAAGGTACCTTTTGATGTTGCACTTCTCGCGAAACTAGAAATTGCTATAATGAGGTCTTTTCACAGTAAAGTCAAATCTAAAGAAATTGAAGTTATTGATAGTGAAGAAAGAACTTTTGAATCTAAAATCGTGTCAAAAGGAGAACTCTCAACTATCTTCCGCATTGCTAAGAAGATGCGTCAACTAGGAGAAAAACTAGGTTTAGAACGCTGTAAATCTTTCTTCTCGTCTTCAATATCAACGCCAAGTGAAAGAAACTGCAAGGTCATGACAGCATCAAGTACACGAGTGGTTGAAAAAATCCTTGAAGGATTTCTGTTGGAGAATCTACTTTTGATTCCTATTCCTCTTCTGCAATCATATATTTTGTATGGAGTGGAAAATAAGCTACAGAATACTTTTGCTAGCGCTGTAGAATACATAATGAATCAATTTCACGCTATAGCTACTGAAGCAAATAAAATATCAATCCAAGAGGCTTTATTGAATGCACAAAATAACAACTCCAGCTGTGGTTGCTCAAATGGAAATAAATCTAAGAGTAGAAAGAAAAAAAAGAGCAAGAAAGTGAGTCTGCCTGTTTCAAAATCTTTGTCTATTTATTCTTTTCATATCTTACCTTTGCGTTTGTCATGACAATTTTTTAGAAGAAGAAAAAGAATTCTACCTCTAAACCTGTTGAGAATCAACAGACACAAGTAACTAAAACGGATTCGACGAAGCAATCTTCGACTTCTACGAAATCTTCGCCAGAATCAGACGACAAAACCACTGCGATCGATGAGAAACCCGCAAAGGACAAAAGTGTCTTGTCAGTGACATCGGATAATACTAATGAATCAAAAAAATCTTCCCTCGTAAAAAAGGCCAGTTCAGTTGACGTAACAGTAGTGAATGGTTCAAGTGCCGTTGTAGTGGAGCAACTTAATCCAAACAACGTTGACTCACAAAATGATGAAAGCTGGTCTAAAGTAGAGAACAAAAGTAGAGGAAGTCGAGCCAGAAATGCACAAAAACAAACAATAGAAAATTCTACAAATATTAGTTCGACTCAATCGAAATCCGGAAAGGTAAAATCAGGAAGATCAAGTGCTTCTAGGAAACGAGTCGCACACCGTAGAATTGTGAAAGATGTACTTTCAACGATATTTCAAGGAGTAGAAGAGGAGATATCTAGGAGAAGAAAGTTAGAGATGAGAGCAATGCACGAAGAGCGTAGGAGAAAAGAAGAAAAGAAAAAAGAATCCTTCGTAAAATCTGGTGAACGTCCTGCTTCTTTGCGTGACGTTTTAATTAGAAATGGAGCAACTCCAACAATGGGAAAGAAACTTTCAATAAACTCTAACGCCGGGCCAGTTTCAGCTACTCTTCAAAATAGAATAAGAGAAAGTGTTAATAAGGATTCTGAAAGACAATGTACAAAAACAAGTAAGCCACCTCTTCGACATCATAAGCATAAAAACGCTGACCAAAATACTGCCCCGACTCTCTCAGAAACACTCTCAGGAGTTTCCGCTACTTCCCATTCAAATAATTCTGCTGCTACGGCAGAAGATCAACAGCAAGAAACTATTAGCAATGATTCCTGTGACGATCAGCCTGTAAAGAATGATTCTGTGAGCCCTCCTCTGCCCACTCTTCTCTCGGGAGTAAGAAATACCCACAGTGCGTCTTCCAGCGTTGCATCAAGTTTGGAGGCACATGGGTCAAGTGAACAAAACGTGAATGAGAAGGAGTCCGATGTTGGTTACCATCTTTTGAGCTTTTGTGCAAGGTTGAGCACTGACATGACAACCTTTATGGGTAGGAGAAGTTGTGCACTTGATATACGAAGGAGGGAAAGAGGAGCTCTTCTCGGTGCCCTTCAAGATATTGCGTCGGTAAGTATCAATGATACTATGTTTAGTAATCCCAAGTGCTCTTTTTGGTATACTTATCTTTTTGTGTTTGTAGAAAATGTTTGTTACACGTTGTCATGCTGAGATGTATGGATCATGTGCAACCCAACTAGATCTCCCATCATCTGATCTTGACGTAGTAATTTGTGGATTACCACATTCTAAACCACAAAGAAAGAAGAAACATGGTGAAATGTCTGACGGAATGGACCAATATCCTTATCATGGTTTCCAATCGATAAATGGAGGTCGAGTGCTTCGTCTTGCCGGTGAATTAGAAAGACAACCATGGGTTGTACAAATCAAACCTATACCTACAGCATCTGTGCCTGTAATCAAAATGCTAGCAGATCCAGCGCGTCTAGGAGGAATTGGAAGAGAAATTGAAATGGATAGCAATGGAGAGTGGCTATTGCCACCACAGAACTCATCCCAGGCTATGTTACAATCTTCTAGGTCTGCACACACTGTACCTATAATGAAACCATACCCAATCCCATGGCGTGGTGCTGATGTCATGAATGGACTTATAAGTATTGATATTACATTCGAAGGACCCGAGCATGGAGGCTTGGGGAGTACCGCATACTCAACTCAAGTTGTTCAGGATGCATGTAAAGAAACCGGTCTTGCCGCAGAGTCAACCCCTGCAGTTCAAGCCATAATGATTTTGAAAGAACTTCTCGCACAGCGTAGATTAAATGAACCGTTTTCTGGAGGATTAAGCAGTTACGCGCTACTCTTAATGGTCGTAGCAATAATCCGAGAAAGAAAAGCTATTCGTGCAGAGATGGATTTAGCGGAGAAGCAAAGAAAGGCAGTATCAGCTCCAGCACTAAATGCTACCACAATTTCACAATCAAAATGTGAACCCGGAACACAAATCGAGTCTTCTCCTCTGTCCGACAATAATGCATCCAGCCATAAAGTTACTTCTAAGCCAACATCAGAAAGTACTTCATCAAATTCATCTTGGGCATCCATAGCTAAAAATGTTAACAAGGTTGATACTGGTGATGAAACCAATACAACAAAAACCAATAATAAATCTGATCAAAGTATTGTGGAAAAAGCGCAATCATCGACTGTAAATAGCACGACACAAAATAGTCAAGGTCCTGCGCAAAACTCCAAGGTACCTGTGTCTCCGTCATTTAATTTTTCACAAGGCTCTGATGATGTATTGGAAGTACTTTGCTCTGGTGAACCGACTGCTGGGAAGTTGCTTATGCATTTTTTGCTTTTCTATGGTCATTACTTTGATTCTCGATCCATGCTCATTGATGTTACAGCAGAAGATGGAAGAGGTCCATTTGCTAATCGTCCAATTGGGGGTTCTATTGATCCCATCACTGGAATGTTTACTGTTGACCCGATAGTTGTTTACGATCCACTGGATGGTGAGGAGAGAAGAAACGTTGCCAGGAGCTGTTACGCGTGGCAAAATATCCGATCTGTTTTCGCTCAATGCTATACAACACTTCAACATACAGTGGAACGAAAAGGAAGAGGCAGCGTTGGAGTTGGAGCTGATTATGGCTCAGATACGTCCTCTCTGTTAGAATTACTTTTATCATTTTGAAAGAGCCATATATGTTCTTCGTGAGAAACTTATTTTTATATTACAATTTTTATAGCAACAAGAATAGGGTTTGCACCTATCTTTTTTTAAAATTTCCATGAGCTAATTTTACATGTTTAAGTTAAGATAATAATACGATTTATTGGAAAGTTTTGTATTTAACAATCGCTCGATTGAAATGCCTACTGTATCAGAGTTATCATCATTCTTTATCATCTGCGGGTAATATCATGGTTTCCAAATGAAAATGATATTTTGTAGTTGTTTTATTAGACCTCATTACCTTGTGAACATTCAGATTAGAAGTCTTTAATCTTGCGCTTTTGTCATTTTCATATAGATTTCGGATGTACGACTAATTTGTATACTCATACTACGTGTCTTCGTGCTAATCACGTCCCTTTTATATTCTACGGACTCTTCTACAGTGCTGTATTAGGTACCGTGTTTATTTGTTTTCTAATAAAGATGTCCATAATTTGTACCCAGAGAACAACCGAATACAAAATCAACTGAAGCAAGAAAAGAACAGCAGGATGGAACGAATCACGGAAGCAATCGAAAAAATTGCCAATCAAGTTGAAGCAAACTACAATCTAATCGTATCAACAGGCTTAACAGGTTCGCCTTCAGATGGAAACCAAGACAAATCAAGTGAGGTGGGCAGTGACACGATGGATGACGATGATCTTCAATTTTTGGAGGATGAACCAGATTCTCCCTTAAACGGAATGGCTCAAAATGTAATAAATGATGCTTTGTCAAAGCATGTAGGTCCTCAAAATGTAATGGAACACATAGAAGCTTTCAAATCCGCCATTACTTGGGGTGAACCTTTCATAATTGGATTATTGTGTTTTCACTTTGTTGCGTTTATTTTAGCAATCATGCTGAGCCGTTCCAATAACTTTGGTGCTAGAATTTCCTTTCTCTTATTCCTTGGAGTAGTGGTTAGATCTGCTGAGCGTCTCAATGAATATGGAAGAGAAAATTGGGAATCATTTGCTACACAGGATTACTTTGATAAAAACGGCATCTTTGTCACGATTATGTTATCTGCACCTTTATTGTCAATCTGTTTTTTCATGATGATCTCTTATGTTCGTGAAGCCACCCGTCTTATGGTGGAAGTGAAGACATTCAAACTAAAAGAACAGAATAAGAGGAGGAAAAAAGAATCAAAAAAGACTAAATAAATTGAAGTTGTGCAATATTTCATAACTTATGAGAAGTGAAGTCATTGTATTATAATTAAGATTACCGATTTTACAAATATTATTTTGCTGCCTTACTAGACGCCGAAGGTAGCTCATATATTTTGATGAGATTGCCTGATTCGCCAAATCGAAGCTTCCCATAACAAACAGCCAAAAATGTTAAGAATAAAATGGCAAACCAGTTTATCCAAGTATGTCTATCTGTATATTGGGCCCTCATCACTACAAATGCCTGAAGTATGTAGCATGCACAAAGAGCTTCACAAATGCTTTTTCGAAATCTACCATCGTCTACTTTTCGAATATGCAATAAAATCCAACCCATAGCAACCCGAAGACATGCGTATAACCTAATTTAAAAAAATTGAGAACAGAAGAAGCAAGGGGCATGATGATGATCAAAATTGAAAAAAGAAAGATTCTGCACATAAAGTTGACAGTGGTAAAATATAAAAGTATTTTCTATAACAATCAACAGTCGATAGCAAGAGCAAATTACCTTAAGGTTTCGTGGGCCTCGTGATTGTAACCATTTTCACTGATGCCAGCAATGAAACTATGCGGTGCTACTAACGAAACTATCCCAAGCGATATCGAGACTAATCCATCAATGCTGAATAATTTGTCTAAAGTCTGTCTTGCCTCAAAGTGTTTCGACATGTCCCCTCACGAGATTGCAACAATTGACTGAAATTTTATCAAGTATGACCAATCCAGCAGTAGGATTCCACGAATTGACGGTATTTAATAGCACGAAAATTTAATCTAAAATAAAATAACTTGCTTTTCATGTATAAGAACACATTTCAACATTGACTTGGTAGTAAGGATCAAACGTATCATGCATCACAAGTTGCATTTCTGAACAAACTGTTGTAATTCATTTATATATATATAAATGACCATTGATGAAAAAGTAATTTTCTTTACGGAAGTCAAATTTGAGAAAGAGATAAATATCATCAAAAATTCAAAAACAATCTGGAAAATGTTATTATGGAATCTGCCAATATGATTCATAGCACTATTTCTTCTTTATTGAAAATTTTCTCAAGAAATGAGAAACATCATGACGATCTCTTTCCAGCCGCACAGCCTTATTTCGAACTGCTTCCAAAGCCTGAGCTAATCTTCGTTTTCCAGAACCACAAGGATGATCAGGATTTTCAAAGAATTCCTCAACCTCATCTGCTTCGTCTAATGTAGTAAGCCCACGAGCACACAACCCAATAATTCCAGCCCACATTGGTCCACCACTGAATTTAGCTGAAAGCTTATCATAGTCTGTCTTTATGAGATTCCAACATGCCCTTCCACCAGCATCGGAACTAGATGCCAATGCATTAAGTGGGAAGGCTATATCTTGAAGCCGTACCTATTGCAACCAATAAATGTGATTTAAGTATCATTCACAAAGTATAAGATAAGAATTTAAATCGAAGACACATACCTTCCCCGAGAAGAGAACATAATCAATTGTTTCCTTATGCCTATCCATGTCCAAAACACTCCCCATCACAGAAAGACAATTTCTCTGTTCTTCTGGAAATGTGCTTTTCTCATAAAGCTCTTGTACTTTTCTGTAAACAAATTCTTCATCCTTGCGAAGCGCTGTCTTGAATATTATACTTTTCAAATCTCCTGGTATAGAATCGATCTCAGGATTTTCTATGAATCGCTGGAAACGAGAGAATGCCTCATCCATGACATATTCATCTCCCGCTATGCGTAAAATATTGATTATAGTACCTCGTAATGTTCCAGTCCTTTGAGATTCTTCAGGTAAAGCATCCCATCCGACCACTTTCAATTGTTTGGAAAACAATTGCTCCAGCATGGATTGGAAATTCTTAAAAAATGGCGATGAACGGTAAAGAGATGCCAAATTTGCAAGATTTTCAGAAAGTTCCTGCCATACGGCATACTCTACAACAAATTTGATGAAAAAGAATAAAAAGATATGGACAGAAATATACTAATGATCTTTAACCACTGGAAATCAACTTACCAGCAGCAGCATGTTCACCAAATTCTTGTACCAGTTTCAGAGAGTCAACGATAGACGCATATCCAGCCCTTCCAATAGCAAAAGAATCCGAAATCAGACCAAGCCTATCTGAAGCAGAAAGTGGTCCATCTGGAGACATTGCCAAAGAAAGTTTTTCCCATTGCTTTTGAGTGTAAGCCACGCGATAAAATCCAGTTTGAGACACATTGAATTTGAACCATTTTCCTGCTGCAGTCCACTCATTCATTTTTTCGTATAATTCCGGAATGCTTTTTCCAGAAGGGTCGTTCAAGATCCATGGCCCATAAAAATTATCTTCACCTTCTACTTGAACGGTGATTGGGATAGGCCATGTACAATATAAATCCCATGTATTCCCACTTGCGGGCCCGCTTGCAAGAAATTTGGTCGTTGATATGTTACATTTGATCTCATCTTCTAGAATCAATAGTGGAAACCCTGTTTGAGAAGTCCATGGAGACATAAGGTCTTCTATTGGCATATTTGAAGCTTCTCCTAATGATGCCCATAACATCTCAGTTGTAGCATTTCCATAAGCATGTCGTTTCAAATAAATCCTCATACCTTTCATAAAGGTTTCAAATCCAATGAGCGAGGATAACATACGAATCACTGATGCCCCTTTGGCATATGATATTGCATCAAAAATAGCATTGATTTCATCTGGATGTTGTACTTCCACTTCTATTGGATGAGAAGATTTCATGGAATCCAATGATAATGCTAGCCCATAAACACTTTGAACAAATTCCGTCCATGCATCCCATTCTGGGAAGATGGTATCAATACCGACAAATTCCATAAATCGTGCAAATCCCTCGTTCAACCAGAGCTGTGTCCAGAAATCCATGGTAACTAAATTTCCAAACCATTGATGTGCTAACTCATGACAAACTGTTCGAGCAATACCGCGTTTCATGGATTCGGAAGTGCTTCCTTTCTTTACCAAAATCTAAGGATACGAAAGTAAATAAAAGATGTTGATTAGGATAATAGACTTAAATATTTGTTTCAATAACATGAGTTCAGAGATTCAATTACCTTGGCTTCTCGATACGTAACACATCCCCAATTCTAGAAAAACAAAAAGATATGATGAAAATAGGAGAAAATAAAATGAATTAAGAAGTCGATGTTCAAGGGAACCATGAAATCTTACCTCCATAGCTCCAGCGGCAAAATCTGGTATAGCCAGCAGATCACTTTTTACTAATGGATATGGAACATCAAATAAATCTTTATACAAATCCAAACATTGAGAGGCAACATCCAAACAAAACTTTCCCTGATTTACTTTTCCTGGAACAGTGTATACGGTCGTCATAATTCTAGTTATTTCGGAAGTACTGGAAATCGAATCAAAATCTCCAATCACCAAAGCCAGTAAGTATGTGGACATGAGAGGTGTTTTCTGGAAGGTCACTATCCTATGAAATCTTTTTTTTTCTCCTTCGAATATGGTTTGATTTGATGTTATGGGAGTATTGGAGATGCATTTCATTGATGAATATGGGATTTCGGCAGGTAAAGTAACCGATAGGCAAAATGTTGCTTTTAAATTTGGTTCATCAAAGCAAGGTAAAGCTCTTCTAGCATCTGTTGGCTCAAATTGTGTCGTTGCAATAAAATGTTCTTGACCGACCCTATCTTTATAAGAGGATCTGTATAGTCCTTGCATATTGGAATTCAATACTCCATGAAAATCAATAGTAAGTTTATAAGATTGTCCTAATACAAAAACGTTCTCTGAATTTTCATCATAGGGGAATTCAATCCTGCAGATTTGTTCTACAGTGGAATATCTAAAATTATCTGCTTCAAGATGCAAGGACCTGCTGTTGCCACAACTTAAGTGTTCAATACGAGCTTGATCCAAATGAAGGTCAAGAGCATGAAGCAACATTCCAATACAGTTGGTACCATCTCTTTTCGAAAGTATAAAGGCTGTAGGTGATTTGATTGTCTTGAACAAAATAGAAACTCTTCCAGCAAAAGTGTTTTGATCAAAATCAATGGAAGAATAATGCAAGTCATAATGTTGGGGTTTTGTAAATCGTGCTAGTCTAGCATCTACATAACCACTGCTCTCTTCCGACATGACACTGGGGTTGAAGATACTCCTAAAGGATGCAAATAATAATAATGGTGTCAATTATAATTAAATATTAACGAGTGAATATTATTAATTAC
>Ga0115008_10004278_pt1 | contig 11868 bp, 5 predicted proteins | sample FraStrMetagenome_FD_87164 | JGI IMG/M metagenome (GOLD analysis project Ga0115008, IMG submission 87164) | Marine eukaryotic phytoplankton communities from Arctic Ocean - Fram Strait ARC3M Metagenome | ecosystem: Environmental > Aquatic > Marine > Oceanic | place: Fram Strait | collected 2012-06-18
GCGACGGTGAAAAGTGGAAAGATGAAGACAGATGAAACGTGCGTCAGCTGTAGCAAGACGCAGCGTCAGCTGTAGCGACGCTTTACGTTTCTGTAGCGACGGTGAAAAGTGGAGAGATGAAGACAGACGTGCGTCAGCTGTAGCAAGACGCAGCGTCAGCTGTAATTAGCTCCGCGTAAGTAATTACTTAGTTGAGTCGTCGGCGGAAAAAAGCATGTCGTCGGCAAAGCATGGCCCGTCCAGTCGTTTTCTTGTTCGAGTGGTCATAGTGCATCATGGCGTTGTTTGTTGTGAATTTGTCCTCTCGGGAAAGTGCTGCCCCTAAGCGGGCGTGTTCTATGGCCTAAGTAGAGCATGTTCTATGGTCTAAGTAATTAATTAGGCACATGTTCTATGAGCGTAGTAAATGCTTGCAGTCTTAGTGCACGCATGTTCTTGGGCCATAGTAAAGCACGCATTAATTTATTCCATGCGCGCATGCATCTCGAGCTTTTTATTCAGTGCGTAGCATTTTAGTAGTGCGTAGCACGTCATGGTTATTATGGCAAAGAAGAAACAGACAAAAAGTGAAGCTTCAGCTGTAGCGAAGCCAAAGAGAGGCGCGACGCATGAGGTAAGCGTCGAAGAACGAGAAGATCAGCCATCTGACGAGCAACCCGATTGGGCAGAGGATGGGCCCGAGGCTGACACAAAAAAGGAAGAGTCCTATTACGAGTCGGAATATGAAACATCCGAGGAGGATGCAGAAGAAGAAAAAGACTACCAGCGCAAAAAAGAGGCTGCGAAATATCGAGGAGCAGCACCAGACCGTGGTGCCAGTTCCGATGATGCAAGCTCTAGTCCCTTGAAAGCCGCAAGTCCCGTGAAAGACGCAAGAAAAAAGCAAGAGAGTTGTCGCGAGATATCAAGGCGACGCGCGATTTCACAGCAACAAAGCGCGCACAGGGTTCAGCTGTAGCGAACCACAGCACAAAAGCGCCCAAGGGTTCAGCTGTAGCAGAACCGTCTTCCAAGGGCTCACCTGTGGCGAGCTCTGACAAGCGTCGACGCACATCCGAGCGACCAGCCCACAAAATCGAAGAACGCTGGTACGCGAGACGCGATGTCAGTCAAAGCTTCTGCACTACACTGACCAGACGCGATGTAGAGTCATTTCGCGACCGACAGAAGCGAAAGGGAGATCCCAACCAGCGAAACGGCGAACTCCACTTCCCGCAAAGCGTGTGGACGGTTGACAGAGACTGCCCAGCAGAAGAGATCGACGAAAACATATTCGGCAATTCTGCGAAGCACCCGCATGTGTTGGTCATCTTCGTCGACGCGGCAATCGGCGAGCAAAGCAAAGCATATGACCATTTGTGCACATTAGCAGAAGAAGGCTTCGACGAGCGAATCACCATGAGCGACTCTAAGAAACGCAGGACCAGCTTTAGCGGTCCCAAGAAATGCGTACATCGCCTGGGGCGTGAGGAAGCCACGTATGGATTCGTCGTTATCCATAATGGGCGGGTCCGTCTGGCCATGTACGACGACCACGAAAGCTTACACAAGGGCTCAAACGAATGTCTACGGTTCGGCACACTCCATGTAACTTTCACACAGCAGTGCGAGCCGAACGAGGCGACACTCTGCATTGGCATTGTCAGCATTCGTCGCCCTGCATCAGGCTCAGTTCACGTGGACAGCTCTGACGCTCAGGTGCTGGCGACGTGGACACAACAAGAAACCCATGACATGGTCATTGCGTGCACGGGCCGAAAAACTACGTCTGTGGAGTTCTGGCAATATTTTGCAAATATTAGTAACGCGGTTCACAACTTCCCAGTCTACCAACCTCTGAAGAAGCCAGTGTCAGCTGTAGCGACCACGGCTAGTGGGGCTGCATATCCTTTCAAGCCAGACGCATGTGATCTTTGCGCGTGCCCACAAATGTTGTTCTTGTACGGACAATGCTCAAAAGTCTTCTTGCCGTCCGAGAGCGACATCAAGCCGTTTGAGGAAAACGTAATTTGTGAGGGTCGGCTGCGTGAGTGTCTGGTAGAACCCAACGAGATTCCAATCTGGAGGATGCCTCCACAACGCAAAGACCACGCGCACCGACAACCTTTGGGTGAAGTCAGTGTCAAGGCGATCCTGTGGGACAAGTCGCCTTCGTTCGTATTGCCATTCAATACTTGGTTCGACTATCCGAGCAAAACGATCACCAAGTCTCACAATGACTCAGGCGGACGCGGCGCTCACTACGATCGTAAGTCTGCCGCTACAAGTGCCGCCAAAGGCAAAGGCAAGGACAAAAGCATCCACAAGGACAAGGGCAAAGGCACCGACAAGGGCAAGGGCAAAAGCACAGACAAGGACAAGGGCGAAAGCACCGACAAGGAACAGGACAAACGCACGCGTCTTCAACAGTCGCAACAACAGCGCATGAAAAGCGTCACAGAGACAATGAGCCCTTGTCCGCCACCCGTTCCTCCGCCAGCTCACGTAGTATCCAGGCAACAAAGGAAAAGGTCTCCGTCTCCTCATCCTCGAGGTCGGTCGCCTCGTCGGGTACACGGTCGAGTTCGGGCGCCGTCTGAGTCTTCTTCACCGTGTTGCGCGGCCAGCTGTAGCGACGCGCTTAGCCCAGGGACAAAGCGGTCAGCTGTAGCGACCGCTAAGGATGTTCGGCGGCCGAATGTTACGCTGGTGCATAACCGTCATCCAAAGGCAGCAAAACAACCAGTACCACGTGCAGCATCAAGTCCCAGTCCATCTCCAGTACGGCACCCAACGGTGAAGCGTAAGGGCACTATCGCGCAAGAGTTTCCACATTCGAAGGCGAGGCAGGCGCAAGAAGATCCTGTGGCTCGTGCCAAGTTTGTAGCCGACCATAAAGAAGGGCTCGTAAGGGATTATCGTCAGTGGAAAGCAGAACAAAGCCGCCCGTCCAAAGAGGAACTTGGTCCGCAGTCGGACGACTCAGCGTGTTCCGAGCATGATGAGGAGGAGGAGGATGATGATGATGAAACTGGCATCCTCGAGGAAGTGGACGTCGAGTGCGAGAGGGATCATCAGCCTGCGCGGGTAACAATGGTTCCACGTGGCTCCAGTGGTCGAGAGAAATGTCCCCCTTGGGCGAAACGTGCACGAGGAGGGCATCGTCGTCGCCGATCACGTTGGCCAAAACGGACATGGCATACCAATCCGTCAGCTGGCGCAGGCAGGCATTCCTCTGATAGCAAAGGACAGCGAGCTCCACCTTGGAAGCAGCAGGGCTCGAGCGGCTCGCAATCATCTCGAGCTAAATCGCCAGTGCGTGAATTTACCCCATGTTATCGAGACCGACACCATCCCAAAGCAGCGATTGGGCCGCATGCAAAAGCAACAAAGGTCGTGCATTTTGCGAAAACAGTGACCTTCGGAAAATAATTAGAAGGAAAAGTCGACTTCGCCGTCAGCTGTAGCGACGGTGGCCGTCAGATGTAGCGACGGTGTACCGTGGAATTTGGAGCGTGATTCAACCCTCGCGGTGTCATTTCCGCCAGCAATCGCGATCCAGAAACTTCAGCGTCAGCTGTAGCGACGCTTTACGGGCTAATTATCCTGCGTCACCTGTAGGGACGCTCTGAGCTCCGCGTACGTAGTTGAGTCGTCGGTGACATCATTGACGCCAGCTGACATAATTGTCGATTGGAAAACAGAGTCATTGCCTTGTTCGGGACACAAGTTCAGTAAGTGCGCATGCCTATTGGTCATAGAACATGTAGACCATGATTGCACGATCATTCGGGGAACATGTATCCATGTGCATTTGCAATTACATATAGATAATCAATTAATTACACATGATAGTATGTTCATCTGAGCGACACATGCACATACTTTTTCGCAAAGCTTAGGTTGTCAGGGAGCAGGCTTTCGAGAAAGATAATTTGGAATCCACTAGATGTAGGCTCAGAGTTGTAGTTAAGGTTAGAGTTGTAGTTAAGTTGTAGTTGTGCAACGCGTTCATATTGGAACGCGAGTGGTGGCGGTTGGCGTGACAACGATTGGTCTCGAAGTGATAGGGACTGGAATGATAACAAAGGCACTGAAGAGGAGCAGTCAATGCATAGAAAGGTGCCATGGTATGACGGCTCACCACCTCCAGTCAGCGGTGGCGACTCGCGTGGGTGGAACGAAAACCCAGTCAGCTGTAGCGACTGGCAATCAAGCGATACAAGGCAGCAAAGACCAGGCAGCTGTAGCGCCTGGCAGTCAAGCAATACACGGCAGCAGGCCCCAACCAACGGTAGCAACTCGCAGTCAAGCAATACATGGCAGCGATCCCAGCCAGCTGTAGCGGCTGCGGTGAACACAAATTCGCCCGACACAGTCGACTTGAGCAATAAAACAATCGCGCATACAAATTGGGGTGCGCACGCAAGCCAGGACACGTGGCACGCATCTGAACGTTTGAAGAAGTGGGCATGGCTTGATCAGCCCGCAGATACAGATATGCACGAGGCCATCAAAGCAAAAGCAAAGGCATTCAAAGCTAAGTACAGTGATCAGGGTGCGCAAAGCCAAGCGGCAGCACACGCAGGAGGAGAACAGAACGACGTACGTGACACTGGTGGCGCGCCAGTGGCTGCGCAGCGCTGGTTGAACTCAGAAGCGATGAAGCACGGAATTGAGAAAATCTGCTGGGGAGCGTTAGCGAATGAAATAGCAGCTGCTCACGCAAACGAGTATCCTCCTCCCGACGTCAGCTGTGGCGACGTCGGTGCCGCTAGCCGTGCCCACACCAACGGCCGCGACGCTGCCTTCTTTAAAGAGTATAAAGTGAAAGTGCATTATTCCAAGCACAACGCGGCGCTGAAGTATTTTAGGGAAGAGGCAGAGTGTGGTCAACTCGACGAAACAGGCGGCCGACGTGCGTTCGGCGTTGATACGCCTCTGCCCATACCAAGACTGTTGACGAACAAATCTGGTGGAGAGGACTTCTTGTTCGAGCTTGGAGAGGTTGCCGTCGCTGCATGGACATGGGAGAGCCTGATCGCGAACTTAGACGACGCGTCCATTGACTTCGTCGTGAACGGTACAAGCACGCCAGACAAGTCAGCGGTAGCGACTTCGTCTCATGCGGCAGAGTCTCACGCAGGCGGCACATGTGACATGACCGCAAGCGGCACGGAATTTGACATGATCGCAAGCGTCGGCGCAGACTCCACAGCGTCGTGGGACGAGATCCAAAGCGATAACCAACAACTTGTCCATCCCACATCCCCACGAACGCGTACAATTGTCGGGTGTGACTTGGTGATGGACACAAGTCGCCACGATCACAAACGACATGCTGCCGCAAGGAAAGCGTGGTCACGAACGCAACGGGGTTCACCTTGGCCACACGATAAGCCATTGTACAAGTGGTCATTCATGATAAAGCGCGACGACGGGACAGTTTGTTTGCTAGAGCCGCACAGAAACGACACAAAGGTCGACATGTATGAAGGTGTGCCCGCAATGGATCTGGACGTGCCCCGCAACGGCCTTGGCGGCTGGGACTTTAAGGGAGATTATCGGAGGAGGATTTCACACCACGTTACACGAACGCTGAGATTCGACACGAAGAAGTCGCCGCCAGACGCGCGCCGCGATGAAAAGACTATTTCGGATGAGGCATATGATGTTCTGGCGGGTAATTAATTAAGCCGCCAGTGGTTACACGTGTGCTGTAGCCGTGATTGCCAAAGGATTGTGTGCAGTGCCCGTCAACTGTGGTGACGGATAAGTGCAGCGTTCGTCAGCTGTGGCGACGGACAAGTGCAGTGCCCGTCAGCTGTGGCAACGGATAAGTGCAGCATTCGTCAGCTGTGGCGACGGATAAGTGCAGTGCCCGTCAGCTGTGGCGACGGGCAAGTGTAGTGTGGAATCGTCTGACGTTCGCGACGTTATCCATGATCATGCAGATATTGAGTGGTGCGCGCAGGCACGACGACTTACTCGGCGCGCGCGCTCAAAATATACGCATGGGTGGTTGATTGTAATCGTTCTTCCTCAAGCTCACTATTTGCTTGCTCTGTCGGCGCATTCTTTGCAGAAGGTGTAGGGACCAGAATAAAGCCATGGGACAGAACACGCTTAATTACGTCACTAAGTATGTGGATCACGTATCAAGTCATGTGATGCGAGCATTAGTTCGGTAGTTAATTAGGTAATTACTTGGAACACGTGATATGGGCAATAGAACATGCGTGCATGGTGGCTCCATGATAAGGTCATGTGATACGCGTTGTGTTGGCTCGAAATCGCTGGCTCGAATTACATTTGATTCATTAATTAAGTAGCTCGGCAGCTGTAGAAGTAGCTATTTCTTGCATCGTACCAGCCGCGTGCAAAGGCGTCCGCGCCTCTGGAGCCTCAGCTGTAGCGAGGCGGGGCCTCAGCTGTAGCGAGGCGGGGAAACCTTGGCTGTAGCGAGGTTTGACTCATCATGGCTCAGAGCAAAGTTGCGAAAACTGATGCGGAAGGAGATGCCCATGGCTTAATGATCAAGGCAATGGCATACGTAGCGAAGTACGCAAAAGACGGACCGAAGGTGCGGTTGCGTCCAGGTGACGCGGGGGTTCACAAGAAGAACCGTGGCGGTGATTATCCATCAGGTCTCAGATGCAAGGAATTGTTAGAACATATCGCTAAGATTGGCATTATTCAAGATGAAGTGGACAACCATGGCTACGCCGTGGAAGAAATGCCTGTGCAAAAGATATTGGAACAGAAGACGGCAGACTTCGCAAGCTCACTGGAGTACAATGTTCTGCAATGTGCAAAGGACGAGTTGCTGAGCGGTCTCTACGATGACCCGTTTCACAAGGTGTTCCACTCGTTTCTGGCACACAACCACGTGCTGACCATATGTCGGGCTGTTCTCCACAAGCAGCTGTGGCGCTTGGGTGACATTCAGGAGATGAAGATAAGCTTCTGCGACCACGACGGTCGGCTGTCGCTAGAGCAGATTGCGTCATCGACCAATGGCCAGCAGCTCAGATCGATAATTCACGATGGCATTCTGTGCAAGGTTCTTTCTTGGAAGATGGATTGCGAAGAGCCAGACGCGGCAGCAACCATAAGCACTGCTTTCAACGAGCTGAACTCAGCGGCCATGCGCACAACCGAGCTTCAGGCGTTCCAAGTGCTGAAAGGCGAGATAATAATTCAGATGAGCAAGGACGTCGGCCAGACGGTCGCGTTTCAGACGACGGTCGACCGCGTCAAGAATATGCTGGGTCCAGCTGTCGCGGATCCTGATCTCATACTACTATTTGAATTCTTGATCTCCAACGGTGTGGGGAAGAATTCTTACATAGACGACTTCTTGTATTGGGCTAATGCCAGCATCAATCCAAATTTGAGGCGATTGCGCTTTGCAGCCTTCGGACCAATCAACAAGATGCAACAACTACCACTCAGCAGATGTGCTGTTGCCAAGCGAGCGTACCGTGGGAAACCGACGGCAGGCTATTGCCCGAACCCAGAGCCCGTGTGGGGGACTTTCACAATGGACCAACTTACACTGCTCGAGGAACTGCTGCGGTTCTTCCATATTCAGTGCAAGGATATCTTGAACACATTGTCCACGAAAGCCCGCCTCCAATTATTGGGGAACGTGGACATAGCTGCCGCCCAAGCGTTCCACATTGTTGCGACTGCGAAAAGCACTAAGAAGACGCCTACGGAGTTTTGCGCTGCGGTCAGAGATGCCCTGCTCAAAGCCACATTTCAGTGGGCCAAGGAACTGAACTTGCATGGCAACGGCCCGCTCATGCGTGAACTGACTAACAAACCTGAGTGGATTGTGTTCGGAGCAGAGGACGCGGGCGGGTTGGTGCCAGCTGTAGCGGCACATGCAGCCCAACAAAAGGAGGACGGAGGCAAACAAAAGGAGGTCGGAGCCAGCGTCATCCATTTCGACGAAGCAAGTAGCACCGCAATGAACAAACAAGAAAGCGCAAAGGTGAAAGGGATCGCTGTTATGGAGCAGGCTTTACCTTGGCGGGCGTGGCAGAGCGTATATGCTGAGCCAGCCGCAACGAAAGGGGCCGATCATGGAGCAGCTGTCGCGGTGCTTCACACAATGGCATACGCATTTGATGCAGAGACCACGCCGTTGGAAGTGTGCGATCGACAGGGGAGGATATACGTGCGTGCCACTAGAAAAATCCCAGCTAAGGAACTCATGCTGCCACCTTCCACCGCGAACGGGTGCTCGCTCGTCGATTCACGCACGTCAAAGTCAACGGTAGCAAATGCGGTGGACATAGCTGTCAGAGTGCAGAGGAACAGCTTGCAGGCTCATGGGTCGACTCAGCAGGAGCAGTCGGGGGAACCAGCTAAGAAAAAACAGAAAAAAGAGAAGAAGCAGGACGCAGAGAAGAAAGGCGACACCGAAGAGGAGGTCGAACCTGTAACCGAATACTTGAGCGAAGTCGTTTTCAGCCTCGCGCCCGAGTGGAAAGCGCCAGCGCTGACGACTGCAGCTAATATGGCAACACAAGATGAGTCAGGCCTTAGTCGCGACACAGTTGATGGGAACACCTTGTGGCCACCCACGCCTGCTCGCGTGTACAAGGTGGAGAGGTCACTTGACGATTACTCGTGGGGCGATCCAGCGAACGTAGCCCGTGGATTCTGCAAGACAAGTGCCGCGATGAGTTTGTATTGGGCAATTCGACGGACGAGCGCCAGCGATCTGGAGCAGGCGAACAAGGGAAGGGCCAAGCCGCAGTCCTTCAATTGCGGATTCGAGAAGGTGAGGATAGTCAACGTTTGCGTAGGCATGGTGAAAAAGCAAGCGGTCAACCAAACGAGAAACATTGAGGTGCCGTTCATAACAAATTTGCTCGACGTGGAGGCGGGCGAGGAGCTGCTTCTGGAGAAGCCAGCCGAGGCGCCGAGGCAACAAAAAGCCAAGCAGGAAGCTTCCAAATGGAAAACTGCAGCGCTTAGAAGTGGAAAAGGGAAGGCTTAGAACTAAGAGACAATTAGTCGCAGCGGCCAACTGTAGTGGCCAACTAAAGTGGTCAACTGTAGTGGCCAATGCTGAGTGATCAGCTGTAGCGATCACTCAGCGAGAGGCGTTGTGGGGATGCCCGCGGGGATGGCCGAGGTATGGTGTGACGCGTGTGTCAATGGATTGATTCATTAGTCAGACCAGGCCAAAACATGCGCGTGGGAAAAGATTGTAACAGATATTGGTGATCAATTTGTCTAATTAATTGATTGCCGCTTGCCATAGTTCGTGCGATACTTGTTGGCAAGCGCGCCCCTTTGCCCCCGCCCTTCCCCCCTTCACATCAGACGAAACGAAGTAATTAATTAATCGATTGATCACGACATGTTTGAATGCTTTGTGTTATCAAGCACAATGCGCGCAACAGTTTTTCGGCTCACGTAGTGCAAGTCGTTCCAAGCCATGGCACGCATTCGGGAGGGAAGTTCTGTGGCCTACAGCGGGCTCAAATGGGGAGAACTTGTTGAAGAATCACATGGTGCCACCTTGTACGATCTCGACTGGGCATTCGAAGCACTTCATGACGATACAGATCTTGAACCGGACTCAGATGCAGCGGATGAAGGTTCAGATGTAGCGGATTCAGCTGTAGCGAATCCAAGTGATGGCGAGGCAGATGTAGCTGACTCAGCTGTAGCGGGTCCAGCTGTAGCAAATCCACAACCAAAGGTACAGCTAAAATTAGGAAGCGGATCCAGCTGTGGCGGATCCAGAGCAGTAGTCATGACGCCGAGGAAGGTCAGATTGAAACCCGCATCGCCGAAGTTATACGCTCAACGAGGTAAGATGCAAGTATTCCACATGACCAACACTGGCTTCCATGACGATGCCCATACCTCTGGGACGACCTCAGACTTACGCAATACCACCTATGAAGACGACACGATCCCATGTAGATATGGTATGCGGGACGTGCATATGGCAACGTATGTCTTGAGCGCACTGTCAGATCCCAGCGATTTGGTATACACGCTCCGCAACACAGGGATGCCAATCGTTGTGTTAGTCTTGACGGAAATAGTAGCTCCGACCGATCATATTTATATAGCTCTTAAGCGTTGGGCGAAGGTTGCGCAAGAGTACAACGGTAGGCAACCGCCAGAGGGTTCAGAGGCGGCGAGTGTGCTCGAGTACTTGGACGACAAACGTATTGTTTCAGTGGGCAAGCGCGGTGACATATTCGTTTGTCTTCATAAGGATAGGGTCAAAGCAGCAACCTTCGAAGAACGCGTGCTCAGCTGTCGCGAGCGCGATATCGATGAGGATATGCAGTTCGGCACGCTCACGGTGCACTTTCATGACGGAGGTTGCGAACCTGGCGACTCCGTGAGGATCGGTCTCGCTGTCATAAGGCATCGGATGACAGATCCGCAGATAGAGGCATTGGCGCAATGGATTATATTGCACAGAATTGCAGTGCTCACAGGAATCATCGCCCGCTCGCATGATCATCGCACTTGCAGGAAGATGACTGTGTACAACAGTGCGTGGGTGGCCCAAACATCTCAAAAGCACAGTCGTGACAGCCCACTGATGGACTTGGCCAAAAAGACTAGGGCCATTGGGGACGGGCCATTGTTTCAAGAGGTCGACATGGCTGACCACACCGATGAACGGAAAATATGGGCGATCCCAATTCCATGGTTGTTCTTTGGATTTGAGAAGGCAATCAAGCAACCTTGCTCTGTTGCACGCCCGTCGATCGACGCGAGAAACATGACGTTTGGCACGGACTTGGAACATGAGCTCATGGAAAAGGTTCACATACCGTGCTGGCCACCCAATACCGCAGGCAATGCATACGTCCCGTTCTTGGACGTCATCCGCATGACACCAATCGATTGGAAGCTCTGGTTCGATGGGTGCTTTATGTCAGCGGTCAGATTCGGTAAATCAATTACTCAGAGACGAAACCAGAAAACGTCGCGACATTTGGAAGCTGGGGATGTAGAGAGGAAGGTGAAACGGCGCAGAGGTCGTACCGACGAAGAGGACGGTTAGCAATATTCGAAGCACGTTGGTGGGCAGCTGTAGCGTCCACAGGTGAGTGGACAACTGTAGCGTCCACAGGTGATGACCAGCTCCAACTGGTTGTTCGCTGATGCGTTCACGCAGTTGGAGGTCAGCTGTAGCGACCTCGCGGTGAGCTGGAGCGACCACATAGTAATTAGTCAGTTCGTTGATCAGATGTGGTCAGGTGGTCAGCTGTAGCGACCACAGATCGGCTGGTCAGCTGTAGCGGCCAAACGCCTGTAGCGGCCAAACGCCTGTGGCTCAGTGTAGTTTTGTTCCCTTGAGACTCGTCCGTGATTGTGTGTGCGCATTGGTTCACAAAACACATGACGGTTGACATGATGGGGTCTGAAGCGGGTGAACGAACGTTCCGCTGCAGCCAGAAGCGACGCCATAATTAATTAATCAATTAGTTTGGCGGTGTTATCGCAAGGTTGATTCGTTCAGCCGCAGTGCGTCCAAATGGTTCCAAATTATGTTCAGACACGCGCCCGAACGGTTGCCGACAGGCGTCGGAACGTGTTGTCAGCAGCTTCCAGGTGAGTTTTGCTGGCAGCCCATCACGCGCCCGTGAGCTTCCTGGGAGGCGGCGGTAAGGCGTTCTAAGCAGTCTCCGACCGGCAACGTGGGCCCACAAAGTCTTTTTCCCAAGGGAAAAACACTTTGTGGGCTTGCTAACTTGCCACAAAGTTGTTTTCCAGGGGAAAACACTTTGTGGATTTTCAAAAATCCACAACGTTTTTGTCCCAGGGGAAACACACTTTGTGAATTTTTGAAAATCCACAAAGTTTTTTCCCTCTGGGAACAAAAAGTTTGTGGCA
>Ga0115008_10004279_pt1 | contig 11867 bp, 10 predicted proteins | sample FraStrMetagenome_FD_87164 | JGI IMG/M metagenome (GOLD analysis project Ga0115008, IMG submission 87164) | Marine eukaryotic phytoplankton communities from Arctic Ocean - Fram Strait ARC3M Metagenome | ecosystem: Environmental > Aquatic > Marine > Oceanic | place: Fram Strait | collected...
CGATTGCCGTGACTGGCAATTCACGAGTACTTAGTAACTCAGGATCGCCGGGCGCGGGAGTTAAAATATCACCCGATTCACAACAATGGCCTGCGATCATGTACTCACAGCTTTCAGTGCTAGCTTCAGCTTGTAAAATACTGATCGGATGTTGCGCACCATAAATCGAAGGGCGTAAAATTTCGGTCATACCAGTATCAAGCTTAAGAAATTCGTAGCCCGCGTTGCCAGTTGAAACTACATCTTGCACGGTACTCAGCACTGCACAGGCATTGGCCAGCAGAAAGGTACCGGGTTCGATCTCAAGTCGAATTTCGCGGCCAGTCGCAGATGCAAATTCGCGAAATTTATCAGCTACCGGCGCTCCACAAGCTTGCAAATCGGTGCCGACTTCGGCCTCCATTCGCGCTACCTTATAACCTCCACCAAGATTGAGTGCGACCACATCCGTAAATTGACGCACCAGATCCAAACTCATGCTAGAAATTTTCTGCCACACTGCTGGATCACTGCCAGAACCAATATGGGTGTGAATGCGAACCACCTTTAGTTCATAACGCGCCACTAGCGCATGCACTTGATCGATCCATTCATGCCAAATCCCAAAACTCGAGCCGGGTCCGCCGACGTTAGTACGATTGTTACCGCCAGACCCAGCGCCTGGATTAAAGCGTAGACCGATACGACCGCCTGGAAACGCTTGGCCAAAACGCTCCAGTTGGCTGAGTGAGCAAGCATTAATCTCAATACCTGCTTGGTAAAGTTCCGCAAAATCCTGCGGCAATTCCTGGGTACTCAGGCTAATTTGACTGGCCGCAAAGCCCGCTGACATGGCACGACGTACTTCATAGCCGGAACTGGCATCGATGGACAGCCCAGCCTGCTTGAATACCTGTAGAATTGCCGCATTGGGCGATGCTTTCATAGCGTAGCGGGCGGTTAGACCATAGGCATTCGGAAATGCCAGTACTGCTGCAGCGTTGGCCGCCAGCGTCGCTTGGTTGTAGACATAAACCGGTGAACCAAACTGCTTGGCCACGGCCCGTGCAGTAGTGAAATCGATAAAGCGGGGCTGAGGTAAATTCGCCATATTTGGGAGCAAAACCGCAATTGAGAGACTGGCAAGCGCTATCCACACTTTAAGTTACGGCCCTATTAGCACTCAAAGCACACTCTAACACGAAACGCATTTCTATAGTTTCTCACAATGCGGCAATAGAATTGCTCGATAAACACTGAGGTAGGCTGACCAAGGGCACTCGACAACTGACCAGCTGACTCCCGCCAGCAGCTACCTCAACCGCAAACTCGATCGGCTGTGCATCCTTTTGCTCAAACGCATGGCTGAACTATTGAATCTCCCAATTGGAACAACCATAGCCCAGCTCAAGCATCTGCACCCTAACCGCCTCCTCATTGCGGTTGCGCAGCTCAATTTCAAAAGTCTCGCATATCAGCTTTTGGGTGGGATCCTTATAAAACGCAGAGGCCTTGAGCTGGCCGACCAAATTAAAAGCATGCCCCCAATAAACACGGATTTTTTCATCTTTAGCCGTATGCGCGTTAGTACTCTAGCCAGTAAATCCTAGCTGGCCATCCTGATCCATTACGTAAAAGCGGATACGTCTGGCTGGCAACGCTACGCCCAGCCCATTGGCTAGCGTATTTTCAAATTCGCGGTAAATCGCGATCTGAGGCTGAGCATTGGCAGCCAAGCTTTGATTCAAATAAACCGAAGCTAAATTGCGCCAGTTTAAGGCGAGCGAAGCCCCTTGATAAACGTAGCACCGCCTGCTCTGCCCGCACAAAATCAACTTGCTTGGGCTCGGCGATGCGCAAGGTCGTGGCCAACGGCAAGGTATACAAATGAAACTCGTCAAATTCCCGCAAGTCAACTGATGGAGCGGGGCTCGCGTCGCGCGTTGCCATGAGTGAAATTTTCATTTGATGCGGGCGCGACTGCTCCGCTTTCACCTTATTAACATCACCGGCAATTAATTTGATCTTTGCCGGATCAAAACATTTATCAGTATTATCTGCGATCGAGGCCCAGCTCCTTAAGTTCAGCGTATCTCCGAGCTCATCCAATAATAGATTGTAATTCGCCCGCCAAGATAAGCCGCAATGGAGATAACTTAGCTGGGCCTCACTAGTTACTTTTTGGGCCACATATAATTTTCAATTTAGGGAAGACTGTAACAGTGAATCGTCACCCAGATCAGGAAACTGCGGCAAACCGCCCAGCTGCAATTTATTCAAAAAACTAACCGCTTGCTTCAATTTCCTCAGCCCAATCGCACAAAAACTCGGCGATCGCCTCAAAACGCTCTCGTTCAGCATCCTGAGTAATGAGCCCAATTTTGTGAAAAATCAAAACACCGTGACGACAAACGATTGTACCTTGGCTAGCTTTAATAAAACCAAAGACTTTAGCCTGCTGCTCAGGTCCCAACACTCGAGTCAGACGCGCATCATTATTAGTTCGGACATCCAAAGCTTGGTCAAAATCAACTGATTCCGCATACCAACGCCCACTTTTTCCCGTATCACGCTGGCGCATGCGCCCCATTAATCCACTGCCGGTAATTTGAAAATGAAGTGGTTTAGCATTTACCGCAATTTTCAGTGTCGTTTCAATCTGGCGCGTATTTTGCAAGCCCTTACCAGGAACTGAGATCGAAAGCTCGCGCCCACGATAATCACCATGTACAAAGGGCTCAGGCCGATTAAAGCCCGCCAATTGCGCCGGAGGCTGCGTCAGCTCCACGGCAAAGCGCTGTGATAGCCTTAAAAATTGCAATTGGATCCGTCGTGATGCGGCGCGCAACATAAACCAAAACATAAAGATGACAGCAATGACCATCACGATGACAGATAGAACTTCTAAAATCATGCCCTGTATCTGGCGTGAGTCCTGCCCTGATGCGAGATTCTTTTAAATCATCGCTCGCGAGCTAAATTGATCCGGCAACAACTGTGGCCCGCCATCGCATAAGCTAGCTAAACGAACAGGCTACCAGCTGAGCGAAAAAAGAGGCCGCAACCACCCCAGCCACGGCCTCTTGCCCCCAAATAAAAGCGTACTTACTTAAACAAAACTTGAATCGTACGCGTTGAACTCACGCCCGCTTGATCCCGCAAATTCAAATTTACGATCCGACAATTGAGCGCATAGTCCTTAGAAGTCTTCCAATTAAATTGAAAGTAGCCATCCCCCAAATACTGCAAACCTGAACCGCTGGCCTCCGATTCATACACCAACTCGCCAATTAGGTCGTCGGCACAATTAGTGCGTACAGAAGTTAAGCTAATAAAACTATTTAGGTCGGAAATCGGTTCCCCAGCCAGATCCATCAGCTGCCACTTAATGGGCAGCGTACGGCCCGCCTGAACGTTGCCTATTAAGTGGCTCTCGATCGGCTCAGCAAAACCGGTAAATTGATAGCTCAAGTTATCACAGACGTCGCCGACACCGTCAGAATCACTATCTAGTTGATCCGGATTCGCTTGATTCGGACAATTGTCCTGCTGATCCAACACGCCATCGAGATCAGCATCAGGCACACCCAGCAGCAGTTCAAAACCATCCCAACTGCCAGTGCCAGCCGTACCTGGTGAACGGCCGGCCACGAGATCTGTTACCCCGTCATCGTTTAAATCGCTCAAATTTAAGAAATTAAGCCCACCAATGCCATGGTCGAGCGTTATAAACTGAGACTCAAATCCGCCGATTCCGTCGCCGAGATACAAGGGTAAATTGTCACTGCGACCATCACCTGAGACCAATATATCTAGTTTACCGTCATTATTAATATCTCCCAAAATGGCCGAATTCCACCGTCCAGCCAAGCTATCCAATACCCGCGGAGTCCAACTCAGACCGGCGGCTCCTTCGAAGAGTATTAGCTCACTGCGATCACTGGCACTAAGATACTGCAACGTCACCACATCCACAAAGCCATTACCGGTAAAATCAGCAGCACAGGGGCTGCCGTGGGGATCAACCGGACCGGTAATCTCGGCTACATAGATTGGTGCCGACCACAGACGACCGCCCTGGTTAGTGTAAAGCAAGAGCTGTGCACTGGCGCCATCCTGCATGCCGATCAGATCCAAGCGACCGTCGTCATTGACATCAATCACGTTAAAACCGAGGCCGCGACTAAGCCCGCTTGGCAAGGCCACAAAATCAAAGCCGCCCTGACCATTGCCATAGAAGATTCGACCAACTGCGCTACCATCGACGCCTTGAAAGAAGTCCCAATTGCCATCCGAATCGAAATCTGCCAATTCTAGCTGCCAAGAATAGGCCTGATTGGACAATGCGACTGGCGTTAACCAACCACTTGAAGTTTGATCAATGTAATGCGGGCCCCAACCTCGCCCCGCCACAATGATCTCTCTCAAGCCATCACCATCAAAGTCGGCGGCTTTTAAATCATGTGGCTCGCGGCTCAACGCGATTTGATTTTGCAGCAGCAGAGTCTGCATAGCCGGCTGGTAGGCCCAAATCTCAACATTCCCACCATCGTTCCAATAACGCTGCCCCACGATCACCTCTTGAACTCCATCATTGTCGAGGTCCACGATATTACCACCCGAATACAAAACTCCGGGCGCGAATTGTTGCAAATCGAAGTCAAACTGTGGCAGTGCCACTGCACAACTTGAAACGCCAATAAAAATCGCCATTAGTGTGCTATTTCTCTTTAATTTCATATTTATCGCTTTTATTTTACTTAAATTAAACCAATTAACTAACCATCTTAAGAACAGCATAACAATTGCAGCGATATACCTCAAATAGATAGTCGCGATCGGCAAACACTCGCAGCGCTTTGATAAAATATTTAAGCTCACCGCCTCAGCTCAGTGGCAGAATTCAGCGCGAGCCAGTTAATGCAAAATTTGAACTGGAGCCGCTGGCCAGATGGATTAAAGTCATAGACTTAAGTCTAAAATTTATTCTCCCCTAGCCACGTCATAGCGCCGCAATGCCATTTATTCTTCGTATACTCTGCATCAGCTCAATTGCATTCTGCGTCAGTTGCCAGCCAACGTATCGCAAACCGCACAGCCCCGCCTCACCGGCGGCAGCAGTTCTAAGTAACGCCGCACAACCTGGCAGCAGCAGCAGCAGCAGCAGCAGCAGCGAACCCGAGCGCATACGGTTACAGCAAGCGCACTTCGACAGTTCCAGCCCCGCCCAGCGCAAACTGATTCGCATGGCTCAGGTAGCAGTCGGCATGGATCAAATTCAAGTTCGTATGGCATTAGGCGCCCCCGATCGAACCACCACAGTCGAAACTACAAATGGTACGCGAATTGCATGGGAATACCTGCAACGCTAAGCCCCTGAGCTCGTCTTATCAGTGGCCGGTTTACTACGCTCCGGCGCTAAGCTCGACATCGGATCCGGCCTCGACGTACATACCAACATCAACAAAACCCAACTCGCAACTTTGATTATTTTTGACCAAAAAAATGGTAAAGTTCGAAAAATAGAATCTTATCGATAGGCCTGCCATGACTGATACCACACGCTACAGCAAAACCAGCTTCCTCAATCGCCTAACTTGGGACGAAATAGACCTCGCCTACCTAGGCCAACTGGCGGGGCTGGCAAAAATTGAGGATTTAGCTGGCGCAGGCCTGGCGCACCGCCCGAAGCGTTTGGGCGACGTCACCACCGCCTTGATGCCAGCTGGCAATCAGGGACGGGCTGAGCTTCGCGCTCGGGAACCACTGATTCTATGTGGCATCGGCTTAGTACAAATCGTATTGGATAATTATGGCACCGATTGCGAGTTTCATGCCGAGGCAGAAGACGGGGATGCACTGAGCACAGGAGCTAGGATCGGCACCCTCAGCGGGCCCTCAATTACACTATTACAGGCCGAGCGAGTCCTACTCAACTTCCTACAGCACCTGAGCGGCATCGCGACAAAAACCCGCAGCTATGTAGAAGCTCTGAATGGAAGCCCGACCACTCTACTAGATACCCGCAAGACGCTGCCAGGCTACCGAATTTTGCAAAAGTATGCCTTCGCCTGCGGGGGGGGGCACAATCATCGCATTGGCCTATACGATCGCGTCATGCTAAAAGATAACCACTTGGCGGTAGCTGGAGCCAGCAGTGGCAATCGCTTGACCGAAACAGTAGCCCTGGCCGTTAACACCTGCGAAGAACTGGCGGTACAAGTCGAAGTCGACCACATTGAGCAAATCGAACCGGTGCTACAAGCGGGAGCCGATATCCTACTACTAGATAATTTCTCGCTCAGCGGACTTAAAACTGCCATACATTTGATTGATGGGCGCGCCTGCACCGAAGCCAGTGGTGGCATACAAATTGCAGCGCTAGCTGAATTGAGCAAAATCGGCCTAGATTTCATTTCAACCGGCGCCCCAATTCACCAAAGCACATGGAAGGATATTGGCCTCGATTGGTTATGAATTTAGAAATTGAATACAGACAAGTTGAAGCGGATAAAGGTGCATTTACCATACTCAGCACTTTACTAAAGGCGGCTGGAACTTTCGTTTCGGGTAGCGTACTGGCCAGTAAATTAGGCATCTCACGCCCTGCCGTTTGGGCCAAGCTGGAAAAACTACGCGGACAAGGTTTTGAATTTGAAGCAGTGCGCAACCGAGGCTACAGAATCAATAAACAGCCCGAAGTACTTCAGCCCGCGCTATTACGCTACGAATCCGCTGCCATTGGATGCGATATAGAAACCTTGTACTTTCCAGTCATCGACAGCACCAACAGCGAAGCCGAACGACAGACCTCTTATGGTCGCAATAGCCCATTTGCAATTGCGTCCAGCTGCCAGACCAAGGGGCGAGGGCGGCTGGGCCGAGAGTGGCATAGCGCCTCTGCCGAGAACCTTTACCTTTCAGTTTTGTTTGAACCCAACATCCCACCGCAACAGTTACAACATTTCACATTGTGGGCAGGCATTTATATTTGCCGTGCACTTCAACACTTCGTCCCAAAATCAAAACTACAAATTAAATGGCCTAACGACCTGCACTGCCAAGGGCGTAAATTTGCCGGCATGCTAACCGAAGCGAAGATGGATGCTGACAGTCTGCGTAGCATCGTTTTTGGCATTGGTATTAACGTTAATAGTAATCCGAATCAGTATCCTGATAGTTTGCGCCAAATCGCCACCAGCTTGCAAGCCGTGCAAGGCGAAGAACTTCCAATCAATCAAATCACGGCACAAGTCATTCAAGCAGTGCACTGCGCCTACAAAACGAGCATCCATGCTGATAGTCAGGAGCGATTAGTCGACGCATGGTCGCCACTGAGTTCACTCTGCGGCCAAGCCGTAACTGCAGTCGTAGCCGGCCAAGAAATACAAGGCATCGCTTCCGGTATAGATGAAAGCGGTGCACTCAGACTTAAAACAGCCAACGGCAACTTACAAATCGTGCGCGCAGGAGACGTGACTTTAAAGAAATGAAAATACTTTGCATAGATGTCGGCAACAGCAGTAGCCACTACGGTCTGGTCACTGGCCAGCAGGTTCAAGCCAGTGGACATTTTCCAACACAGCGTTTCAGTGCCGGTCTGGCTCCTGAATTTACGCAAACAATAGCCCCACTATTGCAGCAAGCGGATGGAATTTCTTTCTGCTCTGTAGTTCCAAGCATCAATGCTAATTTGCGCGCGAGCCTGCTGACATGCCAGCTACCGATCTTTCAGCTGACCCACAACAGCTGTCATGGCCTGAACCTAGCCTATCCCAAACCTGAAGAAATCGGGCAAGACCGGATCGCAAACGCAATTGCTGCACAAGCTTTTTACGGGGAACCTGCCATCGTAATCGATCTAGGCACGGCAGTAACCTTCGATATTATTTCTAGCTTAGGCTACGAAGGCGGTATTATTGCCCCCGGCCTGAGCGTCATGACTCGATACTTACACGAGCAAACTGCGCTACTACCTGAACTCAAACCCGAAGATTTGCTTCATGTAGAAGGCGGAATCGGAAAATCTACCGTACACGCCATGAAGCTAGGAGTGGCAGTCGGATTTTCGGGCATGATTGATGCCCTGCTCGCGCGCATCATTGCGGAACTCAACAGTCGCGGTGAGCCCGCACCAGTCATCCTCTCCACCGGTGGCAGCATCGCTAACCTGACCCAAGATTGGGTTAACAAGAGCCAATTCGTGTCAGACTTAACATTAATGGGCCTTGCCGTCGCCTACGAACGCAGCCGCTAGCACAAGCGCAGCACTGCCCGCGAAGCGGCCCGCTCAAGCCAATGAGTTAGAAGGGAACTCGCTTGACAAGGCCAGCCTTCATTCTTACTGGTAGACCTGTTGATCAATAAATTCACAGTTGTCACGCTGATTGTCTTGTTTGGCTGGAACATTGCGCTAGCTAACATTTCGGGCCTTGTTTTGTGCTGGCATCAAGACGTACTGTTGCACATTGCAGCGGCCGGACAAGATCATGCGGCCGGACAAGATCATGCAGCCTGCCAAGCCCAACATCACCGTGAGCAGCCACAAGCGACCAGCATGGTGAAATCACGCTGCAATTCAGAGCACAACTGTACAGATTTTAAATTAATCGCTGCGACACAACTGCCGACCCGACCCAATGAATGCCAAACATTGGAGATGCCAGTCATCACCGCAACAAGCACGCTAAATGCACAACATAAAGTCTGGCTTGACTGCCAGGTTTTAAGCCTGCACGGACGTGCGCCGCCACAACTGGATTGGCTGACAGCTCACTACTTGTCAAAAACAGTGCTACAAGTCTGATCGATCCCAATGCAGCACGACTACTAGTCGTGTTTTCATGACCCACTGCTGTGTTGCCGCCCAGGCACGCGAGCAGTGATTCACTTGTATTTGGATTTTTTATGTTTAGATTTTTGAAAATAACTAGCCTCAGCACGGCTCTATTAAGTAGTCAGTTTACACTCACCGCGGCCACGCCATCTGCAACGCCATTAACATGGCACTTAACGCTAGAGCAAGCTGTGGCGCAAGCATTGACAAAAAGCCCGAGTCAACGCATCGCCCGCAGCCGAATCGATCAAGCCTTGGCGCGGGCGCAGCAGGCAGGCCTTTGGGAGAACCCGGAGCTACAATTAAACTATGTTGGCGACCAAGCATTCAGCGGGCCAGGCGAAAGAAACTTTGCGCTTGGGTTTAAGCAAAAACTCCCACTCACCCATAGAGTCGTACTCGAAAAAGGCATTGCGCATGATTTCATTCAATTGGCGCAGCACGAAGCCGCTGATGAATCACGACGTTTACAACAGCAGGTCGCGTCAAGCTACCTAAAGCTAGCAGAGTCGGAAGCACAATTAACACTACGCGATGAACTGATCGCACTGTACAAAAATTTTGCAGACTTTGTAGCCTCGCGCATCAAGACTGGCGAAGCTTCTCAAATAGCGCTCAATCAAATTAAAATCGAGTCGGCGGCGCTTCAAGAACAACAACACAGCTTACAAGGCTCACGCTTAAAGCATTCGGCCAAGTTACGACAACTAATCGGCCTTCAGCCGAATGTGAAACTGGTGCTAGACTTTGAATTCTCAGTGCCTACACAAGCGCCCAATTTTCCGCGCCCGACGGCAGCGATGCTGAAACAACATCCTCAATACCAAAGGCAGGCCTTACTTTGTAAAATTGCCGAGCAACAGCTATTGCTCAGCCAACAAGAACGCTGGGCCGACCCGACACTGAAAATTTTTTACAAAGAAGAACGCAACAGAAATACCAGCTCGAACTGGGAACGTGATCGATTTGTCGGGATTGGCCTCTCGGTGCCGCTACCGCTATTTAATAATGGAAAAGCGGCGGTAGCAGAAAATCGCGCACGCCAGATGCAATTTCGGGCTCAGTTGCAACGCAGCCAACTCGAGCTGTCACATACCGCTGAACTACAGCGAAAAAACGTCAGCCAGCTATATACACAAGCAACTGACTATCAGGAGCAGCTGGCGAAGCTGGTCGAACAAAACTTGACAGCGATGCAAACTGCTTATGCCGCTGGCCAAATCGCTCTGAGCGACGTCTTTCGAGCGCAAGAGCAAAGCCTCATATTAAAGGCCGCCCATTTAAGCCGGCTGCAACACTACCAGCAAGCGGTCATTGACTGGCAATCAGCGATAGCCTACAGCCCAACCAACGACTGATTCACCTTATATTAATTTAACCCATGCACACCAAGATATTTCAACTGGGACTGTTATCGCTTAGCTTAATAACGCTAATATTACCTCAATCATCCTCCGCTACCGATGGCATCATCATCCTCAATCCAGCCGCCACTGCCAACCTGCGCTTAAAAACCGTCGTAATTGACCAGCAAACCTTTGAAACCACGGTCTTTGCTGTCGGCCGAATCGAAGAAATCCCGGCGCACCATTCTGTACTCTCTTCACGCGTCGCAGGCCGCATCTCAAATTTGCGAATTTTCGAAGGAGATTCAGTTCAAACGGGCGATGTAATAGCAACGGTCGAGACACGCCAGCTCGGCACCCCCCCCCCCACCATTGAACTGCTAGCCCCACAGTCTGGGCTAGTCATTAACTCACACCTACGCTTAGGGCAACCCGTCCAACCTGAAGTCGAATTAATGCATATTTCTGACCGCTCCCAAATGTGGGCGGTCGCCAAAATTCCGGAACAAGCAGCTGCAGCGGTACAAGTCGGTAGTCTGGCGCGGATCAAAGTACCGGCGCTGGGACCAACTCCGCTTGAAGCTCGCTTAGTTAGATTCGGAGTTAACGCTGACCGAGATGCCGCAGCGGTGGAAGGCATCTTTCAACTAAACAACAGCGACGGGCGCTTGCGGCCCGGCATGCGCGCCGAATTCGCAGTGATACTCGAACAACGCACAAATGTACTCGCAGTGCCACGAGAAGCGATTCAAGGCGATCCTGCCAATCGGACCGTGTTCATCCAAGATTTCGATTTGCCAGATGCCTTTTTACGTCAACCCGTAATTACGGGCCAACGTAATGATCAATTCGTTGAAATTATCAGTGGCTTGTTTGCAGGGGATCAAGTCGTCACACAAGGTTCCTATCCACTCGGTTTTGTCGGCTCCGGCGCGGGCATCTCGCTGAAAGAAGCGCTCGATGCAGCTCACGGCCATGAACACAACGAAGATGGCTCAGAAATTACCGCCGACCAAAAAAAATCAGCGGCTAAAAAGGCGAAACAGCTGGCTCAGGGTGGCGCGCAGCCAAGCTCTAATAACGGCTGGCAACTATGGTATGCCGCATTAATGACGGTTCTAGCGGTGGTACTAAGCCAACAATTAATAAACCGACGCCGGCGCTAGCGCTCGATTCTATATGCTTAACCATTTAATACGTTTTTCATTATCACAGCGGCCATTAATTTTAATCGCCAGCTTGCTGATACTTGTACTTGGCCTGAAACAAGCAAATGAGTTACCGGTCGAAGTATTACCCGATTTAACCAAGCCGACGGTCATAATTTTGACCGAATCGCCAGGCTTTGCACCCGAGGAGGTAGAGACGCGAGTCACAGTGCCACTCGAAAATGCGCTGATGGGAGTCACTGGGGTGACCCGCTTACGCTCAGTCAACGATGTTGGCTTGTCCTTGATCTTCGTTGAATTTGAATGGGCAACTGACATATACCAAGCCCGCCAGTTTGTACAAGAGCGCCTAACTGGCGTGGCCGGAACCTTACCACTTGGAGTGCACCCCTACATGACACCTGTCGCCTCTCTGATGGGGAATATTTTGCTAGTTGGCTTGGTTGATCCTAGCGGATCCAGCAGTCCGCGCGAGCTACGCAGTCTGGCAGATTGGAGCGTCTCGAAACGTTTACAGGCAATTCCCGGCATTGCCGA
>Ga0115008_10004280_pt1 | contig 11861 bp, 7 predicted proteins | sample FraStrMetagenome_FD_87164 | JGI IMG/M metagenome (GOLD analysis project Ga0115008, IMG submission 87164) | Marine eukaryotic phytoplankton communities from Arctic Ocean - Fram Strait ARC3M Metagenome | ecosystem: Environmental > Aquatic > Marine > Oceanic | place: Fram Strait | collected 2012-06-18
ATGACCCCATACGAACTTTTATTAGGGGTCTTAGCCGCCGGAACGAATGTTGATGGACGTATGGGGACGAACGGGGTCCCCCTAAGGGCTGTCATACCTCCTGTTAATAAATAGTAAGGAATTGACACCTGAATGAAGACACCTGAATGTAGCAAACATTATACATAATTCTTTTTTATTCAAACATCAGATCATTGTTGTGATATTTTCAGCTTTACAGAAAAGTAAAGTAGTGTACAGATGAGTCAACTATTGAGTCTTTTATCACTAAATACTCTAGTACGTCATAACACAAGAAACAAGAACAAAACTTACATCTCTATAAATCACAAAGTTTCCACTTGTCGATAGGAGATAGACACAATTTTTCAGGGAGACGGGAAAACGAATGAAATGTAATTGAAATCTCCTCCTTATGTCGAAGAATTACAGGATAAATGTCATGATTAGGAACGAAATCATTCATAACGAAATCAAAAATTTCCATATTTTGAGCCTCACTTGGCTGCATCATTACCGACCCCGTCTTATCATTCTCGCACTCCATGTTATCTGTATAACCATGAGGTTCACACATCAGGCGCATTCCCCCAAATCCAAATTCTCCTCTCCAAAGGTGTTGGACAATTGACACTATTCAAATTTTCTACAATAACTGCCATCATACCAAATTTATAAAAGCAGCCAACCACACATTACTCGTACGAGAACCTGTACATACATTCACATCTACTCGTTATCTTTCGACTACATACACCGGTAATATATAAAAACAATAATCCCAGACCATGACAACATCAACGGCAGCGGCAACTATGGACGTGGACGACAACAACAACAACAACAACAACAACAACAACGGCACATCCGTGGATGACACCATGGACGCTGCCCTCTTCCTTGCCCTCGAAAAACAGTACGTAACTCTCAAAGAAGAACGCGATGCCATTTATGACGCCAAATCCAAACTTGAGGAGAAGCTCGAAACGACACGCGACGAATGCCATCAAAGTAAAGTCTCGCTCGCAAACGTTACATCGGATCGGGACATTTTAACAGCCAAGGATAACGCTACCGAGGAGAAAGTGCGAACCTTGGAGGAAGAGTTGGGATATGCCCGTGAACGTACGGATCGTACTGCGGTAGAAAATGATAAGCTTCGATTGGAGCTTGAAAAAATGTCTAAATCCAAAGCGGTGCTTCAAGCACGGTTGGATACAGCCAGTGCCGAAGTGGGTGCGGTCGATGTGACTCGATTTGAATGTGATAGGTACAAGGCGGAAGCTGTTGCGATGACTGAACATGCGTCGCATATGGAGGGGCAGGTGTCGGCTTTGCGTGGTCAGCTTGTTTCTGTCAAAAAGGAGTTTGGTAAGAAGGCGTTAGATGCAGAACAGGCGTTGATGCGGTCGTCGGATTATGTTTTTCGCTTAGAGTCGGATGCGAAGGCACATGAGGACCGTATGGAAGCAATGAAGGAGACGATAAAGTTGTTGCAGGAAAAGGTGCTCGATCGGGATACAGATATTGCATCGTTGAAAGCTCGGTATGAGGCTGAAGAAGCAAGTCACTCCAATCTACGTATGTTATACCAACATAAATACAATTTGCTAGATGTGAAGATGCGAGAGGCTGATGAATACTTAAAGGTTGTCAGAAATGATGCTGCAGTTGCCACGGCATCCTCGGAACGGGACCGGTTGCAGTATGAGGATAAGATAGCGCTTTTAGAGAATCAAGTATCTCAGCAAGCAAAGGTTCTTGAAGAGAAATCGGCGCAACGTTCTAGAATTGAATCACGAATGCTTAATCTTATTCCCGAAACGTCAGAGTCTTCAGGCGTGAAATTGACCGAGGTGTACGATGAACTCCTCTCTAAGGAGGATGAACTTCGCAAAGTAAAGGCAGAGAAAGTTAAGCTCGAAAAAACGCTAGAGAGGGTGGTGACCGAAATGGAAACCAAAGCTCCACTTATTGCGCAACGGCAGCGTGATTTCAATACAATGAAGAGAAAATACGATCAAATCAAAAGTGACTACGAAGAGAGCATCGAGGTGAGTATATATTTAGGATTAGTTTTGCTTTTCAATTTATGAATGTCGCTTGCTCAATATTAAAGGTTATGTTTTTCAGGAATGTTCATATTTACGTGAGACGTTAAGAGATGCAGAAGAAAAAGCCCGTCAGGCCGTCACATCCAGCGAGGTGACTCGTCGAGAGAATATTGCTCTTGCGAATCAGGTTCAAAATTTTCTGAAAGCTCAGATTGGATCTTCCACCATTTCTTCAGATGCTTTCCTAAATGTTAACGAGCTTCAAAGCCAAAATCAAGAGCTTCTTCAAAAGCTTAATCGCACTCAAGTTGATCTCGAGAATTTAAAGCAAGAAACAACGGGAAAATTGATCCAAGCCAACTCGATTTTGAGTGAGTTTGATCGTTTGAAGGAAGAACGCAAAACACAAGAAGATTTGGTTAAAAGTATTGTTCAGCAACGAGACATGTACCGCAATTTACTCTCAAAACAGGATTCTCAGATTTTGAAAATCGAAGCAGAAACCTCGTCGGGTCCAAATAAAGCTGAATTAGAAACTAAAATCGCCGGAAAAGAAAGAGAGATACATAGTCTAAGTGGCCAAGTTGAAAGACTAAATCAACATAGTGAAAATTTGATAAAGGGAAACGATGAATTGAGGACGAAACTTCTTGGGAGTAGCACTGCATTTGCGAAAGCTTCGTCGAGCCTTTCATTTGCTGAATCTCAGATGGATCAACTTCAAAGAGAGTTGACGAGCAAATCTTCTCGCATAGACAGCATTGAAAAGCAGAATGCGTTCGTATCTAGCGAAAACGAAAAACTACATATTCAATCGATCAGCCATTCGAATACAATTATGGAGTTACAATCAAAAATAACTGATTTAGAGTCTAGCAATAAGAGCTTGAGTGCTTCAAAAATAAGTTTGGAAAGTTCAATTGGGCGACTAAATGGAGAAATGAAAGTCCTTCTTGACCAAAAAGAACAGAATGCGAACTTATTGGCGAGTTTACAGCGAATCGAGCTGCAGGTACACAGTGGTGGAAAAACAAAAACAGCGGAGCTTGAGGAGGAAATCAGCAAACTTCAAAAGAAATTACTTGAAAGTGTGCCCATTAGCAAGTTTGAAGAACTGAAGAAACAACTTTCGGTGAAGGAAATTGATCTAGCGGTCAAAGAAGGCGAATTGAAATCCACTCGCGAAGCAATGGATTCATCGAAATCAATTGACAAGGACGCTGTTTCTCCTTCAGTAAACGAAGATTTGACTGACAAGCTAGCTGAGCTGAAGCTTGAGCTCAGCGATTGCAAGAAAAATCTTGAGACCTACAAGAAAATGGCAAAAGAGTTTGAGACGCTTTCCCAAAATCTCGTAAAAGAGAAAGAATCGACAAGCGCAAAGTTGGTTGAAACACAAACGTTCGTTACTTCTCAAAAATCAGCTCTTGAAGAATTATCGGCATCTTTTCAATCGGAGAAAAATGATCTATTGCAACAAATTTCTTCTTTCAAAGATCAAAATATTCAATTCCAATCTAAGATAACACAGTTCGTGGAGACGATTGCATCGGGAGATAATGAGGTAAAACTTTTGAAGGAAGAATGCCTTGTATTACGCAGTAACTTTGATGGAATGTCGTCCAACTATGACAGAGAACTAGCGATGCACAGTCAATGTAGAACAGAGCTTAACAAATTGAAACAAGAATTTTCAGCCACTCAGGCGAAACAAAGTGTAGATCAATCAGATCTTTCAAAGGCCCATGATGAAGTTTCTCAGAGCAAAGCCGCTTATGAGGAAATGAAATCAAAGCTTGAATTAGAACTTTCTCAAAAAGATGAACAAATCAAGGCAACTCAGGATTCAGCAAAAATGTTGAATGAAAAAGTATCAGATGTTCTTGAAAAGTTTGCTACTAATAGTGACAAGATCGAAGCTGGTGAGGTAAATCAAGATTTACGTGCAGTCGTAGAATATCAGCAAAATGAACGTCGAATTTTGGACGCTGAGATTTTATCGTTACGTGGAAATCTTGAGCGCGAAAGCGTTAATCTAAGAGTTGTTCAAAGGGCGCTCGATGAAGTAAAAGCAGAATTGGCACTTCAGAAAGAAAGTGTGCAAGAATCATCAGTTCCAAAAGAAACCTCAGAACAGATTACGTTGCTGATCGAGTCAAATTCTCATTTACGTGGAAGCAGTACTCAGTTATCTATTGAGAACAAGGATTTGCTACAAAAGATTCAATCGTTAGAGGGTCAAGTCGTTCCATTGCGAGCTCAGATTCAAGAAAAAGATTCCAGACACAATGAGTACGAAGCTGAGATTGAAGTGTTGAAGAAGGTGAGTCAATCTTCAGTTTCTTTATTTCCTAAAATATTACTTAATGAAGCTAAAATCTTGATTTAGGATGCAAACGCATGGAAAGCAAGGACCAAGCAAATAATTGCGAAGTTCTCGCAAATTGACCCCGATGAACATGAAAGACTCCAAGAACGTTTAAAGCAGATGGAGGTCGAATTGAAAGATATGAAAACAGCAAAAGAGGGATTTGAAACCGCTGCTTCTCAAGCAAAGTCCCTTATTGCAAAGTATAACAAAGAAACTAGTCTCTTAAGAGGAAAGTTAAAGTCTGCCAATGAAGACATTGCTAAGATACAGAAAGAACACAAAGAAGTGACAGATAAACTACAGACTGATCATAAAGAATTAACTGAAAAGTTAGCAAAACAGTCGGCGAAGTCATCATCGTTGACTGAACTTGAAAATGTGAAACGAAATCTTGTAAATGAGCAGTCACGTTCGACAAAGCTCACCGGATTTTTACGCACAATAAAGAAAAACCACCAGACGAAGTTAGAGGAATTTAAAACGTTCCAGGAAACAACCTTAAAAGATAAAGAAAGTCAAGAAAAATTGGTCAAAAAGCTAATGGAAGAAATTTCGATGTTAAAGGAGGCTTCTAAGGTTACCACTGGAGTTGACCGCACGACTGATGACAAAACTACCGGTAAAGGGGATAAAATCGTCGACAAGAGAAGCCGTACATCCGTTGCAACAACAAGTTCGGAGAAGATGGCTATCGAGAAAGCTGGGATTTCACCTGGCAACAAACCAAAAGAAGATTTCATACCTAAAACAAGTCAAGAAAATGTATATATCAATAATGCAAAATCGGCTACTTCTAAAGAGATTATTTTACCTAAACAAGCTGGTTCGAAGAAAATATCCTCGTTGAAGACCGTAATTGACAATTCTGTACCGAAATTCCCCGAAGAAGGATTCACATTTTCCGGTGGCATCGCAGGAGATTCCCTCCCGACTATTGATGAAGGCAAAGCTAATACTGGTGCTGTTCCAGCCCCACCCGTGATTTCAAGGTCAGAGTCAAGTCTGCGCGCTAAGTTATTGAGAAAGCGGAAAATGAAGTCAGGCACTGGTGGTAACGCTTTGAAAGAAGGTTTAGAGCAGAAAGAAGCAATAGAGCCTGCTCCTAAGCGTGAACGAAGCGAAGCTGCTAGTCATACCTCTCAAGAACCTTCTGACGATAAGAAGGTAGTTGAGGTAAAGAAAGAGAGTGATCCCATTGAATCATCTCCCTTCCTCGATATCAAGATTCCCACCAACCAAAGTACTACCCTTAGCTTCGGTTTCAGTACCAATATCAAATTGCCGGTACCTTCTGGTGCGAAGTCAACTACTTCAAAGCTACTTTCTTTTGGTTCAAAGTTAACGAAAGTCGCGTCGGAAGGAAACGAAGGCAGTTCGAAAGACAGTGGCAAACAAGTAGCCCCTGATGGCGCAACTAAGGCTGTCGCTGAAGATAATTCTGAGTGCGAAAAGAAAGATTAATTCAATGTACCATATTGACAGTGATTGAAACCTAACTTAATTTATTTCTTGCAATTGAAGAATATAGTCGTAGGTGTTGAAAACAAGTGATAATTATACCTTACTTTTAACGTTTTCGTAGTGCATGAACCTTGCAGTAATGTGATTGTTTCGTTTACTCATCAACCGGTAGTCGCATCAATCTCGAGGAATCAACTTCACAAAGACAGCTCGTTGGGATGTATTTCCTTAAGCCGTCATTAACAGAATAATACGATAGAGATGGGACAGCGAAAATTCATCATAAGCCAATCAAATAGGCCGCTATCTTAGGTTTCCTATATTTCCATCTTTCAGATCAGTTTGTATCATTACTTAAACGTAACAACACGGAGTTCAAACTTGGAACTATGAGCAAAAATACATCAAAGTACCAACACCCTGACGACAAAGATAAATGAGTAACTTTAGCTCAAATCCACTGATTCAATGTTTTGCTGAACCGCCTTTCAAGACCATACTCTTCTCAAGAAAGCATTTTTTCATAAAGTTTATCTTTTAATGTAAACTAATTGTTTAATATACCTGCTACTTCTTTTTCGTTCGTTTGCTTGGTTTCTTTTTCTTTTTCTTGCCAGCACCCTTGCAATTGTTTCGAGCCAATCTGCTACGAATTATGCTTTGAATCTTTGCTGCTGATGAGGATAGGACTTCTTCTGCGCGATCTTCAATATCTTTTCTGGACTGAATTATTCTGGCTTCTTTTAACTCTTCTTCCGCATTACTATCAACTCTCTGAAAGTGAAGTTCTAGCTCCCGACATTTTTTCTGCTCTTTGTAATACTTATCTTTTACTTCGTTTATATTTTTCTGCACGTTTGATCTTTGTTCTGACAGAGTTGTCTTAATACGTGCCAACTCTCGCTCTAACGCATCCACTTGTTCATCAAGTGCCGCTTCAGTGGATAAATTGCTTGTTCTCAGCGAATCCAGATCTTGGTTTGCTTCATTCAGGGACTTTTTTAATGAATCTAATTTTGCTGAATATTTCACCTCAATCTTTTCACGATAGCTCTTCGTCTCGTTTTCTATATACTTTTCTGCTTCTTGTAAGGGTTCACGAAGTTGTTCATATTCAAGAGCGTAGGCATTTATATCCCGCTCGATACTTCCACTCTTCTTTTCTCGTTCCTCAGCAAACGTACTAAGCTCATGACGTAACTCATCGTATTCCCTGTGCAATTTCTTTTTCAAGAGTTTCATGGCGATATTATCATTTACGACATTATTCTGATCTTCAGCTGATAACCTTGCCTCCTCAAAAGTTAATTCACAAATATCTTTCAATTTCGTTATCATCGTTGTCTTTTCTTCCATTGAAGAAAATTTTCCTAGCCCAACATCCACTTCCTCAATCTTTGATATAGTATCACGCAATATATTTCGCATCGTTTCTGCTTGAAGCCTATTAATCATATTTTCACCGTTGAAGAATCAAATACATTTACACTGTACTATGTACGCAAGCGTTGTCACAGGTATGAGTATTCAAATCGAACACGGTAATTTGAAATTCGCACGCAAACTAAAAAAAATTGGCGCCATTTTCTAAGTTAGACTGTCGCGCAAGTCTTGCAAAACGTTAAGAAACTGCAATGGAATACCCGACAATGCCATCATTCCACTTTGTGCCAAGCATACCTTAGATAACTGCTGCTGCTGCGCTCGTAAAAGTTACCATGGCCAGTACTATTATTTCCTTTGATGAATGCCTGGAGGGTGTCTATCCTTTTTTCATTCCCAATTCGGGCGCAGAAAAGTTCGGACTAAAGACAGGACCTGGAATCGTTGATCTCGTTGAGTTCAAAGCATTCCAGAAAAAAGAAATTCTCGAAGAGATTCAAGCTTTGGGGTTTATGTGCCCTTTTGAACCCTGTGTTACGCACATACGTGCCTGTCCACTAAGCGAGTTCTTAGTTGTGTGCGACCCAACGTCGAAATTCGGCGAAATGTTCCTATTGCTTCATTCCGAGACTTCAATTCAAATCTTTCGAGAAGCTCAAGAGAAAGAGAAAATGAAACTTGAAGAGAAGTTGAAGCTAGAGGAAGAAGAAGCACTAATGGTGAAAGAAGCTGAGTTGGCCCTTAAAAATGCAGTCTATATTGAAAAGCCTTTCTATGCAAAAGAATACCATTCGAGCACCGCCGATGACACTGAGTCGGAAATCAGAAAAAGTTCTGATTCCAGCCGAAGACATTTACGAAAAGTAGAAATTAAATGGGACCATACTAATTCACCAGCTGAATTTGGAGACAGAAATCATGACGTATCAGGAATCGTCGAGTTTCGATCCAGAAACGTCCCAGAATTCGATTTCACGCGAAAAGTAAAAGATGTCGCATTAAATGCAATACCAACGGTCGTGTCAACACGTATACAAACAAATCGAAACCGGAAAATTAATTCAAACGTTCAGTACGAAATAAGAACTTGCTCAGAAGTTAATATGGATGAAGTATCAAGGGCGTTCAAACAAACTCTGCCTAAATTTGAAGCGGCTCTACAGAGAAATGATGTTGTAAATATCTTTTCTGAAGCAATCGAGAAACCAGAAGATACAACCAAGGGGTTGATTGGAATACACCATGAGAGTTTAATACAGCTGAATGATGTATTTAGTTTTACAGATTTGGAGTTCACAAAGGGAAGAACATTAAGTTTTATCGATCAACATCCAACTCGAAAAGAATATTTAGCGACGTCTGTCCGCACATCTACAAATATAAATCAAAGGATATCAAATATGAGTGACGCATTACTTTCATCACATATTGTTATTTGGGATTGTAGGAATTGGATTCGTCCGCGTCTAGTTTTGAAATCTCCTAAGGACTGTAATGTATTCAAGGTCAACCCGACAAGGCCAAATATGCTGATTGCAGGTTGCGATAGTGGACAAGTTGCATTCTGGGATTTGTCTGAAGGCTTCGCTAGGTCAAGGAGCTGCGATAATATCTCAGAATCATCATCACAAATTACAAATGATTCGTTAGAATATTTGACTCTCAACAAGGATTTTATTATCGATCCAATCATCATCAGTCACGTTTGCCATCGCAAAAGTATAACCGACATCGAATGGCTGCCTTCATCACATCACGTAAGTTTCCATCAATATTTATCCTGTGCAAACAACTGGGTTGCACGAACTGATGTCATATCTTAATAGATCAATAATAAGGGACACTTTATTAGCAAAGAGTTAACGACCAACGAGACTTTTCAATTTGTTACAGTAGCAGGTGACGACAAAATTTTATTTTGGGATATTCGTTATGAAGACATTTTGTTAGGAAAGATTCCTCACATTGCCAAAATACGGAAAAAGGCAACTTCAACATCTTCCGCCAAAAGCACTTTACATCGAGAATTGTGGCGCCCAATCTATGAACTTAAAGTGAAAAGACCGGATGGAAGTGGAGGTATATCGCCAACGAAGTTACGTATTTCTGAAAACAATGACAAACTGAATGTAAGACTTTATTTATCATTTACTACTATTAGATCTTATAGCTAAGCGAACTGTTAATGGACAACGTTCAGATTATTTGTTGCAGTGAGGAAGGCGAAATCTTTCGACTAGAATCTACATTGGAATCGGCCGAGGCAGACAACACAAATCACCTTAGCGATTATACTGCTTGGATTGAAAAAGATCATTTGCGACCTTCCCTTTCCCTTGATGGCTCTGCTTTCTACAAAGAGTTGTATTTGACAGTATCTGATTGGCAATTTCATATTTGGAAAAGTTGTGGCACAAAATTATTCGTTTCACCACAATCATCGGTGTTGCTGACTGGCGGAAAATGGTCGCGAGATTTTCCAGGACTTTTATACATATCAACTTGCGATGGTTCCATCGATGTTTGGAATTTTACCGACGTATCTTGCACAGACTTTCCAGTGACGAAATTGCTAACCTCCCCTAAAAGTATTACAGCAATGGAAATTATCGATGATGAATCGACAAGTGATGAAGCTCTCGCTATAGGAAATTCAGATGGTTCCTTACAGGTTTACCATTTACCACTGAACTTTCTGAAAAAACCAAAGAAGATCCACTCAGTTCCCGAGTCACTTACAATTGGCGGAGGATGTATAGATATGAAGGTTGACTTTCCTACACGAAAAAATGCCTCAAATAGTAATGAGAGAAACAAAGAAAAGAAAAGCGATGACGAGGTCAAGCTTTTACAAGATGTACCAAAAATGGATTTTTTTTTGAATTCATTCGAGGAATTTGAGAAGTCATGTGCTAAAGAATTAGGCATTGACATTGTCGAAGAATAGCAATGTACAAACTCTGAGTAAATAACTGTTTCACACTCGTGGCTTTCTTTGTTCTTCCAATTTCCGTCTAGATTGCATGTATTATAACATCTCATTACTGAAAATATAAATACGAGTAGACATATTACGATGTGCTCAATATTAAATATTCTGAGGGATCATAGATCATTATTAATATTTAGGCAAAAAATGTTACAAAAAGAATAACGAACAAAATCAATACCCCTGAAATTTTCATCATTAACATACGGTTTGTCCTCAAAGATTCAAGAGTAGTCGTCAATTGATACAAAGAATCTTGTATGGCCACATTTGCTTCTTCGGCATTGTCTTCTATACGATGTACCATCTCTTTATGCTCATTGACCATCACAGCAAGTTTATTGAAAATTGTACCCAACTCAACTATGTTGGATTCCACTTGACTCATCTGATCCGCTCTGTCCTGTAGATACGTTTGGTTAGGGATTAACTGCATCATTTGCTCATTCCCACTTTCCTCGTCCATTCGCTGAATATCAATTGGAGTAAGAGCTTGCATGGTATTTCTACTATCACTATTCTTAAAGCGATTCGTCAAAGTCGACGTTGGAGTTGTGTACATGCCTCCTCCCCCACTCACACCATGTGGCCTCGGTAAACTAATTTGTGAAGTCTCTTCCCCGGCAGGAGTCTGCAATAATGACAAGGGCTGGAACCCACCAGTATTCACATTTGAATTTTTAGGCATACCCAACTGCAATTTCTTCCTTTCGAAGGCACCACTAGATGACGAAGCGGTACCTTGAATCTGACTCTTCCAATCATTATTTTCCTTCATACGATCACTCCTCTGCTGCAACACGTCCTTGAACCCACTCGTTGTCAGCGCAAATTCCTCCTGCAACTTTCCCACCAAATTAGACGCCTCCTGAACTGGTTGAGATCCCTTCCTCGCCTTATTTTTCTCGTTCACAATAATCCCAGCCGCCTCATCCAACCTCGAATTCAACGACTGAACATTTTCCTTAATCATCACAGTCAGTTCGTTCACCTTCGCATTATCCGATTCCTCCGTAAACAAGCCCCTTCGTCGAACCAGCCGAGTTAGCTCCGTCAGCAGCTGGGATGTACCAGCAATATCGCGGGATATTTCACTCGCCGTTCCATGAAAATTTCGCAGGACGGCGTTGGATTTTCGTGTCCTGCCATGCGATGAGTTGTCGGCGGACGAAGTGCCACCTCTGTGCGAGTTACTTGCTGATGACGACGACGACGATAGTGAGGACGTAGTAGGATTTGGTGGAGGCGGCAACGTAGTGGCAAACCGGAGAAATTCTTGGGTACGGTCCGTGCTGGTGCTCATGGTGTCGGTGTTGAAACGTGTGAAAATGTTAGGATGGAGAAATAAATTGTTTGGTGTTTGTAGGCATAGCGTGTAGGCGTAGGCTGTTTACGTCAAAAAAATGAAAAATGTTTACCGCGTGTTATGATTTTTTTTAAACTGTATGCTTTTATTTTATTAACTTCTTTTGTTATGATTTTTTTTTTAAACTGTATGCTTTTATTTTATTAACTTCTACTCTTGTACCAGGTATAAATTACTTTGTAGTTACAACTCATCCTCTTCATCAGTTACAGGTTCGGAAGAGGAATACATGTAGTA
>Ga0115008_10004282_pt1 | contig 11856 bp, 8 predicted proteins | sample FraStrMetagenome_FD_87164 | JGI IMG/M metagenome (GOLD analysis project Ga0115008, IMG submission 87164) | Marine eukaryotic phytoplankton communities from Arctic Ocean - Fram Strait ARC3M Metagenome | ecosystem: Environmental > Aquatic > Marine > Oceanic | place: Fram Strait | collected 2012-06-18
CATGGGTTATGCAGTACCTAGAATCAAATACTGCCCAAAATATAACAATTGGACAACACGGTGAACACAGACAGTCTATTTATGATGAGGGCTCTAGAGCTTGCTCAGTTTGCAGCTGATGATGGAGAGGTTCCGGTAGGTGCGGTAATTGTTCATGACGGTGAGATTGTTGGCGAAGGCTATAACCAGCCTATATCTAGTTGTGATCCTACCGCGCACGCTGAAATTGTGGCCATGCGCCAGGCTTGTGTCAGCCTAAATAACTATCGATTAACCGGCTGTAAACTTTATGTCACCATCGAGCCGTGCACTATGTGTGTTGGGGCAATGGTTCATGCGCGAATCAAGCGTGTTGTTTTTGGGGCGCTGGAGCCTCGTGCAGGCGCGCTGCAAAGTCAGCTTCAGTTGATGGAGCATGGTCCTTACAACCATTCTATTGTGTGGGATGGCGAAGTGCTAGCTGAGCAATGTGGCGCTATGATGGCTGATTTTTTTCGTCAAAAGAGAGGTTTAAAAAGCAAAAAAATCGCCGACTAAATAGAGGGCACGTTGCTGAGTTGCCAATCTGTTTTTGCAGTATTATTGTCCGCTTCTGAGGATGACTTTGCCTCTTCTTGCTTCGCTAGCGAGTGCAGTTGCAGGTAGTGTTGATAATATTGGATATTGTCGACATACAAAACAGGCTCTGCACCCCGCGCATAACCATGCTTACTTTTGGAGTAAAACTCTTTCTTGCTCAATAAAGGTAGGAACAGACGAACGTCTGACCATAAATCTGGGCTTTTGCCGCTTCGCTGAGTCAAAATGCGAGCATCTTCTAAATGACCAAATCCCACATTGTAAGCAGCCAAAGCGAATAGTGTGCGATCAGGCTCTAGGATTCTATCGGGTAATCTCTGTTTGAGTTTACTGAAATAGCCGGCGCCGCCCTCAAGGCTCTGCAGAGGATCCAGGCGATTAGAAACATTCATTTCACGCGCAGTATCAAGTGTTAGCATCATCAAGCCCCGAACACCTGTTGGTGATTTAGCCCGCGGATTCCAATGAGATTCTTGATAAGCAACAGCGGCTAAAAGTTGCCAATCCAAACTGTATTTAGCGCCCGCTTCACGAAATAACGCCTCATAGGCGGGTAAACGATTGGCAACCAAATCTCCAAGCCTTTTTGAATCAGCCACAGAGAAATTATTGCTTTGAGAGAGTAGTTGAGACTCTAAAGTAGCCATTGAACCGCTAGAAATGTAGGTTTCTAAAAACGCATTAACTGCGGCGACAAGAGTGCCGTCGCTATGAGCAGGAAAGGCCCATGCCATTGGTTCTGGTTCAGAGATATCAAAAGCAAGCCCGGCATTGGGGTAAATATGGCGATTCACTAAATAGGCCAGTGAGTCGACCACGGCATAATCTATCTCTCCGTTATCAACCATTCGCATCAAGTCATGCATTTCTATATTCTCTTGCTCTCTCCAGACCAAAGAAGGGACTGATTCTTTTAAGAATTTAAGTTGCTCGCTATGCGATGAGCTGGTGATAACAAGCAGATCGCCGTCTAGTTCTTTCAGCGATCTAGGTCTGGTGTTGCCGCGGCGGTAGAGTAGATGTTGAGTGACTTCTAAATAGGGGTCCGAAAATCTTAGAGATTCGCTGCGTAATTCAGTCTTGACAAGATTTGATGCAGCGAAGTCTCCCCGTGGTCCGCCGATAGCTAGTAATAAGGTACGAAGACTCATTTTTGCCTGGACCCTTAGTTCAATATTCAGGCTCTTGGCGAATGCCTTGGCAACAATATACTCAAAACCATTTTCACCCCGTCCGTCGATAAAGTAGGTAGTGGGGCCTGGCGTTGTGAGCATTGTTAAATAGCCAGCACTCTGGATTCGCTCAAAATCAGACATCTGGCTGCTACTCGAAAGATACAGGACTAGTCCCATAGCCATTGCGACCAGTAGTATCCGATTACGCGCTCTTTTTATTTTTTTCGATAGTTGACGCATAGCTTTGATGCACGTACTCCGTGCTATTTATTTGTTGTTGCCGACATTTTTAAACCGACCACTAAAATATTGTACATGGTTTACGAAATTCTATCTGCCAAAGAGAGAAGTTTTCGGCTAGAATACGCGGCTTCCAATCTTGATGATTTTGAGACCAACATCCATGATGATCCTTAGCGGTGCACCCTCTCTTTCGGCATTTCGGCGCGAAAAATTATTAACAAAGTTGCGCGAGTCCGATACTTCTATTCAGTCGGTCTGTGCGGAATATGTTCATTTCGCCGAACTGAGTAAACCGCTAACGTCAGCCGAAACGATAACGTTAGAGGCTCTCTTAAGCTATGGTCCCAGTCAGCAAGACGCCGACAAAAGTGGCCAGCTGGTTCTCGTTGTTCCCCGTCCTGGGACTATTTCGCCTTGGTCCAGTAAGGCGACTGATATTGCCCATAATTGTGGACTGGAAACTGTTGTTCGGTTGGAGCGTGGTATCGCTTACTACGTTAAAGCGGCAACGCTCTTGTCAGAGCAGCAGCTTGCTGCCATAGGCGAGTTACTTCGCGACAGGATGGTAGAGTCTGTTTTTGGTGAGTTATCACAAGCCCGCGCTCTGTTTAGTCACGATCTACCGACTCCCCTTAGTCTTGTCGATGTGGTCAATGGCGGTTCAAATGCCTTAAAGGTAGCCAATGTGAGCTTGGGCTTAGCCTTAGCTGATGACGAAATAGATTATCTAGTAGCTAATTTTGTTGATCTGGGGCGAAACCCATCGGACGCTGAATTAATGATGTTTGCCCAGGCCAACTCAGAGCATTGCCGCCACAAAATTTTTAATGCTAGCTGGACTATCGACGGCATTGAACAGCAGCATTCATTATTTGGCATGATTCGCAACACCAATGCAGTCAATGGAGATAATGTATTGTCAGCGTATTCTGACAACGCCGCTGTTGTTGTGGGTACCTCAGGCGGTCGCTTTTATCCTGATCCTGTCACTCGCCACTATGGCTATAGTCACGAACCAGTTCATCTTTTGATGAAGGTCGAAACTCACAATCATCCGACGGCTATTGCGCCTTATGCAGGAGCTGGTACCGGTTCAGGTGGCGAGATACGCGATGAGGGTGCGGTTGGTCGAGGCTCTAAACCCAAGGTAGGTCTAGTTGGTTTTACTGTGTCCAACTTGCAGATTCCAGATTTTATTCAGCCGTGGGAGCAGGATTACGGTAAGCCTGATCGTATCGTATCGGCGCTCGACATTATGATTGAGGGCCCCATCGGTGGAGCCGCTTTTAATAACGAATTTGGCCGACCCAATATTTGTGGTTATTTTAGAACCTTTGAAATGGATTTTGCAGGCGAGCGTCGCGGGTATCATAAGCCAATTATGATTGCTGGAGGTTATGGCAATATCCGCGAAGATCATGTGGATAAACCTGAATTTGAGCCAGGCGCGCAGTTGATCGTGTTAGGGGGCCCGGCTATGTTGATCGGTCTCGGGGGTGGAGCCGCGTCATCAATGGCCACAGGTACAAGTTCAGAGGACTTAGATTTTGCTTCTGTGCAGCGACAAAACCCAGAAATTGAGCGGCGCTGCCAAGAGGTTATTGATGCTTGCTGGCAGTTGGGCGACATTAATCCGATTGCTTTTATTCATGATGTAGGCGCCGGAGGTTTATCGAATGCACTGCCTGAGTTGGTTAAAGATGGAGGCACAGGCGGCCGGTTTGATCTTCGATCAGTTCCTAACGATGAGCCAGGTATGTCACCGGTTGAGATTTGGTGCAATGAGGCTCAAGAGCGTTATGTGCTTGCTGTGAAGCCTTCTGATTTACAACGGTTTGTGGCCATCTGCGAACGTGAAAGGTGTCCCTATGCTGTCGTTGGTGAGGCCACCGAAGAGAAGAAAATTACCGTTATTGACGAGCATTTTGATAACAGTCCCGTTGATCTACCCATGTCGGTTTTGTTTGGAAAGACACCCAAAATGCACCGACATGCGGCTCGTCAAGAAATGCAGCATGATGAATTTTCAGGCCAGGGAATAGATCTTACTGAGGCCGTGTTCCGTGTGCTCAGGCACCCAACCGTGGCGAGTAAAGGTTTCTTGATCACTATTGGTGATCGCAGTGTTAGTGGTATGGTGGCCAGAGATCAGATGGTAGGCCCTTGGCAAGTTCCAGTTGCCGATTGTGCGGTCACTACAGTCACCTATGATAGTAATGCAGGCGAAGCGATGTCCATGGGTGAAAGAACTCCGTTGGCGCTGGTAAATGGTCCTGCATCAGGTCGCATGGCGATTGGCGAAGCATTAACCAATATTTCTGCTGCCCGTATTGGGAGTATCAAAGACGTCAAATTGTCAGCTAACTGGATGTGCGCAGCTGGATCTCCGGGTGAAGATGAAAAACTATATCGAACCGTTGAAGCGGTGGGTATGGACCTCTGTCCAAAACTCGGTATTACTATTCCTGTAGGTAAAGACTCAATGTCTATGCGTACGGCTTGGCAATCAGATGGCCAAAATAAGTCAGTAACGTCTCCCCTATCTTTAATTATTACCGCGTTCTCGCCGGTGTTAGATGTGCGTAAGACGCTGACTCCACAGTTAAGAACAGATTGTGGTGACACAGCTCTGCTGTTGCTAGATTTGAACGCAGGTTCTGAGCGACTTGGGGGCTCTATTTTAGCGCAGGTTTACTCTGATTTTGGGTGCTCAATACCAGATGTTGATGATTCAAATGCGTTGCTAGGATTCTTCAATACCATGCAATCCTCGATCGAAAATGATGATATTTTAGCGTATCACGACAGGTCGGATGGAGGCTTGCTAGCAACCCTTACTGAAATGAGCTTTGCCGGTCATGTGGGGATAACGGTAGATATTAATGATGGCGACGGTGGGGCCGAAAGTAGTGCGTTATCGGCATTGTTCAATGAAGAGCTAGGCGCCGTTATTCAAGTTAAAGCAGATCGTGTTAGCGATATGATTGCAAAATTTTCGCTCGCCGGCGTCAACATAGCTGAGATAGGTGGTTTGAACAGCACAGACACTGTGGATATTAACTATCAAGGCGAGAGCGTTTTTCAAGATAGTCGCGCTAACTTGCAGAGCGCTTGGAGCGAAACCTCATTTCAGGTTGCTTCTTTGCGTGACAATGCTGATTGTGTCCGCCAAGAGTTCGAGCGGGGACAGTCTGCAGACCAGGGGCTATCAGCAACTCTAACCTTTGATCCAAGTGATGATATTAGTGCGCCTTATATTGCCACTGGCATTAAACCAAGAGTAGCGATCGTTCGAGAGCAGGGCGTTAATAGCCATTTAGAGATGGCTGCTGCCTTTGACCGTGCTGGATTCACAGCGGTAGATGTCCATATGAGCGACTTGTTGGCTGGCCGCACTGCGCTTAGTGACTATTCAGGTATGGTTGCCTGTGGCGGCTTTTCCTATGGCGACGTGCTGGGGGCTGGTGAAGGTTGGGCCAAAACAGTCCTGTTTAACAATCAGCTTCGTGATCAATTTGAGGAGTTTTTCCAGCGCTCAGATACTTTTAGTCTGGGGGTGTGTAACGGCTGTCAAATGCTGAGTAATCTCAAATCACTCATCCCGGGGGCAGAGTTGTGGCCCCGCTTTGTTCGTAATCTCTCAGAGCAGTTTGAAGCGCGTTTCTCCCTGGTTCGAATCGAGCAATCAAATTCTATTATGCTCAGCAATATGCAGGGTACGGTAATGCCAATAGCGGTGTCTCATGGTGAAGGTAGGGCAGAGTTCTCGTCCCCCGCAGGGCTTGTTAACCTCAACAATAGTAACCAAATAGCATTGCGCTTTTTGGAAAATGATCTGCAGATTGCTTCGCGTTATCCCGCTAACCCTAATGGTTCGCCCGAGGGGATAAGCGGTGTAACCTCGGCCGATGGAAGGGTCACTCTAATGATGCCCCACCCTGAGCGAGTATTTCGCACAGTACTGAATTCTTGGCACCCGCAAGATTGGGGTGAGGATAGCGGCTGGATGCGAATATTCAGAAATGCACGACAGTTTATCGACTAAGTTTGCAGTATGAGATGATTCACTGTGTCGATCATCCAACATAGGTAATGTGAATTATGAATAAAATCCACAACGAACCGGAGTTAGTCAAAAAAGCGCTTCAGGTTGGCGCGGTCTATGCAAAAAAACGTGGTTATGGCGAAGTTGAGAATAAAGACTCGCTTAAACTCAAGGTGGAGTTTGTGTATAGAGTATTAATCGAAGATAAACTAATCCAGCCGCTTGCAAAGGATCAAATTAGCGATCCAAATATGCGTCACAAGCTAGCGCTATGGATTTCTCGACAACTGCCTGCCGATCACCCGCTTCTGAAGTAAAGGGTGAGTGTTAACGCCACGTTCTGTGGTAAACTCCGCTGTGAGTTGACTAGGCAGTCGCTGCACTGAACTCTCCAAAATTCGCATGCGTTTTTAGGGGAACAGGGCAGAGGAAAGTCCGGGCTCCATAGGGTAGAGTGCCAGGTAACGCCTGGGGGGCGAAAGCCTACGGAAAGTGCCGCAGAGATTAGACCGCCGATGGTTCGTTCGCGAACACAGGTAAGGGTGAAAAGGTGCGGTAAGAGCGCACCGCGCTGCTGGTAACAGTAGTGGCATGGTAAACCCCACTCGGAGCAAGACCAAATAGGTTCCCATATGGCGCGACCCGCGTTGGGGACGGGTAGGTTGCTTGAGGCAAGCGGTGACGTTTGTCCCAGATGAATGATTGTCCACGACAGAACCCGGCTTATCGGTCAACTCACTTTTAGTTTGTTCAATCTCAAAAGGCCAGTAGCTTGCTACTGGCCTTTTGTTTGATTGGCGTAGAAGGACGCTATCAATTTATACGTTTAAAGTATAAAAAATTATTTATTTATAGGTAAATTGGCCTTAAAGCTATAAAAGCTAGAAGTTACTTTAAGTGTTAGCGGTATAATTATGTTTATATTGCCAAATATTTCGGCCTCTTTCAGTGCTTTTTACGGGATCGCGAATATTGTCGGAACTTACTGATTTTATTACCTTTTTATCATTCCATAGCCCTTGACATTGGTGCACTCGAGTAATAGTGTGCACATATGGGAAAAAGTGGCGAAAAGTGGTGTTTAAGACTGCTTTTTTGATAAGGAAAGGTTAAAAATGTTTCGAGGCAGCGATCCGATTAACATGGATGCGAAAGGTCGAATGGCGATTCCAACGCGCTATCGCGATCTATTGTCTCAATTATGTAGTGGCGATTTAGTCATTACCATCGACATGAAGTCAACCTGTCTAACGCTCTCTCCACTACCTGAGTGGAAAAAATTCGAAGAAAAAGTAGCCGCATTACCAGCGCTGGATGATCTGGGTGAAATGCTCAGCCGATTTGTTGTTGGTCAGGCGAAAGATATTCAGCTCGATGGCAGTGGGCGGATACTAATTCCGTCGGAACTACGTGATTACGCTGAGATCGAGAAGAAGCTTATTTTAGTTGGCCGAACTCAGCGTTTGGAAATTTGGTCAGAAAATAATTGGAATATTGAGCGCGAAAAATCGCAAGAAAACTATCGCGGTATGCTGACAGATCGAGATCGTATGTCAGATGCCCTAAAAAATCTTTCTTGGTAAGTGGAATCGGTTGTGACTGAGCATACGACAGTATTGTTGCAAGAAGCGGTTGAGGCGTTAGTGGGTGACGTTGACGGGTTTTATGTCGATGGTACTTTCGGGCGTGGCGGTCATTGCGCAGAGTTGTTGAGTAAGCTTTCTCCAAAGGCGTCAGTGTTGGCGGTCGATAAAGATCTTCAGGCGATCAACGTAGGTGAGAATAAGTTTTCGGAGGATGCGCGAATTAAATTTGTGCATGGCAGTTTTGCTGATCTGAGCGACTTCATAGAGAAACAGGGCCGTATCGGCAAAGTGTCTGGTGTGTTGCTAGATCTAGGGGTCTCATCTCCGCAGTTGGATCAGGCAGAGCGCGGATTCAGTTTTATGCGTGACGGTCCATTGGACATGCGTATGGATACCACTAGAGGTTTGTCCGCAGCGGAATGGATTGCGACGGCTGAGGAGCAAGATATTGCTCAAGTCATTAAGCAGTATGGTGAAGAGAAATTCGCTCGTCGCATGGCTAGCGCTGTAGTTAGTGAAAGGTCTAAAGAGCCCATCACCAGAACGGTTCAGTTAGCGTCAATACTGGCTGCTGCTCACCCTGCTTGGGAGCGAGGTAGGCATCCAGCTACCAAAGCATTCCAGGCGATAAGAATTTTTATTAATCGCGAACTTGCTGATTTAGAAATATTGCTCAAGCAGGTGATTGATCTACTGGAGATTGGCGGCCGCTTAGTCGTGATTAGCTTTCATTCACTCGAAGATCGGCAAGTTAAGCGATTTATTCGTGATCAAGAGCGCGGTATCCAATTACCTAAAAATCTTCCGATTAGAGATGTAGAGCGGGGCGTTCGGTTAAAAAAAGTAAGCAAGGCCATTAAGCCTTCTGACTTTGAGGTTAGTGAAAATGTGAGATCTCGAAGTGCGGTAATGCGTGTTGCTGAGAGAGTAGCCTGAAATGTCAGTAGATGAGTCGTCCAGTTTTTTTTCGACTCCTTTGCAAGTGGCGACAGTTTGGTTGTCACTCGTTATAACCGCGATATCGGTGGCATATGTTAGTCACCTGTGTCGAGAGCAGTATGCTGAGTTGGTTGGATTAGAGGCTAGTGCTAATCAAATGCAGATCGACTACGGCAGATATTTACTTGAGCAGAGCGCTTGGGGTTCATTGCAGAGAATTGAGATATCGGCGATTGAGAAATTCAGTATGCATAGCCCAAAATCTGCCGAGATTGTAATAGTTAGGAACCCATAAAGACGCAGTATTGAAGCATTTAAAGTCACTAAAGTGATGTAAGGGTAGATTAAAACGTGGCCAAAAAATCGGTACAGGCAGTTATTCCCAAGTGGCGTTACTATTTAGTAATGCTATTTTTGGCCTCTCTGCCTCTGGTGCTTTTAGTCAAAATTGCACAGTTACAGATTCTTCCAAGCCAAGAGCGTGGCGTAGACTTTCTTCAGAGCCAAGGTGATAACCGCTCCATCCGCAAAGCAATTATTCCCGCTTACCGTGGTGTTATTACCGATCGGAACGGCGAGCCTCTTGCTGTCAGCACTCCAGTAACAGCAATCATAGTAAATCCTCAGCAAATACAAAGTAAGGATATTGCCAAGCTAGCTGAGGTTATGAATCTCTCAGTGGCGCAGTTAAATAGTCGACTTAAGCGTTACCACAAAAAGTCATTTATGTATTTGGCGCGACAGCTCCCTAAAGCGCAAGCAGATCGTATTCTCGCACTCAATATTCTGGGTATCTCTGCGCAAAGGGAATACAAGCGATTTTATCCGGCAGGCGAGGTTACTGCTCAGTTAGTCGGGTTCACTGATATTAATGATAGCGGGCAAGAAGGAATGGAGCTTGCCTATGATACTTGGTTGACTGGCGAGCCAGGTGCTAAAAAAGTTGTGCAGGATCGTGCAGGTCGAATCATTAATGATATATCGCTTATCAAAGCGGCCAGATCCGGTGAGGATTTGAGGCTTAGTATCGATCTTCGCGTTCAGTATGCAGCCTATCGAGCGCTTAAAAAAGCGGTCAATAAACACAAAGCTAAATCTGGATCAGTGGTGGTGCTTGATGTACAAACAGGTGAAGTTCTGGCAATGGTCAATCAACCTTCCTTTAATCCCAATGATCGTAGTAATTTACGTCAAGACTCAATACGTAACCGAGCTATTACTGACTTAATGGAGCCCGGGTCTACCGTGAAGCCATTTACCATGATGGCGGCGCTTGAAAGTGGGAAGTTTTCTCCAGAGAGTTTAATCAATACTAGCCCCGGTTATCTCAAAGTTGATTACAAGACTTTTGTCGACCCTGGGGATTATGGTGAATTAAGTCTGGCTGGCGTACTTGCAAAATCCAGTCAGGTAGGAACGACTAAGATTGCTCTTGAGCTTGATCCGGAGTTTACCCGTGAGCTATTTCAGCGCGTCGGATTTGGTGAGGTCATTGGCAGTGGTTTTCCTGGTGAAACATTAGGTAACTTGCCAGCCTATAGGAAATGGGATCAGGTTACTCAGGCAACCTTTGCTTTTGGTTATGGCTTGAGCGTTTCATCGTTGCAGTTAGCCAGAGCTTACGCCGTGTTGGCTAATGATGGAGTCCGCAGAGATGTCTCTCTCGTAGCTCTTGATTCCGAGCCAGCGAGCTTGAGAGTTATTGATCCTGAGACATCAAGAAAAGTAAGACACATGCTGAGAGCCGCTAGCGGAGCTAGTGGAACGGGTAAGCGAGCTATGATCGATGGCTATTCAGTGGGTGGTAAAACAGGGACTATGCATAAAGTAAAGGCCGGCGGAGGTTATGATGATGATCGTTATATGTCGACTTTTGCTGGCTTATCACCTGCTAAAAATCCTCGCTTAGTTACTGTAATAGTTATTGATGAGCCAAGAGATGGTAGCTACTTCGGAGGCGTGGTGGCCGCACCGGTGTTTTCTGAGGTCACCGGTAGCGCTCTACGATTATTGCAGGTTACTCCTGATGAGATAGACTCAACTCGCTCGGTAGCGGGTATTCCTAAACTAAATAAGAAGCGAGGGGAGTCATGATTGGCTTTTCTACGCAACCTAGAATTCTATTATCAACCCTAATTCAGGGTCTGAATTTATCGAAAAAATGCCCTCGACTATCTGTTAAAGGCTTAGCTCTGGATAGTCGTAAAGTACAGCCAGGTTATATATTTTTTGCACTTAAGGGCCACGAAAAAGATGGTATGAATTACATTTCTCAAGCTATTGAGCGAGGCGCAGTTGCCGTTTTAATTGAGTGGAAAAATTTAGATGGCTCATTAGTCACTTATATTAATGAGGGTGCAAAATTTTCGGTTCCAATAATAGGTGTTGAGCAGCTATCGCAGTCTGTTTCTTTTATTGCGGGACGTTTTTATGGTGATCCGGCTAAAACAATGTCAGTTGTCGCTGTTACCGGAACCAATGGTAAAACAACTTGCGCCCAGCTTTATGCCGATTTGTCATCACAAGTGAGCGATCTCGACACTTCCTTATCGGATAATCATAAAAGTGGATTTGTGGGTACCTTGGGTCATGGCATAGTCGGAGAGAGTATCGATCTGGACAATAAGTTAGATCTTAATTCCGATGAGGTTTTAGCCTCGCCTCTGACAACACCAGACGCAATCACTATGCAGAAAATTCTAGCCGATCTGCAAGCGGCAGGCTGTGAGGCAGTTGCGATAGAGGCCTCTTCCCATGCTTTAGAGCAGAATCGAATTTCTAGTATTGCGGTGGATACTGCAATCTTTACCAATTTGAGTAGAGATCATCTTGATTATCACGGCGACTTAACGTCGTACGCGAACGCTAAGCGCAAGCTTTTTAGAATGCCTGGCCTAAAAAATGCAGTCGTTAATATCGATGACATTGTTGGCAAGACTATATTCTCTGAGCTTGATCCTAATATACGTGCTATTAGTTATAGTTTAGAAAATATCACTGCCGACATTTACTGCCAAGCATTAGATTTTTCTCCGATAGGTTTTCGTGCGCTTATTCACACGCCTTGGGGTTCTGGTGAGATAGTGTCTAGTTTGTTGGGAAAATTTAATCTATGTAACTTACTAGCGGTTATTGGTGCTTTTGTCATTCAAGCAGATGGATCAGAGTATGATAATTTCACTAAAGTATTAAAAATGGTACCGGCGCTAAACTCGGTCAGCGGACGCATGGAGCTTATAGGTAATGGTGCTGGCCCAGCAGTCATTGTTGATTATGCGCATACGCCAGA
>Ga0115008_10004283_pt1 | contig 11856 bp, 8 predicted proteins | sample FraStrMetagenome_FD_87164 | JGI IMG/M metagenome (GOLD analysis project Ga0115008, IMG submission 87164) | Marine eukaryotic phytoplankton communities from Arctic Ocean - Fram Strait ARC3M Metagenome | ecosystem: Environmental > Aquatic > Marine > Oceanic | place: Fram Strait | collected 2012-06-18
ATCGGCAACTGGGATACGAGTAGTGTAATCGATATGACTGCTATGTTTAACAGTGCAACCGAATTCAACCAAAATATCAGCGGTTGGGATGTTGAAAAAGTAGCACCACAAACTATACCATCTGGCGAACCGCCATATACCGGTAACGACGGACCAGCAGACTTTTCAAATAATAGCGCGATTAATTCCGAAACAGCTAAGAAACCGAAATACCTCGGCGCCACGGCGAACTGGACAAATTAATAAGAATTATATATTAAAGATTACAACAACGTTTTCAATCTTATGTAAGAAGATTGAAAACTTTTCATACAATATAAAAAAATATAACATACAAGTACATTTATAAAAATAACTTTAATACTATTTTAGTATTATATTAGAAACGCGAATACAAATATTAGAAAATGCAACATAAAATTAAAAACAAGCAACGATATTCCTAAATTTATACGCTTGGCATTGTATCATCGCATCTGCGATATCGTCAAGTTTTTGTTTATTTCTAATGATTACATCAGAAAGATGCTTAGCGTCATCATTCTCAACGGGAAAACTAGCCTTGAATTCGTCTACACGTTCATCCGTTGTTATCCTTTTTCTTTTCACAGCCTCTGCCAATTCGAATAAGGTACATATTTCTTTATCATCTCTCAATGTATATATCTCTTTAGATTTATCTGTAGCCCATTTCTTTCTTTCTGGTTTTGACATTTGCCACGGAGCACCAAAAATCTGAGTTTTAAATTGACTGCCAAAATATGTTATTTTGACATTTGGGTATTTATCCAAAAACCACATATAAGTCGATTCTGCTAATTTTATAGCATCAACATTTGCACCCGTCCCGCTTCGTCGTGCTTTTCCAAACCCCCCGGCGTTGAAGAATTGTTGTTCAATTACAAAAACATCACATGTTTTCCAAAGATAATCAAAACTTCTTAAATGTTCAAGAAATTTCAACCTAGTGTTTATATCAAGGTCAGAGTTTTCTTTACATGTAAAGTTATAGACACCTGTCGATACTCTTTTACCTGATAATGCAGTTTGTTCTAAAATATCTTTGATATCGTCGTTCATCTCACCCTTTACACGTCTTTGATCTTTCTTTGGTAAACAATCATATCTCTCTTTTAACAACAATAGATCGTTATAATCTATTACATCTTCTATATATTGGGCAAAATTACATCGCCCTATATCAAAACTTGCAATTCTCATAATTACGAATATTTATTTATATATTTATATATTTATATGTTTATATAAATATTGTGTTATAAAGATTATAATACATATGTATGTATTATATATACACGTTTTAAAATATGAGTAAACGTAAACTTTTGGAAACCATCTCTGAAAGAGTGGTTAAACGGCGAAAATTAAAAGATGAAACATTAGGTATCGCATTGCACGCTCCTGAAAATACCGATTGGTCTTCATGGGTATCCGCGACAAAAACCAAAAATTATATTTTAAATGATCCGCTTTGCGACTGGTTGGAAAATCATTTTGATAAATCTACTGTTAAAAAATATACTTCGAATCATTATAAACAAAATAACAAATGCGATAATTTTACTGATTACATTCTTAATCAAGGTCATATTTTTGAAGAAAATGTTGTTAACTTATTGAAAAACAAAATAGGAGAAGATAATGTGATAAGTATACAAGCAGAACAAAATTTCAAATCTATTAATAAAATTAATGAAACTATTAACGCTATGAATAATGGCATCCCTGTTATTCATAGCGGTCTTGTTCATAATAATATCACCAATACTTTTGGTATACCTGATCTTATCGTCAGAAGCGATTGGATCAATAAAATAATTAATATACCACCGTATTCAAAGGAGGAAGAAATTACACATGCGCCAAATTTAAAATCTAAATCGTTAACAGGTTTTCATTATGTTATTGTCGATATAAAATATACAACATTAAATCTACTCTCTGATAAAACTCATTTATCTAACGCCGGTGCATTTCCAGCTTATAAAGGCCAATTGTATATATACAACGAGGCCATCGCTAATATACAAGGTTATAGACCCGAAAAAGCTTTTATATTGGGAAGAAAATGGAAATATACTTCAAATAAAGAAATTTTTACAAATAACGATTGTTTTGATAGACTTGGAGTAATTAACTATAAAACTAGAGACGAACATGTAATAAGAAAGACAAAAAAAGCTATAGAATGGATTAAAAAAGTAAGAACCCCCGATGCAAAACATTGGAATATTACAAATTACCCGTTATCGATACCGGAATTGTATCCAAATATGTCAAATTCGTATGATTACCCATGGCATTCTGTTAAAAAACGTATAGCAATGAGATCTAAAGAGATTACATCTTTATGGATGATAGGAAAGAAAAATAGAGATATATGTCATTCAAATGGAATATATAAATGGGATGATGAAAATCTATCAGCTGAAAAACTAGGTATAAAAGGAAAGTTTACTAAAAATATCATTGATTCGATATTAAATATTAATAAAAATTCAAATACAAATATTGTTAATCCAAATACTATTCGCGACGATACAGACAATTGGCAAACTAAAGAAAATATAGAGTTTTATATCGATTTTGAAACAGTTAATGATGTTATATCAGGAATTAAAAATACGTGTTTTTCAGGAGGAGTATCTATGATATTTATGATAGGGGTTGGGTATATTAAACCTGAAACCAAAGAGTGGGTATTTAAATCTTTTGTCGCGAAATCTCTTAATAAATCATCCGAAAAAGAAATATGTAATGATTTATCAATATATATAAGGAATACATCGCGTAAATTTAACACTCGTAATCCTAAATGTATACATTGGGCTAATGCAGAACAAGCGCATTGGGCTAATGCAGAACAAGCGCATTTTCCTTTTAGCAAAGAATGGAAATCTAGCGAATGGAAATGGTTCGATTTGCTTAAAGTTTTTAAAAGAGAACCCATTACCGTCAAAGGTTCTTTAAATTTCAGTCTGAAAAATATTGCAAAAGCGCTAAAAAAGGAAAATTGCATCATTACAGATTGGGATAGCAATGCACAGTCGTGTACAGATGGTAAAGATGCTATGATTGGCGCTCTTAAAGCTTATAACCAACAAGACAAATTTACAAATATTAATCAAATACCTATAATGAAAGAAATTATAAAATATAATGAAGTTGATACTAAAGTATTATATGAGATAATTGATTATCTAAGAAATAATCATACCGACTAGAGTCGCGATAAATCGATTTTTAATTTCACGTGTTTACGTGAAATTGAATTCATATTCTTCGCAGGTATCCTTGTATTGGTCATGATATATCAGAGAAACTAAAAAGTTTCCACGCATTTAACGGAACTTTTTTTATCAGCTTCTCATGCGGTATATTCGACAACTTCGGTATCATCTTTCCCTTTGTCTTTTATGTTATCCGTAGGCATTTCTTCTTCTATAACCGTAGGCATTTCTTCTTCCGTCAAAACGTCTTCTATTACAGAAAACTTTCCGCCGTTTAACACCCAGAACTCGTAAACGGTCAGACCGGTCTGATTGTATTCGTAAAGCATACGAGGCGTACCGGTAACAAGTTGTATATTTACTACAACTAAGGTAGCGCACAAAAGTTTAAAATATTTATATAAAACTATAGTTTTATATAAATATATATATATATATATTTATATATATTATGTATACATAATATAACTTATATCGAAACTCTTCTTTCCCGTAAGTTGGGTTGTTGTAATACAATTTCGTTCTTTTTAGTTGTAAAATACGCAGTTGTGATAACTCCTAGTTCTCCTATTAATGCTCCTACTAAACCTAACGCCGCGTTTGCGTTTCCTATAATAGCAAAATAAATTATTGAAAACGATGTAGTGCCAAGCACAACAAAACAAAATAAAAAAGCTACTATAGCTCTTATAGTTCTTGGAGGGTATCCACATGATTCTTGCATATAAGGTCCGCAGCAACAAGAAAAACAACCATATTTGTACGAATTAAATTCTTCCGAGGGTATAACACCCGTCTCGGTCATTATGTATTATATCTTTAAACAATAGATATAGATATATCTATATTTATATCTATATCTATTGTTTAAAGAGATTTATTAAAAATGAATACATATAATACCTAGTTATAAAAACAATACAATAAAACATGAAGAAATTAATAATATTAGATCTTAACGGAGTTTTGATACATAGAGTATACAAAGACGGGTTACAAAATATTTACTTTAGACCCGGAATTAAAAAGTTCATTCGTCTGTTATTTAAAAAGTACGATGTTGCTGTATGGTCATGTTGTAATAAATATAACACAGAAAAGTTAACAACACAGATTTTCGGTAAACTTAAATCTAAACTAGTTTTTATTTATAATAGAAATAATTGTTCTGGTAAGTCTAAAAAAGAAAAAGTACTTGATAAAGTATGGAACGATTGGGTAGAATACGACAAGCATAATACATTAATAATAGATGATACACCGTGGAAAACGATAAACAATCCTAAAGAAGCTGTATATAACGTTACCACATGGGTCATAGATGATTTTAACGGCGAGACGTTAAACGATATATACTATAAAATTACATAAATAAAACTAAAAATATTTTCAATGATTGAAAATATTAAAACACCTGTCAACAAAGGTATCTATACGAATTTTATATTTGAAAACAACGATTTTAAATCATGTACAACTTTCGAATAAGTCGTTCTGTAATCAAAAATATCCTTCATTACCGTGGAATCTTTATATGTAAATGTTGTAATGTAGTTTCTAGAAGTATTATATTCGATTATATCTTTTTTATCATCAAAAAGAATATCATAAAAATACTTTGTTGTTTTTGAAAATTCGCATTTTACTTCTTTACAATCTATTATAGAGCCGATATCCCCTATCTTCGCATTTTGAAGTTCGCTATCATTGATAACAACCACAGACGTATTTGTTCTTAGTTTTTCACCAACGTATGTTGGTTTTTTCCAACGTCTTTTTGTTAAACCATGTTTTTTATGAAGTTTATCAATAACATCTTGCGATTTCCACAATAACGCTAATTTAAACAATTCTGGGTAAGTATCAATTTTAACAGACTGATCGTCGTCTCTATATTTTACATCATCGATTATAAATGTACATTGCGCCATATATTTCTTGAACAAATATTTTGTAAAGTTGCCAATGCTGTCACCGGGTCTAGACTTTTCATAATATGTTTTGCGTGCTATTCTTACTCTATGAATATCTTTTATATTAAGCATATGCTCGTTAAGCTGATCTTCGTAACTTTTATAAGGTATAATCTCTTTCTTATATTTTACAGTAAGTAATTCGGTTACAGGTTTATACAGCTGTTTTTCAATATAATGTAAGAAGTCTGGTTTTAGATTTTCATAACCTCTATTTTCTTTAAAATACGTGAAATCTTCGGCTTTTTCTCCTTGATGTTCCGCGTACGGATTTTCAATGTATATAAACTCTAAACGTGTATTCGGAGGAATTTCTTCGCCTCTTTTGATCATTTTTAATGTAAGTAGAACCTGTGGTATATTAGGATAGATTAACCTAGGGTCTAACGGGCCTACAATATCTGTAATCGCGTCGCCGTTGGAATCGATCGGTATCTGATTGACCACCACTCTTCCTTCTTTTACTTTGTGAGATTTTGCATAATTTATTATAGATTTGATACCCATGTATATAATGAGATTAGATGCGGGTATCTGTCTTGTAAAAAGCATATCTATACGTTTATACAACTGCATCATGACATCTTCTTCGGATGCATTATCAAGAATCCCATCTGTGATTTGTTGATAAGAATCTCTTAAATATTTTGAATTATCACGTCTTGTTAATACAACACCTTTTTTTGTTACGCCTATCAAATCTCCTTTTCTATTTACACTATGCGCAACGTATCTTTTCTTTGTCAACAGTATAAATCTTCCATACATATTTTCAAACTCAAGGTCTATCGGACATGTTTCATAATTCAGTATATTACATTTATCATTATAATTCAGCGAACTAAATTCGCTATTTTTAAAGTCGGTACTTTTCCACAATTTAATATTTTTATCCTTAATTTTATAAGTTTCAGATACATTACATATATGACATTTTAAATGATGCGTAGTTACATCTGATGCTTCCTCTGATAAATCAAATGATTCATCGAGATTTTTACCTTCAAAATGTATCATACATGAATCTGTATTATGAACAACCATATTTCCCACACCCGCAGCAAAATGATGATTATCTGTTGTTAAATCATAAACAAAACCACTATACCCTTCTAGGTTATAAATATTTTTTACTTTATCTGAATAAGAATATTTAGACGACTTTATACATATGATTTTATACATTTCATCTACGATATCTACAGATATTTTATAATTCATAAGTTGCGCCGTTAAACATACGTTTGCAGCTTCAATTTGGGTTCTTTTGTTAAATATGATCGATTCGTCGAATTTGTTTAAACATTCCTCGTTATATTTTTTAGAATATATACTATGATGCAATAACTCCATTCCAATTTCAACATCTTTAGGTGAAACGGGTTTTCCGTCTTTTTTTAACAACGAATGATCGTCAGTAACGTCAACTATCCCCGTGTGTGTAATAACTCTTATCATTTTCTTATTTTTTGACAATTGATGTCTAATTACTCTATGAAGTTTGGTCCAGCCGTCATCTGTCCATGTTAAAATATTACGTAATTCACAGTATTCTTTTGTCCGCCTTCCTTCTTCTTTACATACTAACCATCGAGATTCGCCATAACTGTTTGCTAATTCGTCGATTGTACAGGCATCGATCTTATTTGTTGTTGCATGTTTAATATAAATTGGGGTATAACTAGCGACGCTATCGCCATATACTAGTTTTGCAGAAGGATATTCTTTTTTAATTCTGTCTATAGCCATGGTTATAAGCCTCCTACCCATCGCCGTGACACTTGCTGCGCCTTTGATTAAAGAAACCGGGCCGTTTCGAACTCCCAGAGACCCGTAAATCGAATTTGCCGATACTTTTACAGCAAGCTGTTTAGCATTCAGAACATTATAAGTAATATCTGTCATCTTTGCTTCGTTAGCACTCAGCGATCCTTTCTCTATAATCTCCCATCCAGATTTTTTATAGTACCTCAGTTCATCAGGTGTAGCGGAACCCTCGTGCATTTTTAATCTTGCCTGAATTTTAAACATCTCTTTCTTATAAACTTTTCTTTCTGATAAAAGATTACGTTCAAGTTTTGGTAACAATCCTTCGTGTTTTCTTGTAATAGTTCCATCTTCGTTAAATTTGTACTGAATCTTTCTAAATCTATAGCGATGATCTTTGCAAAGAATGTCTTCTTTGCTTCTTTTTCTACGTTGAACATCATGTTCGCAGCCGATGTGATCGGAAAAAGCGATCACATGACATTCTTCGTCCGGTGTAGGGTCGTCGTCTTCTAATATTGTGGTATAACAGATGTTAAACGCGATAATAATAGTAGGGTATAGAGATGCAAAATCAAGCGTTGCTACTTTTTCGTAATCTCCTTCGTGAGCCTCTACGACGATAGCTCCTTGGAACTTTTCATCGTTTTCGTTTCTTTTTAAACTCGGTATAATGATATTGTTATTAAGTGTTTCTCTGAATACTTGAGCTAAAACTTTGACTTGTTGTCCTCTAGTATGAAGATATGAAACAGGAACATTTGTTACGTTTGACATTTCTTCCATTGTTGTCCATAAATTTAGTTTCTCAGCAAGATCAATAGGTAAAATTGTATCCTGAACGCAATATACACCCGTGATTTCCATAGCTTCTCTACAAATGCTTTCGATATTTGAATCATTCGACCCGAGGAGTTTTCTACGGTATTCTTTTATCTGCCCATTGCATTTTAATATTGGAAATATGTCTTTGATTTGGTTTTTGACTGTAGCCAAGTCAAAGTTTCCCGAACTTACAACTGGGAGTATTTCTATTGTAAGTTGGTAAAGCATGAAAAGAGCTCTCGCGCTAACATCTTCTTTACGCTTTCCAAGAAATTTTTCAGATACCACATCTAGAGTATATTTCGGCAATCTATAGTTTCTTTCTACTTCAAGCAAAACATCTACGTTCGTACGACCATGACATTCAAGATAAGAGAATTTTTGTTCTCCATAAGCTGAACTACTCCATCTAATTTCTCTAAGATCGGCTTTTTTACCTTCTATTCTACTTAACTTTGAGAATTTATCGTAAATCTCGAGTAGTTCTGCTCTTTTAATCATATAAGTCCAATCGAACTTCATTATATTATACCCGATAAAAATATCTGGATTATATCTCTGAATTAGATTTGCAAACCCTAACATGAGAGATTTTTCATCATTGTAAACAATAAGTTCATCGCAATTTCCTATATTCTCTTTTCTAGGGTTTCCTAAACTAAGAAGTATTTTTTTACGATCTTCTACTTTTTCTCCTAAAAATCCAAATACCATTGATATCTGAAATACTTCGTTAGACCTGATATCAGGATTGGGTAATTTGGAATTGTGATTTGCAGAATAACACTCGATATCAAAGCTGCAATAATATGGAGATACGTGTATTTTTTCAAATGAATTGTTGAATGGGTATAAATCTTTCCACGACGCTTCCATGTCTATATCAGCGGTGCTAAACTTCCGTTCCTCTGCATCGCTCATACCATCGTCTTCATCAAAAACAGATTCTTTGACTTTTATCCAATCGGAAAGTTTAATTTTTCTCAACGCCGACATTTTAATTACCGAATCTATATTCGATTCATGAACTTTAAACGATTCATTTGAAAAATTACCTATACCTCTTACAAATATACCTCTAGGATTTGATAATTTTCTCATGAGTATTTTAGTAGCTTTCTCCGTGTTAAAAATTATAAACATTGTTAATACTTCTTTTTTATAATGAAGTATATGCTTTTGTTGTATCTCGAATCCTACAGGGCTGTTATTTCTCATAGTATCCTTAATGTACTTAAAAAACAACTTGGCATTATACTTGTTGTTTTTAAGCCAGTCTATGCGAGGTGGAAGTTCTACATAGACAAAAGGTGTAAACCCGTGAACTCGGACATGGATACTTTCATTGTTATTTGTTCTCCCTCCGACGTGAATTAATGTTTTGTCATCGCATATTTCCTGGTACCAGTAAGCAGCTTTAAAAACAGCTGTTCTTTGCTGTGTTATTGACATGATTTATGACTATAAATACTATATCTTATATTTGTCAATATTTATAACTACAATTTATCGATTTTTAAATTAAAATTTGGTTTAATTAAAATTACTAAATATTGTAAATGAAACCTCGATTATTATTAATCATAGTAATATTTTTCATATTATTATTAGCATATAATACAACCCCTAAAGCGTATTATTCAGAAAAACACCCTATATTAGACGAGATTAAAAAGAGATTTAGGATTATTAAACCAGAATATGGGAAGATCCCATTAAGAATTGGTGATAAATCATACACCGAAGATAAATCTGTTATAACGCTATGTATTGTCGATCCCGATAATAACGATTTTTATGATATAAATACGTTAATGTACGTTGCTCTCCACGAATTAAGTCATGTTATTACTCCTTATGGTTTAGAAACACATGGTGAAGAGTTTAAAGAAAATTTTAGCAAATTATTAAGATTAGCACAAAATAAACACGTTTACGATTCTACAAAACCTATACCGCTATCATATTGCGGTGTAAAGGGGTCTGAAGTAGATTAGAAAAACATTTAAGTATTTTACACGAAAACGTGTAAAATACAATTTTATTTTATCATTAAAGGCGAATTATTATCTTTCATACACTCATAAATAATATTAAAATCATGTAAAAAGCTTTGCGTTTCACAAACAATAGGTATTTTAAACTTTTTAGCTTGATTTACAAAATAAGCCAAACTTTCAAGTCTATCGGGTGATCCAAATATATACCCGAGGCCTAGCATTTGATGTCTATCTTTTTTACTTCCAAACGGGGCGTCCTTTCCTTTTTGATTTGCAAAATCGGGTAAATTTTGATCATATCTATACGAATCGTTTAAATGTAATACTTCAAGATGCGATATACCTATAATTTCATCAAAATCTTTATAGAATCTGTCAATCTCTGATTTTATACCCCAATCATATATTCCCGAACCAAAAGAATGCGCTGTATCGATACAGACTTTAATTTGTGATCTATATTCAATTGGGGTATTTTTGATGACAGATCCTATTTCTTCTAACGTGGTGCATAATTTTGTACCTTCGCCTGCAGAATTTTCTAATATAATTTTTCGGCTTTTCTTAACTTCTTTAACGCTGATATTTAATGAATTTGCAATTTCTTTTGTTTGAGAGTTTTCAAACACGAGGATTTTAACCAGCGAATTAGAAACAAGTTCATGTCCTCGTTTTCTATCTTTACTAGACCCTGGGTGAACTACAACCCCAACGCCTATATTGCTTGGTTTTCCCAACCCTACAGCGATATCAAGCTCCGATGTTAATCCTTCGATAGACGACGTTAAACCCCATTGGAATTTGTTATCATTTTCGCCATTAACACAGCCTGCTAAATTATATAATAAACAACCGTGTATGACAAAATAAATCTCTTTATGATTTACTAATCTATCTCTAGCTAGTTTTAAATCGTCGTAATCAACGTTAATAGTTTTTTTAGACCTAGAATTTGATATATATATTTGCGCTGAAGATAAATACCAATTTTGCGCGCTGCAAATATTATCTATTGTTTTATACAAAGTTGGGAGTTTTTCCATATGGCATCCCAGACGCCATGACCTGTCAGTAAATATTATATTTTTCATATTTGCATATATAGATATGCTATTATAAAATGACACAATATCATCATTTTTATTAGATATAATTTAAACTAATATATATATTTATAATAGATGATTTGTTGTAATTGTAGCGGCTCCGGTTTTGTAAAATGCGAAAATGAAATTTGTTTAAACCCAAGATGTACTTATTTACACTGTGTTAATATCAATGGCGTTAAATATCATGATATAAATTATAAAATATGCAATGCGTGTAACGGTTCAGGTGTAATGTAAATCTTTTTTTTAATTCTAGTATCTTCATTTAATTTAAATGAAGATTAAGAAATTTGCAAAACTCACGAGATAAAATTATAAACAATATTATCTTCTTGTTTCTTTGTATTACTGTTTTCGCCTAATGTTTTAACCGTACCCCCTCGTGACAAGTACCATTTTTCACAACACTTCCAGTGTGTTTCAAACGAACGATAATCATCCACAAGATGATATATGATATTATTTGTTTGTCGAACGCGACCGGCAAATTGTCTAACATCTTTCGTATCAGATGCAATAATCGCCATTGTAAGGTTTGGATCGTTCAACCCGACTCCTCCTTTTTTAAATCCTGCTATTAATATTCGTTTAGATTGATCATAATTTTTAACATTCCCTATGAGTATATCTACACTTTCATTTCTATCTTTTAAAATTTTATAAACTCCTTGAGATAATATATTACGATTGCAAAGTATAATAATTTTTTCATCTTTATGTTTACAAGCGATGTCTGCTATAAGTTTATGTCTTTTAGAATTTTTTTCTATCGAATTTACAATAACATTCCAATTTGGAACTGTTTTACCTCTAACTACAGTATAATTTACATCTGGTTTAAACGGTGTATTCACTTTATAAACTGTGAAAGATTTGGTTTCTTTGCGTATAATAAATTCTTTCTTGTTACCAAAATACAAGCTTAAAAGAG
>Ga0115008_10004285_pt1 | contig 11854 bp, 7 predicted proteins | sample FraStrMetagenome_FD_87164 | JGI IMG/M metagenome (GOLD analysis project Ga0115008, IMG submission 87164) | Marine eukaryotic phytoplankton communities from Arctic Ocean - Fram Strait ARC3M Metagenome | ecosystem: Environmental > Aquatic > Marine > Oceanic | place: Fram Strait | collected 2012-06-18
CTCAGGCAGATGATCAATTGGACATGGAACTTTGCTTAGGAGAAATCAGGGGTGCTCTGAGGAGTGTTCATCAATTTATGATGTCCGACTTTTTCCGTGCTCAGTCTTGTTCTACATTGTCCTCGTTATCCCAGCATGAAGCAGTTAGTCATTCAGATATCACAATTTCTGTGCTATCAGCAGAAGCTGTCCAACGCTGGTCTTGTTCTTAATTTTGAATAAGAGATATTCAGATTTTGAGATATAGTCATGTATAGAATGTGAACTATAAGGAGTTTTGGTTAAACGGTAGCGGCAGTCCAGTGCATGATGAACGATTCGTGATGCGATTCGCCAATGTAGATGACTCCGGATATGCTTACCAGCCGGGGTGTTGCCCGGTCTGACATTGCGCGTGTATCATAGTTTTCAGAGCATTCGGTCGGCTTGTTGTCTATCTGGGCACCTGCTGATTGTTCCGCCTCCGTATACATATAACATATTTATGTAGTCATATATATATATATATATATCTAAACAGGGCTGTGTATGTTTGACAGAAATAGCTAAAACATGTAACATGGCCACAAGCTGGGACGCTTTGTTTGACATGGTCTGCAGATCTAAAAGATGGTTTTGGGAATTTGATATTCGAAGAGGTGGAATAAATGCCGAGGTACGCAAGACGTTGGTATGGAGTTTTTGCGTCTTGCGCAGGGAAAGCTCGACATCGGTTTGATGTGGAAACCCAATTCGTTTTACGGCAGATGAATCCTAGGTAGCAGCTGGTCATCATGCACTGTGGCTCATTGGCGATGTTTGCAAAAGGCTAAGATCTCCATACCCATAGATCAGTTGCTCTCGGCTTCGTTTGCATAATATGAAATATATACAGGGATTTGAGTTCTTGCAATGACATTTTATGTTCCAGCCTAGAAGGTTCCGCCACGGAAGCAAGACGTGCGATGCATGTGAATTCTGGCTCGAAACGTTAAATCATACTTGAATCCGAGGATATCAGTCAAACCTTCGTGATGAGTTGTTTTCTTGTTTTGAAAGGATGTTTGACATATTGAATCAAGTTGCTTCTTTTGCATTCAGGCGCCGGACCAAAGATCGGTTTGCTTGCACAGGCCAGATTTATTGGAGACGGGATCTTTGACCTTCATTTGGTAGGGATAATAAGTTCAAGGATTTGTTCCTTGTGTCATATTTTACTGTTATGGATGATAAGTGTAGGGATTAGTGCTAGCATATTCATCGATTCTGTTCATCAAAAGTGGCCAGAATGTATGTGTGTCGGCTCTATGCATCAGCAATAGAACTCATAGACAGTGTATAGGCTTCTTAAAAGAAAAGAGAAGAAAGTTGCTTCTGACGGATAGCTTTTGGAATTGTCTCGACTGATGTGTTCCAGGAGGAAAGAGTCTTTCTTGATTAAACCAATTGTTTTTAGTGAATTAAACAAAGCAGGGATCCCAGTAAACTTTATTCGGTGATTGCATTGTGGATACCTGAATGTCAGTGGAAGTGATAGAGGAGCGTTGGCATGAAGCGGCAGATCCATTGGCAGAGCTCTTCAGCATGCCGAGCAAATCGCAGAAACGCATCAAGCTCATTTGCCGTTAGCCTTGGTTGAGGGAAGACTGCATGCGGAGCAAGTCCCCGTTCTTTCTGGCTTTGCATCAGTTCAATACATGCGGCCAAATGCTCGGAGTGGCCAGCTGGATCATCGTTCGATGGAATGAAGAAGTTCTACTGATGAAGCCGTTGGAGTGGAGGAGCTATGGAAGACGGCAGTCTCAATGACAGGAAGACACCTGGGATCAGGAGTGTTGCGGCACACACCTGCAGCCGAGATTTGATGTCTGAGATTTGCAGTCGATGCGGCTCAAAGCAGCTCAACTTTCTGGTCTTGCATGGTCCGAATGGGGATGGACGTGCCCTAGCATCAGATCTTCAAAAAGTCCGTTCCGCGACAGTTTTGGCCCTCGGTGAACACTTGGAGTCGTATGCGGTTGCAATTCAATGCCTCAGCAGCATGCAACGGTTGTGAAGCAGACTTCTTTAGGCCCCAAAAGACGGAACAGCTATAAGCGTGGGCTTTTGTTTTTTATTTAAACGGATGTGTCAAGTTGTTCTTATTTACGGGATTGTTTAAGATGTCTCCGATAACGCAACATTTTACGTAGAACTCGCACATCACTTCAGCGGTATATTAACCTGATGGGTCAGTTGTGTGACAAATGTTTGCTCCTTATGCGATTCTTTAGATCAAGCTTAAGAAGCAAAGCCGTTGTATTGTTTCGAGCTTACTTCTTAACAAACGCACACGATATTGTGGTAAGTGTTATACAACGCATCATGGTGTTTGATTGAGAGAGTAGTGTTGGATAAGATTTGCGATCGGTTAACTTGACCCGATTGGCGAGATTAAGAACTCCTATCCTGACTTTTTAGGTCACTGCTGGGCAAAGTAAAGAGAGTAGGACTGTTCAAAATGAGTCCAGCCCAACAGAGCTGAGTTGACGATCAGATCGGGCCATGCCGCTTTGATGTCTTGTCTTGTTTGTTACATCAAGAATTCCATGGTTGTTAAAAAAAAGTTGTTTGTGAGCATCCGCATTCACGCAGGCGGGACGGGAAAATGTAGTGTCGGGAATGCCTGGTCTGTTTTGGGTAATCAGAAGCCGTTTTTGTTGCTAGAATGGTTGGATCGTGGAAACTCTATTTTATAAAAACCTCCCATGAGGTATTATTTGGATTCCATATAGATTCGATTGTTTTCTCTTGGTGGTATTCATGGGAATATTTAGCATGTTTATTGGGGATCCCTAGGGGTTTCTGTGGTGTTTGTATTTGCTTCTGGGTCTGTATGGGTTCAGCGATCATACTATTAGAGGGACGTACTCACGGTTTCGTTCGTCTAGCTCTTTCAAAACAAAGGTTTATAGGTAAGAAACCCAGGTCCTTCTGGCCACCTGGAGGCATGGCCCAAACACGCAGAGGTAGCTGGAACGTCTCGCGCATGGTCAGGACTCTGCTCAAAAAGCGTAGCTGATCAGCTGAACCATGCGTGTATGCATCCACATGCAACCTGTTATAATAGAATTATGCTCATTTGCTTGCCATGATGATGACAAGTATCAGTCTTGCTGAACTTTTCAACCGTTGAAATCGTTTGGTAGCATTCAGCCCAAACGTCTCATGATCAGGATGGCTCGGACGATCAGCAGTGCCTTATACGGCGGTAGCCTACTTGGAGGAGGCGGGTGGGTTAACTATTTGACTGTTAGAAGATGCTTCTCATGAGCCGATGTGGGTAGGGGCTTCAAGGCGACTTATCCTGCAAAAATAATCTGGGATAGTCTACTCAGAGGTTTTATATAGTTGAAGGAGTTCTGGCAGGAATTCTCAAAACATCATTAGAATGCTTTGATTCACGTTATCCGCAGGATCTTCCCGTGAGGTAACCTATATATAAGGCTAAGAAGTTTAGAGTTATGCCCTTAACTCCTTGGCCATATATAAGCAAGATTCCCGAATGTGCTAGCAGTCTACATTCACTGCGTTTGTGTCATTTTCGTGCAGTGTAGACACGATTTCAGACATAAATTCTCTTAAAACTATGTTTCGGTTGTGAATCCACGATATTTGATGTAGTGTGTCATCCAACGTTTTTGCAATATATGTTCATCACATGAATTCCTGGCGACCAAAATATTTGTCCCAGGAAACTTTCTCAACGCTACTGCAATGCTTTGTACTGTTAGATATTGGTCGGCATTACGTTATATACATGCATTGAATTGCCTTCGATGTTTCAGTTTCGATGCAAAGCTTAGATCCTGATCTCAGACATGACACTGATTGCATTGGTGCACCACAACAAAAATGAAGCCAGTGTGACTCTGTGAAGCTGCAAGAAGCACATTTTGCTGGTCTGGAGTTATGTGATTCTTGATTTATCTATTTATCAACTGCAGGAATGGAGTTTTCATGATGTCTGCTTCCATTTTGACTCCAGGTGTGACGCTTCGCCTGTTGTCCTTGTGGACACTGGCTAGCTAGTAAAATTGTTAATCCACAGGAGCATTAGCGTGTCGAATATGTAGATCTTGTTGCTAGCTGTAGCGGTGGGGTCGATGGGTTTGTAGCGGTGCATTGGCTTGTTTATTATGCCAGAAGTCGAGATGTCATTTGTCATACAGCATAGCAACAGGGACCTCGAAGAAGGGCAAGTTCTTTTGGCATCATTTAGATTGTTCAAGTGTCGCATGACCAAGTTTCTTATTGCATGAAAAGTGTACGATGCTGTGGTTTCCTTTGGACATGGGGTTTTGTGTTTGTTCATTATTAACTCGAATGGTTAGACTGCAATGGCGTCTGGAGAGCAACCATCGGATGATGACATGTCGACAGCGGAGCAACGTGCGAGTGTGACGATCATGAAGGAGGTGGCCAGGAGCTCGGTGAAACGCAAAGCCGAGACATCAAGTGACGTCTTGACCGGGTATGATGAATCTCTGACAGCGCAGCAGTGTGCGAGCGGTGAACCTATCAGTGTTGCGTCAGACATTTGGAAGCCGTTGTGCAGTCTGTCCAAGAATACCAGAATGGAGTATCCCCGTGTTGCCAAGAATAGTTTAGATGATTCCTTGACAGCTGAACAGCGTGCAAGGTCTCAAGTCAACAGGGCTGCAGCGGTCATTAGGAAGGATGCGTTTAACCGCTCCATTTTGGCCAAGAAAAATCCACATTTGTTGGACGAGAGAATTAGCTTTATTGAGGATTCTCACACATATATTTTAGACGGTGACCAGAAGTTTCCCATGTCGGTGTCAGGTGTTTGGAGCCTGTTCTTTGACCAATTTGAACCATCAAAGACGATTGATCGGTACTATGACGGATGGGCTATCAATAAACACTCCAAGTACCATTCTTTCATTTCAGAGCAGATGGCGTTTGGTAAAGCAGATGAGGAGATTAAGCTAGAGATATCAGCATCGTGGGCTCGAGCTGGTGAAGAAGCCAGTGCTGCTGGGACGCGCATGCATAAGCAGATTGAACTGTTTCTGAATTCTGGCGAGATGGAGAATTGGGACAGTCCAGAGATGCAACAGACTCGCCGATTGATTAGTTGATTTGTTTCAATTGAAAATCGAAACATCATGAGCGGAGGCTTACAACATTGTAGGATGGCAGGTCTCGTTCTAAACCCAAGCATTGCAGGTTCGAATGTTTTTTGCATCAAGTTGTCGAGGTGCGGCAATGGGCTCCATACCGGACCGAATGGTCGATCTTCCATGAAAGGCACAAGGTGGCTGGACAAATAGATTGCGTTTTCCGGGACACTAAAACGGGAGAGTTGCACATGGTGGATTGGAAGCGTTGCAAGAAGACGTTGGATCCTTCAGAAGGAGTCGTGTTCGACAGGTTTGGAAAACCGCCATGTCAGGATTGGGTTGACAACAAGTTCTTTCACTATGTCGCTCAACAAAACTTGTATGCGGCAATTCTCGAGGATGCGTATAGTGTTCAGCTGGCATCTATGTCTCTTGTGCAACTTCACCCCAATCAGGATTCTTTCACCTTGCTTTCAGTTCCGCGGTGCTTGGATGTAGCCCGCCAGATGCTTGACGTCATTTCGAACGGTGGTAGTGCAACTATCCGGCCAGCTATGGAGCTTGATTCGGTTTGATGAACTCATCAAGATCGTGAACGGCATGCTCGCCAATTTATGTGTCGTCCATTGTGGCCTGAGATGCGATGTAGCACTAGGCGATTAAAACTACCTTGGAGTATCTGTGGTGAGTTACTTGCTGGGTGGCGGGTGAACTCGAACTAGAATGTAGCATCTTGTTTGATGAGGACTAGTTTGGCACAGAATGTCTATATGAATGAGGACCGGTAGAAGCACACATTGTCATCAAGAACTGTATGAAAAAAAAAAACACTTTTGAATGCCATTGATGCTTAGCCACAACCGTCAGTTGGCGAAGGCTTGAGTCCTGCAGTAGGAGAACAAAAATTCACAAGCGGTTATTTTTGCTTTGGCTTGTTGTCTATCGGGCACTTCCTATTTTCGGAGCAACATTCAGATTCGGTTATAACTTGGTCAATTAGTCATGTCTGCATGCCTTTAGCCAATTCTCTGGAAGCAGGATTCGATTTACAAGGGATGGAATCGAGTCCGTATTCGTTGATCTGAATCTGCAATCGATGTATAGCATGTTTGTCACGATTCTTGTGAGTCTTTAGGGCTTCGAAGCATAGTGTTCTGTCTTGCATTCACCGGCAGATCTTATGAATGTTATACGAGAGGTCATGTGAATCTCTCGTCTATCGGGCAGAAGTGTTTTCGGACTGTGTTTCTGGTTGGACATGAGAAGCTGTTAACAGAATCGGGCATGGTTGTGCTTGTTGTTGGGCTCAATACAGCCGCAAACTCTGGACGTAGTTTGTTTATTTACAGTTCGCTGTCGGCCTTCAGAGTATTGAACCTAATCATTTGCTACTACTGCAGTCATATGACTCGTTCAGGCAAGGATACATGTAATAATGATCGGGGGTAATAAACAGCATGCTTCGTCGTTGATAAATGGCGGCGAATGTAGCTTTGATGTGTTTCTAGCACTGTGTAAGCATGCCATTACTCAGTTGTGCCATGGAAACCGCTGCTATGCGCGAAGAAGAATGTCGGTCCTGGCTTTTACAAGGTCGATCCAGAATCTCATTGCTCGAAGGTCAGTTGAAAAATGCTATCTATCGGCATGACTGTCAGACAGAGCTCTTGCAACACATGCGTGAGTTACTGTCTAAAGCCGTGTGCCCCGAGGAAGCAGTGGTGGCTGTATTGACTTTCTTGGAAGAAGCAAAATTTCCTCAGGATGGCTATGAGCTATTCGTGTGCAATATCATGTGGCAACGGCGTTGGTGTGAGGAAGAAGACAACGGTGTAAAAGAATCATGGCATTGGCGTGTACCCGGCATTCAATGCTCACACGGTGCGCTAGCCACCAATGATTGTTTCGCTCCATCTGGACAAAAGAGGACTCATGATATGATGGCCCCAGAGACTCAGATCGATGCGACGGTTAGCGAGACAATGGCATGGAGTCGGGCTGCATCGTCGAACGAAAGCAGGATTTCGAGCTGACCCAAGACGTGATTTGTTCACCGCGATGCAATCTGTTCTTTGTATAGGCTGTTGAACTGTCGTGTAGCTAATAAGCGTGCGTGTACCTTCAGGCGCGACGAGATTGAAAAAACATAATAGGAGGATACTGTAAGAAATACGTTTGCTTTGGTTTTGCTGTGTCACGGAGGCATTTGTGTGATTCCATCATGAGAAAGGGCTTCAGATGTGGAAGGTTTGGAAGTTCAGCCGCGCATGCAAGATCTGCATGAATAGGATGCAATTTGTCACATGAGAGCGTTAGCGATCTTTTTCAGTTAGCCCAGGCGGGCTGGTGTTGGACTATGAATTCGTCCGGTTGAAGAAATCATAAACAGTCTAATTGGGTTGACATCAGTTTCCTCAGGAAGCACTTTCGCTCATGGAGTCGCTCATTTAACCAATCAGAAGGATATCCATTATTCTCTGGAACTCTTTGAATTGGATTCAATCTAAGCCAGCGGAGTTTGCCATGGATTGCAGTATTCGCCATGGCTATGAAACCCTGTCTGAAACCAGAAGTAGCTGAAATCATGTCTGAAACCATGCTTGTACAAGTTTATTGTATACTTTGGGAAACGCGTGGGACAGGTTCGAGGCCAGTTGCCACTATGATTGTGAAAGGGGTGTGTTCATAAGGAAGGAAGGAGATGTGTGTTCGAGGTGTCTTCACTGCAACTCATGCGGTGCGGAGGCCAGAGTCTTTGAGCCTTGGAACACTGCTAGCACGCATGCTTTAGGTTAATTACTTTGAGGATGCTCCGCTGTTTTTGTTATGTATTCGCAATTTGAATGGTTGTTTGTGGGTGTTCTTTTTGAATAACCTTTGCTCATGTGATATCATTAACTTCAAGTTTCGAAAGGTTAAAACTTTGTGTATTATCCTATGCACTCATTCTGTAGGCCGATGATGCCGACGAGGAGGAGTAGGTGATGACGATGATGATCATTTCGATGCCGATGCTGATGAGGAGGAGGATGTGCATGACGATGATGACTATTCCGATGCTGGATTTTTCGATGATGATGATGATGATGATGATGATGATGATGATGAGTACGATGATGATGAGTACGATGATGATGATGATTATGATGAGCAAGCCGGTGTTTATGATAAGGATTCGGATGATGAGGTTCATGATGATGACGATGACGATGATGAAGATGTTGATGATGATGATGATGATGATGATGATGATGATGATTATCATCATGAGGATGCTGGTGGTATAAGGTCTTACAGCCATTACACTTGCCAGATGCCTCAGGGAAGTTGCACTGATTGCACCCTGCGTGTCCTTGTCAGAACCACGAGTTTGTGAACGCTGGCATGGTAAGACCCATTTGGAATCGGCGTCGACGCAGCGACACGCAATGGCAGGTCGGCGGCATGTCCGCAGATGCTTACTCCAGCGAAAGCTGAGCTGGGTGTCACCACCACCAGCGCCGTTGTTCGCCAACCGGTCATGACTTCTGACTGGAATGCAGCTTCAATCTGCAGATCCGTCCAACAGAAGCTTCTCTCTTTGGACACAAGGTGCTAGCTTCCCAAAGGATGGGTGGACAACATGAAGAACGAGATTGTCTATGGGTTCGACAGTTCCACTGGCTGTTCGCGAAATCGAGAGCTCAGAGAGCAAGCTGACAAACCTGCAATGGCGGGTGTTTTGGGCCAGAAGTATGTCTAGCCGCTTTCTTCTTCGAGTACATCTGCCGGCATGCCCCCCTCAGTGCCACATAGCAATGTTCTCATTCAAAAGCTCGGGCCCTTATGAATGCTTCCACGTTGTCTCAGCAGGTCGTCCGATGAAGAGGAAAGGATCATCGGGAAATTTGCTAGGAAAGCCTTAAAGATTGTGGTTTTAATGTGTTTTTTATCAGCTAAGCAATGCTTGGACTACCAGGAAGTGGTTTGCCTTTGACAAACGGATCATTTTAAACTCGTCTCTAACCACGTTTGAAGCAAGGGAGTGAAGAATAAGCATTACGGAAAACGTTTAAGGAATGAGGGAAGAGGGAGAGAGACATTTGAAAACCGTGAAAGCAGAGGGGGAAGCGTTTCCATAAGGCAATTGTCAGGGAGCTACTGAATCCGAGCGTTGTGCTTCAGAACAGGACAGATGGAAAAGGATATAGTATTCATTATAATATAGGAAAAGACATAGTCTCAGCATAGGCACTAAGTCACGGAAGAATGTGTTTATGTGTCTTCATATCTCGTAGTTTGGGTGTTGAAATCGCTTTATTGTAGCGACGTTATCCTTACAGAATGCCTGGGTCGATCAATCCTTCGTGGGCTGCCTCATGAGTCCTCTGTGTGAGGACTTCAATAGTGCTGTTGGTTTTCAGACTCCATCCTCGCACAGTGGAACAATACTCTCGCGGGCTGCCTCATGAGTCCTCTGTGGGAGGGTCCGGTATAAAAATCATATATTAGTCTCCCACAGCGGAACTGGTCCTTTGAGATGTGCGTTTCTACGAACAAGCCGCGTATTAAACATTTAGATGTTTTTGTTCATTGTTTTTAAAAATTGCCTTTTGAGGGCTGCGGGGCAGTCTGGCGCCCTGCAGGTCATGTCTGTGGTTTATGAAGCTGCGATGAGATGCTACTCGGAAGTAAGGCCAGGGTCATGTTTGTGCAGTCAGGAATAATCTGTTGTAGAAAACATGATTTCAGCCCGTTGTTCAACTAGCTAATATCAGGTCAATGAATCTTGCAAGCATATGAGGCGGAACGGATGGGATGAATTCGTCTAGAGCGGGATGAATTGTTCTTTGTGTATGTTTCTGGGCCCCACTTTTTCGTTTTGTGACGCCATAAAATAATGCGCTACATAAGTGTGGAAACAGTGTTCGGCCGAAGGTCCTGCGACAATAAGTATCTGCGGGACGCAGAGGCCAGATTTATTGGAACCATGGAATCATACCCTGCACTGAGCTGTGGTATATTCATTTAATTCTGGGATAGCTCGTGCCCCTGCGGTCAGGATGTGCCAGGGGTCTTTGTGTCTGCTGCCATCTGGAAGCTATGCGGGTCAGGACTTCCGCCAGCAGACACATGGACCCCTGTTTTATTGAAATGTTGCAAAAATGAAAAGCCGGGAAGATATAGATATTCTTTTTTTGTTGCCCTTTTCTAAATAGCGCAGATATTGTATGGGCGCTGGTTAAGAAAACAAAAGGGGACTGGAGCTTTGTTGTCGACTTCACCGACTGGTGGTCTGAAGACTATCGTGCCGAGCCATGCAAGGAGATCCAGTGTGATGCGGCAGCCTGCGATGTCCATGCGGCAGCCTGCATTGGAAAAGGCTGCAGCTGCAGAATGCCTTTTGATTCGTTGTATGGCTATAGCCAAGGCGGTGGTCTTGCAGCTCTGGTCGGCGCTCATCTTGCAGCCAAACATGCAACAGGCTTTGCGGCCATGCTCATATCATTACTTTCGTGGATGGCGCAATGAATGCTAGGCAGCTGATGCGATGTCTATGCGGCAGCCTGAAGACAAAATGGTTTTACTGCACGAAGTGTGAAGATCGTTGGATTAGACTCTGTGTGGAGTGCCTCAACGTGGGCTGATTCATGCCATTTGATGCGTTGTACGGCTACATGCAAGGCGCTGGTCTTGCAGTTCTGGTGGTCGCTCATCATGCAGCGAAACATGCTACAGGCTTGGCGTCCATGCTGCTGACACGGGGAAGAGGCAAGCAAGCCAGATAACTTTATCGTCGAGACATCGGACGAGCACAGGATGAACCCACATCATGACCCTTTCCTTGGTAGCCTCTCCTACCCTTCGTACCCGTTACAAACCGATGCTGTAAACCCATTTAATACTGGGCAACTTGGAGGTTGAAAAAGTTGTTGCCCTTGGGCCCAGGTCCCGGTGGCTGGCGTTGGTTGGTTTTGTTTCGCAAAGCCCTGTTCAGTAGTTGGGGCTAAGTTTGTTTTATCATTGGTTTGGCAACCGAGGAGTTCAACTAGGAAACAAATTATTAAGGGAATAAGAAATAGACTTTTGCTTGGGAACCTCAGGGTTAACCAGCGACAAGTCTTGCAATTCTCAACAACATCGACAAGACCGCCCGGGGGTGCAGGACCCAGGGTAGTGGGCTCAAGCTCCGGATGCAAGAGATCGAGAGGACGGGTGGCAATTCCCTGTTGGCGTTCTCTGGTCCGGGCCCATGGGTTTTCAGTTGAGTCGTTGGAGGCTTTTCATGTGACGGGTCGGCGCCTTAAAAGGAAGTAAGATGCACTTATTGGCGCTTCTGCCCCCGCCCTCGCAGGACAGCCTCGTAAAAGGGTGTTGCCTGTTTCGGGTAAGCTTTGGGCAAGTTAAAGGGTCTTTGCATACTTTACTAGGCCATGTTTAAGAACTGTTTATATTGCTTTTTATTTGTTCATCTGTTTATCGTTTTATCTTGCTTTTGCGGTGGATTCTGTCCGAATCAACTAACTTCTTCATGAACCGGTGTGGCTTGTGAGCTGTTTTTAGTATTATTTTGTTATTCGATGTTTCCAATGACATAATGACGGAAAGTTATGGCTTGGACATTCTTTAACGGGCTTTTGTACAGTAAGAAAACCGGGTCCGTCTGGCTACCTGGAGGTACAACCCAAACAGACAGATGCAGCTGCAATGTCACAGTCTGTGGTCAGGACTGCTAGTTTCGAAAATGTGGAGTTCTTTGGACATAGGGC
>Ga0115008_10004288_pt1 | contig 11841 bp, 8 predicted proteins | sample FraStrMetagenome_FD_87164 | JGI IMG/M metagenome (GOLD analysis project Ga0115008, IMG submission 87164) | Marine eukaryotic phytoplankton communities from Arctic Ocean - Fram Strait ARC3M Metagenome | ecosystem: Environmental > Aquatic > Marine > Oceanic | place: Fram Strait | collected 2012-06-18
TCCGATTGGCGTAGCCCCACTCGTTGTCAAACCATACCAAGACTTTGGCGAGGGTCTGCTGACTCACCCGCGTCTGACTGGCGTCGACAATTCCACTACGGGGGTCATGGTTAAAATCACAGGACGCCAACGGCTCCTCGGTATAGCCCAGAATGTCCTGCAGCGCATGCACTGCGGCCTGTTCCAGACAGCGGTTAACTGTGTCTACATCGACCGTTGCACCGAGCATTATCGACAAATCAATCACCGACACGTTCATGGTTGGAACGCGCATCGCCTGGGCCTGAAAACGTCCAGTTAAATGCGGTAATAGACGGTCTATCCCTCGCGCTAATCCAGTTTCAACCGGAATAATCGACTGCATAGCGGCACGGGTTTTTCTAAGGTCGGTATGGTGATAAGCATCGATAACCGGTTGATCATTCATTGCCGAGTGAATGGTGGTAATGACCCCGCCTTCGACCCCAAAAGCGTCATCCAGCACCTTGATAACCGGCACCACTGCATTGGTCGAGCAAGAGGCGCTAGATATCACCTGCTCGGTACCATCGAGGTGCTGATGATTGATACCAAATACCACCGTGGCATCGACATCGGATTCCGCCGGTTGCGAAAAAAGTACCCGCCCAGCGCCACTGCGCAGGTGCTTTTCGGCAGTCTGGCGATCCGAAAACGCACCGCTGCACTCGAGTACCACATCCACCCGCAGCTCACCCCAAGGCAAATTTTCTATCTGCTCGCCAGCAAATAAGTCAATTGCATCTCCATTGATGTGCAAGCGCCCTTGCTGCAACTCCACGCTACCCGAAAAACGTCCATGGGTTGAATCATACCTGGTCAAATGGGCGATGGTGAGCGCATCCGCCGGTTCGTTGATCGCCACGATGCGCAGCAAACCTCGAGCGTCTGATTCATACACTGCACGCAAGATCGAGCGACCAATTCGCCCGTAACCGTTAATCGCGACTCGCAGCACTAAGCGATGACCTCGAGCAGGCGATCGATGACGTTGTCTACGGTAAACCCAAACTCCTGCATCAGTTCTCCGGCGGGCGCTGACTCGCCAAAACTGCGCATGCCGACGACTCGCCCATCTAGTCCCACATACTTGAACCAGTAATCGGCATGGAGCGCCTCAACGGCGACCCGAGCGCGGATCGCGTTCGGCAATACCGACTCCCGATAGGCCGCGTCTTGGGCGTCAAAAAGTTCTGCGCAGGGCATCGACACGACCCGCACACTAACACCGCGCTCGGCCAATTGTGCTGCTGCCTGCACCGCAAGATCAACTTCTGAACCGGTGGCGATAACCACCGCCTGCGGCGCCGGGCAATCGCGCAAGATGTAACCACCGCGCTGTATTCCGGTCACTTGAACGCTATCGCGCGCCATCGGTGTCAAGCCTTGGCGACTGAACACCAAGGCACTCGGGCCATCCCGTCGCTGCAGTGCCACCTTCCAGCAAACCGCCGATTCAACGGTATCGCAAGGTCGCCAGGTATGCAGATTCGGGGTCGCGCGCAGAGCGCTGAGCTGCTCTACCGGCTGGTGCGTGGGGCCATCTTCACCCAGCCCAATAGAATCGTGTGTGTAGACAAATATGCTCTGAATCTTCATCAGTGCCGCCATGCGCACAGCGTTGCGGGCGTACTCCATGAACATAAGAAATGTGGCACCGTAATTGACGAAGCCACCATGCAGCGCAATACCATTCATGATCGCGCTCATGCCGAATTCGCGAACCCCGTAATAAATGTAATTGCCGTCGGCGTCTTCTGCGGTGATCGGCTTAGAGCCCGACCAGATAGTCAAATTTGACCCCGCTAGGTCTGCCGAGCCGCCGAGCAATTCAGGTAGCATTGGGCCGTAGGCGTTGAGGCTATTTTGCGATGCCTTGCGCGAGGCGATTTTTTCCATCGATGCCTGACAGTCTGCAATGTAGGCGTCGGCTGCGGCGTCGAATTCCGTCGGTAATTGGCCTGCCATCCGCCGCTCAAACTCACCACTCAATTCTGGATAGGCGTCACGGTACTCACTCAAGCGCTTGGTCCAATCCGCCTGCGCAGCAATACCGCGCGCCTTAGCGTCCCAGCCCGCGTAGTGACTATCGGGAATTTCAAAGGGCCCATGGGCCCACCCCAACTGCTCTCGAACCAAGGTAATTTCGTCGGCGCCAAGCGGGGCACCGTGACAATCTTCCTTGCCCTGTTTATTCGGCGAGCCAAAACCAATGATGGTTTTGCAGCAGATCAATGTGGGCCTGGCCAAGTCGGCGCGCGCCGACTTAATTGCAGCGATCAACGCCTGACTGTCATGTCCATCAACCGCAGGTATAACCTGCCAGCCATAGGCGGCAAATCGACCCGCCGTGTCGTCGCTAAACCAACCCTCGACCTCGCCGTCGATAGAGATGCCGTTGTCGTCATAAAAGGCAATCAGCTTTCCCAATTTGAGCGTTCCCGCAAGCGAACACACCTCGTGAGATATACCCTCCATCAAACAGCCATCACCTAAAAACGCATAGGTGTAATGGTCGACAAGATCGTGACCGGGGCGGTTGAACTGCGCGGCTAGGGTAGTTTCGGCCAATGCCATACCCACCGCGTTGGCAATTCCCTGGCCCAGTGGCCCAGTGGTAGTTTCTACACCTGGCGCGTAGCCGTATTCTGGATGTCCCGGCGTCTTTGAGTGGAGTTGACGAAAATCTTTCAAATCGTCTATCGAGAGAGCGTAGCCACTCAGGTGGAGCAGCGCATATAGCAGCATTGACCCATGACCATTGGACAACACGAAACGGTCTCTATTAATCCAATTGGGGTCTTCGGGGTTGTGTTGTAAGTAGTCGTTCCAAAGGACTTCGGCAATATCTGCCATGCCCATTGGGGCTCCGGGATGACCGCTGTTAGCGCGTTGTACCGCATCCATACTCAGGGCTCTTACAGCGTTGGCGAGGTCTCTACGAGAGGCCATAGACAGTTACTCCAAATGCGTCAGGATAAGCCCGCTATTGTCGCTCAGACCGCCTTGCCAGTAAACCAATAATCACCGTAACCAAGGGATAAAGCCGCTGGCAAAAGAGGCCTTTTAGCCGTTAGTAACACGCCAAGAGTCGTCAGCAACACGCCCAGCCTATATATAAAAATATTTTTATATATAGATTTAGTATGCTAGGATGCGCGCATGTCAAACCTGTCGACCATCCACGCTGACAACGTCCCCACCGCGCAGATAACTCAGCTGTGCAAGGCGGCCGGCGACCCCTTGCGGATGCAAATCCTCAGGGTATTACAACAAAATTCGTACGGCGTTTTGGAACTCTGCCAGGTGTTCAATATTCGCCAGTCGGCAATGAGCCATCATTTAAAAATCATGGCCAGTGCCGGTCTCGTCTCTAAGCGCCGTGAAGGCACCACGCTGTTTTATCGGCGCAATTTTTGTAATCCCCATGATCAGTTACAAGAACTGCAGGCGACGCTGTTTGAAAGCCTCGATCGTCTGTCGCTGAGCGATGCAATCAGCGCTCAGTTAGATCGTATCAACGCTGAGAGATCGGCGGCCTCGGTGGAGTTTTTTAACGCCAATGCGGCCCGTTTTGAAGCCAATCAAGATCTCATCGCCGGTTGGTCTGACTATGGTGAGGGGGTTGAAAATCTGCTCGACACCAGCGTACTAAATCGCTCAACAGCGGTTGAAATTGGACCCGGTTATGGACAGTTTTTAGGCAAATTATCGACCGCGTTTGAGCATGTTATTGCGCTCGACAGCTCGGCCGAAATGCTCGAACAATGCCGCCAGCGAGCGACATCGCAAAACCTACGCAACATCCAGCTGTTACACGGCGACACGACGTTGGCTAGAAAGCTCAAACTGCAAGCCGATTGCCTGTCTCTGAACATGGTACTCCACCACAACCCGCTGCCGGCGCAGATCATTACCGACTGCGCCGCGTTGTTAAATCCTGGCGGCATACTTTTAATCACCGACCTGTGCGCCCACAACCAGCAGTGGACGAGAGAATCTTGCGGCGACCTGTGGATGGGTTTTGAGCCGGCTCAGTTAAGTCACTGGGCCCGCTCCGCAGGCCTGGTCGACGGCAGTAGTCTCTACTTGGCGCAGCGCAACGGTTTTCGCGTGCAATTGCGTCTGTTCGTCAAACCACAGGTAGCGCCGATTCGGGGCGCTACCGAAGCACTTTTACCCATTTAAGGATCCAGCATGTCGAGCTACAGTGTTTTCACCTCAGAATCGGTCTCCGAGGGCCATCCGGACAAGATGGCCGATCAAATTTCCGATGCGGTTCTAGATGCGATCATCGGCGATGACCCGCACGCACGCATAGCCGTAGAAACACTGGTTAAAACCGGCATGGTGGTGATCGCCGGGGAAGTTCGTACCGATACCTACGTCGACCTTGAAACAATCGTCAGACAGGTGATCAACGATATAGGCTACAACCATTCCGAACTCGGCTTCGACGGCAACTCTTGCGCGGTGCTGAATGCAATTGGCAAGCAGAGCCCTGATATAGCTGTCGGTGTAGATGCAGATGGCAACAAGGACATAGGGGCCGGTGATCAGGGTTTGATGTTTGGTTACGCCAGCAACGAAACTGAGACGCTGATGCCGGCGCCGATCTACTATGCTCATCGCTTGATGGAACGCCAGGCGGAGCTCCGTAAAGACGGCAGTCTGCCCTGGCTGCGACCCGATGCAAAAAGCCAAGTGACGCTCAGGTACGACCAGGGTATTCCGGTCGCTATTGACGCCGTGGTATTATCCACCCAGCACGCCGGCTCAGTTTCTCAGACAGATTTGCAGGCAGCGGTGCGCGAGTTGATTATCGCCGACGTACTACCCGCCGAGTGGCTGCATAGCGAGACCCGATACCACATCAATCCGACCGGCAATTTTGAAATCGGCGGTCCGATGGGCGATTGCGGGTTGACAGGCAGAAAAATTATTGTCGATACCTACGGCGGTATGGCGCATCACGGCGGCGGTGCATTTTCCGGCAAAGATCCGACCAAAGTTGATCGATCTGCCGCCTATGCCGGGCGCTATGTAGCCAAAAATATCGTCGCCGCCGGCCTCGCCGAACGCTGCGAAATCCAGATATCCTACGCCATCGGGGTGTCAGAGCCGACCTCCATCAGCATCGATACCATGGGTACCGGAAAACTCCCCAACCATGAGATTTCAGAGCTAGTGCGGGAACACTTTGACCTTCGTCCAAGTGGCTTGATCGAGATGCTCGACCTGCGCCGCCCAATCTACCGACCTACTGCTGTCTAAGGCCACTTCGGCCGCGAGCTGGAAAATTTTACCTGGGAAAAAACTGACCGCGCAGAAGCCCTGAGCAAGGCGCTTTAAAACATCTCAAACAGCAGAAACTGCGTAGTATTAGATAACGTTCAATTGCAATATGAGGAAAGACCATGAGTGCGCAAGTGCAAACCAAAAATAACGCCACAGACCCAGACTATAAAGTCGCCGATATCCAACTTGCCGAATTTGGGCGTCGAGAAATTTCGATTGCCGAATCTGAAATGCCGGCGCTGATCGCCCTGCGGGAGAAATACAGCGCGCAACAGCCATTGGCAGGTGCGCGCATTCTCGGTTGTATCCATATGACCATTCAAACCGCGGTATTGATCGAAACGCTTGAGGCACTGGGTGCGCAAGTGCGCTGGACCTCGTGCAATATTTTTTCGACTCAAGACCATGCTGCCGCCGCAGTCGCGGCCAATGGAACGCCGGTTTTTGCCTGGAAAGGTGAGACCGAAGAAGAATATGAGTGGTGCCTAGAACAACAGATTCTCAAAGATGGCGTACCCTGGAATGCCAACATGATTCTCGATGATGGCGGTGATCTTACCGCGATGCTCCACCAGCACTATCCAAGCGTGTTAGATTCGGTTCACGGCGTAACCGAAGAGACCACCACTGGCGTTCTCAGGCTTTATGAAATGCTTGAAAACGGCGAGTTAAAAATCCCAGCAATCAATGTCAACGATTCGGTGACCAAGTCAAAGAACGACAACAAGTACGGCTGCCGCCACAGTCTCAACGACGCAATTAAACGCGCGACAGACCATCTACTGGCCGGCAAAAAAGCGCTGGTGATTGGTTATGGCGACGTTGGCAAAGGCTCGGCGCAATCGCTTCGTCAGGAGGGCATGATCGTCAAGGTCACCGAGGTGGATCCAATCTGCGCTATGCAAGCCTGTATGGACGGATACGAACTGGTGTCCACCTACATCGACGGCGACATCGAAAACGGCGTCGATACCGGGCTGTTAGCACACACCGATTTACTGGTTACCAGCACTGGTAATTTCAACGTCTGTGGCTCAGACGTGTTGAGCGCGCTTAAATCCGGTTGCGTAGTGTGCAATATTGGTCACTTTGACAATGAAATAGACACCGAGTACATGCGCAAAAATTGGCGCTGGGAAGAGATTAAACCGCAGGTACACAAGATTTATCGCAACCGCGACAGTGTCGACCATTTGTTGTTATTGGCCGAGGGGAGGTTGGTCAACCTAGGCAATGCCACGGGCCACCCCAGCCGTATTATGGATGGCTCATTTGCCAACCAAGTACTGGCGCAAATTGATCTTTTCGGCAAGCGCTTTGCCGACCAAGATGCCGCTACGCAGGCGGCAATGCTGCGCGTCGAAGTACTGCCAAAGCATTTAGACGAAGAGGTGGCCGCCCACATGGTGCGGGGTTTTGGTGGTGTTATCACCAAATTGACCAAGGCGCAGGCGGATTACATCAAAGTATCCGTCGACGGCCCATTCAAAAGCGACAGCTACAAATACTAGCGTTCTCTTGCAACCAAAATAAAGGGATTTCCAATGTACGATGGAGCGCATATTAGCTTCGAGTTTTTTTCCGTAAAGGGTGATCTCGGGCGGCAGAAAATCACTGATATGTGTCGGCGACTTGCGCGCTATAAGCCGGCATTTTACTCGGTGACATACGGCGCCGGTGGGTCGACGCGCGCATCGACGCAGCAGTTGGTGGAATCCATTCAGAGCAATGGTTTTAGCGCAGCACCGCATCTGTCGTTCGGTGGCGACAGTGCGGGTGAACTGGTCGAGCTGCTCGAAAGCTACCGCCAAAAAGGCATTAAGCAAGTGGTTGCGCTTCGCGGCGACCTTCCGTCGGGCATCGCGGGCGTCGGCCAACTCACCCACGCCAACGAATTGGTTGCGTTGCTACGCGATTCGTTCGGCGATCACTTCGACATATCGGTGGCGGCCTACCCAGAAATTCACCCCGAGGCAGAGAGTTACGATCGCGACGTCTATTGGCTCGCAGAGAAGATTCGGGCAGGAGCCAATCGCGCTATCACCCAGTATTTTTACAACCCCGACGCATATTTTAGATTTATCGATGAAACTGCCAAACAAGGGATTGATGCGCCGATAATTCCCGGCATCATGCCGTTGACCAACTACCATAACCTGGTTCGGTTTTCGGATAGCTGCGGTGCTGAAATACCCCGCTGGTTACGCCAGCAACTCCAACAACGCAGTCACGACAGCACCGATTTGGTGGAATTTGGCCTCGATGTGGTTTCCGAGTTATGCCGCAAACTGCTCGAAGGAGGTGCTCCGGGGCTGCACTTTTACAGCATGAATAATATCGCGGTGATCGATGCACTGTGTCAGAATTTGCGTCTCACCGAACATCCCTGAGTGAATGGCGATGCGTATTCCGCGACTGTATGTAGAACAACCGCTGGCTATCGGAGTGCCGCTGGAACTGGATTCCCATAGCGCCCGCTATTTGCGCTCGGTATTGCGCTTATCTGAAGGGGATTCAGTCGTGGTATTCGATGGTCGTGGCGGCGAGTATCGCGCAGTGTTAGAGACCAGCGGCAAATCGTCGGCGCGCATTATTGCCAAGGAGTTCGATCCAGTCGAGCGAGAGTCGCCCTTGCACATCCATCTGGCGATCGGCATATCCCGCGGCGAACGCATGGATCTTGTGGTTCAGAAAGCCAGCGAACTTGGGATTGCCGAAATCACTCCGCTGTTCACCCAGCGCTGTGAGGTCAAACTTAGCCAAGCTAGGACGATTAAAAAAAGCCAACACTGGCGGCAGATCGCGATCAACGCCTGCCAGCAGTGTCAACGCAATCGACTCCCAGACGTGCGTCCAGCGGCAACTATCGGCGAGTGGCTGTGCGCTTCACAATCTGGCTTAAAATTGTTGCTCGATCATCGCGGCGAACGCGGGATCGCGCAACGTGCGCCGATCGATAACCAAGTGGTACTGTTAGTCGGCCCCGAGGGTGGTTTTGAGGCGAGTGAAATCGCGGCGGCTGAGCGCGCGGGCTTTATACCCGTGGGGCTTGGCCCTCGGATATTGCGCACTGAAACAGCGCCGATCGCCGCGCTCGGAATTTTGCAGGCGTTGTGGGGAGATTTGCAATAGCCGGCGGTCGAGTAAGCGCGCGTCCGTTAGCCGCGTTGTCCGCAACCCTCATTCTTGCAGGGCTAAGTAGCGCAGCTGGAGTCCTGGCAAGTAAGCCACTCACGGCAGATCAATTACTACAGGCCAGCGGGAGCATTTTTTGCGATGGTGCGGTGCGTGGTAGCGGCGCGCATATTCAGCAACCACTTAAAGATTACTCAATCATCGTGACTGCGGCGCACGTACTGTTTGATCATCGTACCCAGCGGCGGTTTAAAACCTGTTGGTACCGAGGTAATAATGCGCGTTTTGCAGCCATGCCCTTTGCGCAGATTTCACAAGTGATGGTTTCCTCCAGTGACCGGCCGGCAATTCAGCAAAGCGAGAACGATCTGGTATTTATCGCTCTCAAGCGAAGGCTTTACGCGCCGGCACTGCAGCTTAAAGCTGAGCTTAAACCAGTTCCAAGTGTGATCGAAGCACCTTTTATGGCGACACCTCTAGCGCAGATCGGATACCATGCCGCGTCCGATACAATGCGTATCGCCCGAGGCTGCAAGAGCCTCGCAACACCCTATTTTTACAACAAAAAGTTGCTGCTGCACGATTGTCCAACCGGACCTGGCGCGTCCGGCGGACCACTGATCAACGACCGTGACCAGCGTTTGGTTGCAGTGCATGGGGGCACATTATTGATCGAACACCTTGATCGTGATCGTGATAGAAACCATGGCGGGCTAGAGCACAAAGAGAAAGCGGGGCAGGAAGGGCCGCGGCAAAATAGCCGGCGCAACAACGAGCTTATGGCCCAGCAGCCAATTCGATTAGAGATTCGTCAAGGGCGTGCAATCGATGACCAAGTCCTCAGGCAACTCGACGACTTTATCCACAGATTAGTCCAGCCATTCCCTAACACATGTCCTTCCAGGGATTGCTGATGTCGAACAACACGTCGCGCTCAAAGCCGGGGACACTAATACCACGGCGATCGATGACCAGTTCGGCGTCGTCGATCAATTTTTCCCCAAAGCGATAAATAACGTCGAGTTCGGCGGCGTCCGCGCGCATCGCATAGCCTGCCGCATGCGTTCGCACAGTGGCGCGGCGGGCCACGTAATCGGCGTACTGATCTGGGTAACGTTGCGCCAACATCTTCTCCACCGGCGCCGGGCCCAAGACCACGGCGGTCGCATTGTTGCCGCCAAAGCCCTTGGAATTAATAAACGCTACATGCATTGGTCGATCGCTGACATCCATATCCTCAAGCGGAAAGATCGCGCGCTCTTGAAAAACATCGGCGGCAATACTGTCGATGGTTTTGATGCCCGGAACGATGTCGTAATGAAAGGTGCCAAGGGCCGACATTAACTGATCGCCACTGGCGGCAGACAACGAATGCCCAACAAACGCCTTGGCGGCAGTGACCGGCCAATCGTAGATATCAAAAGCCTCGGCAACGCGCTCAATCAGATGTGATTCGCTGGTTCGATTCGCCGGTGTACTCGATCCATGGGCGTGGACAAAACTGTGTTTTTGAACGCTCTGTTCGCCGACTATATTGATCGCGGCGGCAACCGCCTTAGAAAACGACAAGTAATTGCCAACCCCGGGCGCCGATATAGATTTTTTTACGCCGTCTGCATTGATGAACACCTCGGGTACAGCGGCGTGAATATCGGCGCCCAATTCAATCGCCAATGCATCGTCCATCAGCACCAAATACTGCGTCGATTCGGAAAGCACAAAGCCACAGTTTTGTGAAAATGGTCGACTCGCACGCCGGTGGTCCGGTTGATCTACGCCATCCAGCGTGGATAAATTTTCGTCGCTCGCCAGAGCTCCCATGTTGGCAAACCCTTCAGAAATCTCGGGCGTTACGCCTGCTTCGGCGTTGCCGACGATGGCCACCCTACGGCGGCCACTGCGCAAGTCCCTCACAGCCGCTTGGAGAACGTACAAAAATGTCGCGCAGGCGCCGGTAATTGCTTCGGTATGACCGACACTACCCAGCACATAGGCGTTGATAAAGTCCGCCGGCATGGTATTTAAACCGAGAGGCAACTGCTTTGCAGTGGTTCGATTACCACGCAATCGGCCCTGCATGAGGCCACCGAAACCCTCCTCTGTGACTTGACTCAAGGCGCTGGATGAGTAGACACCGACCTCATCGGGGCGCACTCGATCAACGATTGCTTGCCAGGCCAAACCGGTTGAGTGAAGCGCATCGCTGGCGCCGACGAGCGCCATCTGCAAACCCCGCGGGTGAAACCGCGACGCGTAGTGTGCCGATGGCTCAAAGCCAGATGGCAGTTGTCCGGACGCCTTGGATATCAACTCATAGTGGGATTCAATCAGATAACTAGACGCCGCCGAGGCCGCAACGGTGACGCGGCCATTATCGATATCGCTGATCTGCCAATCGGCCGGTAGGGCACTAGGCAAGTCGCGCTTTTGCATACTGAACACCACGTTTGATCGATCGTCACGGTCAAACGCAATACGTTTATGTCCGGGGACTTTGGAGGGATCAAACAACTCGGTTTTGCGCACCAAGGTGCCGTCTAATATGGCCTTTCGAAAGCGCGTATCGACCTCTGCTGGGCTCAATAGGTCGCCATCTACAGCGGTATATCCATGCTCAGTCTTTTGCACCAACGCCATCAAACAGGCGAGAGCGACGACGGTGTTTTGTTGCTCTTCGATCGGCAATGACTCCAGCACTATACGCCTGAACGATTGATGTGATGAACTGCGGCCGGCGGCATTATATCCACCAAAGCCAACGATCACTGGAAGCGACTGAGTCATTGCATAATCCTTTATAGCCATCGAGAAACGGCGTAGTTTACAGATAAAGATACCGCTTAGCTGTAAGTCTAGAGCCATTTTATGCTATTTTAGAGTCATTATGGCGATGAATCTCACCTTAGTCCTGTGCGACAATATGCTCGTATCAAGTAGTACGCTAGCTGCGGAAATTTTTAATTTCGCCAGTGCGATGGCGCGTGCCAGTTCTCGCCAAGCCGGTGAAGTGACAATTCGCCGGGTTTCGACCGACGATTTACCGGTCCAAACGTCGTCTGGGTTCGAACTCAGTCCGACCCACAGTCTGGAAGATACATTTCAAAGTGATTTGGTGCACCTCCCCGCGTTGTGGCGCAATCCACGCCCGATAGTCAAACGCGCGCGCGCTTTAACCCCCTGGTTGCGCCGTCAACATCAATTAAATAGTAGCTTTACCGCGGTCGGCACCGGCGTGTGCTTTCTCGCCGAAGCCGGTCTGCTGGAGGATAAATCGGCAACCACGCACTGGCATTATTTTGACCAATTGCAAAAAAGTTACCCCAATTTGAAATTACAACGCCAGCACTTCACTACCCAAACCGGAAACATTTATTGCGCCGCGAGCATCAA
>Ga0115008_10004293_pt1 | contig 11838 bp, 4 predicted proteins | sample FraStrMetagenome_FD_87164 | JGI IMG/M metagenome (GOLD analysis project Ga0115008, IMG submission 87164) | Marine eukaryotic phytoplankton communities from Arctic Ocean - Fram Strait ARC3M Metagenome | ecosystem: Environmental > Aquatic > Marine > Oceanic | place: Fram Strait | collected 2012-06-18
AGTCCAATAATATAATGCATTAAAGTATAGTCCCCATTAAAAAAAGATTGGTCTTCGATATCGTGGATTCTATTAAAACCAGCCTGTACCTCCAAACGCTTATGGATATAGTAATTTGAAAATAACTCTATGCCATGTGTGGGATAGGCTATAATTTGAAAACTATCATCACTCGTATCTATAACAGCGAATTCGTCTTGATTAATAGAGTAGGTCGCTGCGATACTAAACCTCCTTTTTTTGTATGTGGCGCCAAAGACATAATTCGTGTTTTTAGCGCGCTCAAATTCAATAAAATCACTAAAGGAATTATTGATTTTCGCAGTATTATAGCTAAAACCAAGGCTTAAGTCAAAAGGCAAGTCATATTGTATAGCGGCCCCAAAATTCGTGTTTTCAGGGAATAGTTGTGTTTGAATTCCAAAGGATACATTTTTAAAATGGTTTCGGTATACAATGGCATTATCGGCGCGACCCGTGCCTTTCCATCCGCCATCGGTTTGCCCGGAGTACACCCCGTTAGATTCTCCTCCAAAGACCTTAAAATTATCTGTATATCCCGCAATATCGTAATAAACGCCCCATTGTTTTCCTAAGGTTATTGTGCCCCATTTTGGATGAGATACGCCTATGTAAGCGACTCGGCTTGAAAATGTTTGTTTTTTAACAAAAGGTTGCGATGCAAACTCAATCACATTATTGGCATCATTATTAAATTGTGTGCCGTCTACGAGGTTAAGACCGTATTCTAAAGCGCCTTCCACCGTAAAATTATGACCAAGTGTGCGTTGTATAAATAGTCCAATGCGTGGTGAGTTTTGTTGTAATTCAATCTCACCGTCAAAAATGGCTGTATGTACTCTTAGTTTTCCATAGAATGCAATGGAATCAACGAGTTTTGTATCCTGTGCGTTGCCAAAGCAATACAAGAGAGATAATACTAATCCAATCGCATACTTCATAGTCTTTTGTTTTGTTTCTAACCTTGTTCTTAAACTTGTTGTTTTGACTAAAGATAACTATTTTTATAGGGCTTAGTGCTTGTTTTTGTATAATCGTATTTTTAATAAACTTATTATCCTTGTGTCTTATCGCTGGGATATCTTGAATAAAGTCATTGTGTGCTAGTGGAGTAGGTTTTGAAACGGTATTAATTCTGTTTTTTTAGATAAACCTGCTGTACTTACTGCATAAAAGAAGGTGTCTTATGATTAATTTAAAATGATTATTTGCTATTGTTAAGATGAGAATCAGCCAAATCGTTTATTGTTTTTTGATTTTAAATGTCAAGTAATGAATTTCCTTTATAAACAGTTAATAGGCTTGTCAAAGTGCTTTATAATAACTCAGGATGTTTTAAATATATCGAATATGGCATATTGTTGTGTTATACAGAAATAAATGGTTTTAATTCGCTTAAACATACAAACTAGACCTTTGATATAGAATCATACTCTTCAAATAAGGTGAACATTATAAATTTTTGTTGATTTATAAATACGATGTACTACACCTTATTATAAACTAATTTAAAAGGCTTCTCCAATTCTAAAATAAATTCCCCAGTCACTCTTGCCAGCAGCGATATCAACACCAACATTCATTTTATTTTCAGGGTAGGCCGTATAACGATAACCAACACCAATACTAGGCAAAACATTACCATTATAAGACTCAGTATCAGAGCCATAAATTGTTCCTACACCAGCAAAACCAACTAAGCCCATGTCATTTTTAAAATTGTACCTATACTCACCCTGTACAGCAAGCAACTGTTTTCCTCTGTACTCACCCAGAGAGTAGCCTCTAAGATCAGTGCCTTCAACAACGAGTAAATTATTGAAAGGAACGTCACCTAAGCCAAACCCTCCATACCCTCTCAAAGCAATAACATCACCACTTCTTTTACTTGTAATAAAATGATTATACTGTATTTCAATTTTACTAGACGCTTCGTCATTTCCCATAAAACTAGGATAAAGTGTATAATCAAAATTAAGCTCAGATCCTTTTGTTGGATAATAAACATCATTTCTGTTGTGCGATGTTCTATACATCGGTGTATTACTAATTATTTTCTCTGTAAACCTAGCGTATGAACTATAACGAGTCTCCTTTTTTTTAGTATCTGTAGTGCGTTAAAGCTCTATTTATGTCTTAAAAAGTCCGATTGATTAGTGCCTTGCTTACATGGATTATTCGCTAAAGTACGTTTTCGCAGCGCTTACTTATAAGTGGTTTTACACGCGATGACAACGTCACTTAAAACGGCAGTATTACAGTTAGTTTTTACAATTCAATCATATTGTTATTGACAAAAAATAGGGAGTTCACGAAAAACAGTTTGCCGTTCTCCCAAAAGCTTCTAAACAAGATGTTATCAACCATATAGATAACGCTTCCGTTTCTCATGCGATGTTCTCCAAATACTAAAGAATTATTTAACTTTTTAAGTGCTTCTGCCCCAGCATAACCAGAACTGTTTTTTGGATCTTCTCCAAGATAAGCAACAGTATAGCCGGAATCTAAGAGTTTGTATGAAGAGCTCCCCAGTTTTAACGTGAAATAATGATCATTATAACCAAAGGCCATAGGATGGGTGTTGTCTACCTGTGTTTTGAAAATAGCTCCAGTAATTAGGTTTTTGGTATTGTCACGTTCGCGATCTGCATAGCGAATGGGTGTTGTGTTAGCGTCAGTTTTAGTGCCTAACTGCGGTGTATTTTTTTGTAATCCAAAACCCTCTTTATTAGCAAAACTATTGAGAGCGCCATCAATCGCAATGAGTTTACCTCCCGCTTGAACCCATTTTTTCAAGGTTTCTAAAAGACGGTCATCTAATAAACTCCCATAGTAACCGTTAGGCATAATCAATACATTGTATTTTGATAAATTAATATCGGATATGGCATTGGCGTTAATAACGCTTACGGGGTAGTGCAGTTGTTGCTCAAAAAAGTGCCATAACTCGCCATAGCTTAACGATGAGGTAGAATCTCCGGATAACAGTGCTATTTTTGGAGGGTTTACCAATTTAATATCTGGTGATCCAAAATCTGGACCAGAGCTTGAAAATCCTGAGGTTAAAGCTACGGGTAAACGATTGTATTTTGTAGCGGTTGTCATAACTACATCATCAAAACTGGCTATTTTTTTGTTGTCACCACGAACAATGACTAATGTCCCACGATCATACGTTTTTCCCTCGGCTGTAAACGGTTTTTCAGTAAAACGCACTTTAATTCCTTGTTGTAGAAGGTTTGTTAAAAATTGTGCGTCTAGAAGGGAAGACCATGGTAAGACGTATCCTGTAGCCTTAGTATTTGTGACAGGACGTTTTGGAGATGCCGTTGTTTTTTGACTAGAAATGAATCGTTTACTCGCAATCGCATCTAATCCATAGGCGTAAGGAATACTCCATGCCGTAATATCGTAGGTTAGAGAATCGCTCAGTTTTGCATTTGGCTCAAATAATACTTTCACCATTTTACCTTTAGGTTGGTTGGTGCTTACAACCAAATCTTTGGTACTTGTGTTTAGTGATCCCTCGCTTGAAGAATTATAATGATACCCACTCACTTTTTCGCCATTAGCGTACCCATAGCTGATGTCATGTTGGTCTAATAATTTTGTTAATTGTGCGATTTTATCCTCGTGTCCTTGTAAGACATAACTTTGGTATAAGAGCTTAGAATTATCAAAATATTTCTCAAATTCGGTAGTGAGCTGTGCTGCATTTTGTGAGGCTATTTCTACTGTAGATAGCCCTGTTGTGGTATGGTGGGTCAATCGATCGACTAAAGTTAGTACGTCTCCTTCATCATTTAAAATCCCTAAACCGGCACGGCCATGACCACCTTGTTCGTAGGTCATGCCAATAGCACCCATATAGGTAGGGTACGTGTCGCCATAGCTTGGGTATAACAAATCAAAGCGTTCGCGGGTAAAGTATAACCAGCCTTCAGCATCAAAATATTTGGCGTGATTTTTACCAATTTGAGTTTGAAAATCGCGCTGCCAGTCGCTTATAACCTCATGAAAAGGTTCTGCAGCTGGCGCGAAATAATAAGGTTCGTTAATACCTTGCTCATGAAAATCAACATGGATATGTGGCATCCATTTGTTGTATACTTTTAATCGGGATTGTGATTCTATTTGTGTTGCCCAAGCCCAGTCTCTATTCAAATCAAATAAATAATGATTAGGTCTGCCTCCCGGCCACGGCTCCCGGTGTTCACTCGCTTGTTGATCAATATTGTAGGGCGAGCTAGCGGTCTCATTAAACCAATTAACATAACGGTCACGACCATCCGGATTAATACATGGGTCTATAATGACCACTGTATTTTTTAAATAGTCTTGTTTTTCAGTTAATAGTTTGTAGATGGTAAGCATTGCGGCTTCACTACTAGAAGCTTCATTACCATGTACATTATAACTCAACCAAACAATGGCAATATCATTGGAGGTCGATGTGCCTTTTAAGATGCCTGTGCTTTTAAGATTATTTTCTCGTATTTGCTCTAGGTTATTCATGTTTTCTTCAGAGGACACGTAGGCTAACATGAGTGCACGACGCTCATTAGTTTCTCCGTATTTTTCAAGTTTTACTTGTCCAGGCCGTTCGATGGCTACCTGCTTAAAATAATCAACCACCTGATGGTGTCTTGAAAATTGTGTGCCAATAGGGTATCCTAAAAATTCTGATGGGGACTGTAAGTTTTGAGAAACTATCGTAAGTGAAAATAGTAGAGCGGTACAGAGAGCAAATAGTTTTTGCATAAATTCAATGAGGTTTAAAATTCAAAGTAAAGATAATAAGACACCATCAATTAACTAAAATTTAGGACTCAAAAAAATGTATAATGGTATATTTACGCTCGAAATGAACCGAAACCATGCCAACAGAATGTATTCCATTTAGAGATACTAATTACTTCTCTTCATTAATTTGTGATTATTTAGATGAAAATGACGATTTAAAACCGTTTTACAATCGGTTTCCAAAATTGGATAATTTTGAGGCTCAAATAGCAGAAAAACAGCATTCTTTTTCTTCGGAAACACGAGAGGTATTAGTGAATTCTTTAAGATCGCAGTATGCTACGACTGATGCTTCTGAGGCGACACAGTATAATATAGAGTCATTAAGTGAAGCGACTACATTTACAATCACAACAGGGCATCAGCTGAATTTGTTTACAGGACCGCTGTACTTTTTCTATAAAATTATTTCAACTATTAATTTGTGTACACAATTAAAAGCGAAATACCCTAAGCATCATTTTGTACCTGTGTATTGGATGGCTACAGAAGATCACGATTTTGAAGAAATTAATTATTTCAATTTTAAGGGGCGCAAAGTACATTGGCCTCGCGACGCTTCTGGTGCTGTTGGTGAATTAGGATTGGAGGGTTTAGATGCTGTTTTTGAAGTGTTTTCGCAACAGCTAAATACATCTACCAACGCAAAGACGCTTAAGCATTTGTTTCATACGGCCTATTTAAAACATAAAAATTTAGCATATGCCATGCGTTTTTTGGTGAACACGTTGTTTAGAGATTATGGTTTGGTCATTATTGATGGTAACGATAGTGCGCTTAAACGTGTGTTTTCTCCTTATGTAAAAAATGATGTCATAGACCAAACGGCCTTTGATAAGGTCACAGAGGCTAACGCGCATCTCAATAGGCTAAAGGGTAATTATAAAATCCAAGTTAACCCGAGGGCTATAAATATGTTCTATATTAAAGAGGGTGTTAGAGAACGTATTATTGAAACTGACGGTGAGTATACTGTGCTTAATACATTTATTAGTTGGAATGAAACAGAGCTGCTACAGGAGCTCGATGAGTACCCAGAGCGTTTTAGTCCTAATGTTATTATGCGTCCATTATTCCAAGAAGTTATTTTACCAAACCTCTGTTATATTGGCGGGGGAGGGGAGTTGGCCTATTGGTTGCCATTAAAATCCAATGTTGAAGCACAGGGGGTTGTATTTCCTATGTTGTTATTACGAAATTCGGTAGTTATAGTAACGCAAAAGCAAGAGGATAAATTATCGAAGTTAAACGTGTCGATTAATGATTTGTTTTTAAAACAAAACGATTTACGCACTAAAATAACTAAGCAAATTTCCGAAATTGATATTGATTTTTCATCTCAAAAAGTTCATTTGGAATCGCAATTTGAAGGGATGTATGCTCTAGCAGAACACACGGATTCCTCCTTTTTAGGGGCTGTGAAAGCGCAAGAAGTCAAACAGATTAAAGGTTTGGAGCATTTAGAAAGGCGATTGCTAAAAGCGCAAAAGCGAAAATATAGTGATCACCTAGAACGTATTACAGCCTTGCAAAATGCAATATTTCCAGGTCAAAGTTTACAGGAGCGGAATATGAATTTCTCTGAATTCTATCTTGAATATGGAGCGACCTTTATTCCTGAGTTAATATCTAAATTAAAACCATTAGAGGGAGAATTTACAATTTTGACTATATAAAACTCAGTCTATCTAGACGTTTATTTAATCTCTGTTACAATACGTCCGCAATTTAGCATATTGTCTCCAAAATAGGGGTTTATTATTTCTTTTTCAAAGCTCAGCCAATTTGCGCCTTTATTATGGTCGGCCATAGGGCAAAATTGAACATAAATAGACTGGTCTATCGCTTTTGATGTTGATACTAAGTCAACAAATACTGATGATAATAATTTAAAAGATGCTCTTTGTTTTTTTAAATCAGTAGTAGTTACAATTGCATTGGTGATTTTTGAAATAGATGATAAGGTGCTTTTTTGTTTATTTGAAAGGTCTTCGGTATGTATGTTTTGGAGGTGTTCTAATAGTTTTTTTCCGCAACGCGCAGTTAAGGTTGTATTAGATTGTACTAAGGCATTTTTTAAATCGATATAACCTTCTAATATATAGTTAATATCGGCTTTAGTTTCCATATCAATAGCTGTAGGTGTTTTATTTAAATCTTTGCTTCTGTGACTGTCTGTATACACTTGATCTTTATTAACGATGGTATTGATCATTGATTTTTTTCCTTCCAATTGTGCAACGGCATCAATCGTAAAAGTTCCCTCTGTAACAATTTCGTCACCATTATTTAATCCACTTAAAATTTCGTAATTATCTCCTAACGACTGGCCTAGTGTTACTTCAATCATTTCAAAATAAGGTTTGTTGGCGTATGGTTTAAGGTAAACAACAGATCGTTTTCCCGTCCATAAGATTGCAGTCTTTGGTACAGTTAAAATTCCATCTATAAGCTGTGATTTGACACGAGCATCAATAAGCATTCCTGGTTTGAGTTTCCCGTTTTTGTTATTTAAAACAACACGAACTGCAGATGTTCTCTTATTGGAGTCTAATAAAGGTTCTATAAAGTTTATTGTTCCTGTACTGCTGCCTTTAGAAAATCCATTTGATGTTAATACAACGCTTTGACCAACTTTTAAAGACTGCAATTGATGTTCATAAGCATCAAAAATGGCCCATAAAGTGTTTAGGTTTGATATTTTAAGCAAAGGTTCTCCTTCTTTGCAAAAGTCGCCTTCTGTAGTAATAACCTCTGTAACTGTGCCAGAGACATCAGCATAGATCGGGAAGTTCATCATTGGGGTTTCGCTAGTGATAATATTTTCTATCTGCTCGTCAGTAATTTTCCATAACCCATAGGTGTTTCTATTTTCATTAAACAATTCGGGATGTGAGTTGCGATAGGATATAGAACTGAGTAGTTTTGTTTGTCCTGCGTATAGATTAGGCGAATAAACACGTCCTATTTTCTGACCTTTTTTAATTTTAGCTCCAACATAATTTACGTTAAGCTTTTCAATTCTTCCATCAAATACAGTTGTTTGTATAGCATCTGTTTTTTTATTGGTTGTAATTATACCAGATAATTCTACTACCGTTTCATGATCATCACTGTAACCTACTAATGATGTTTCGATATTGGCTAGCGCTAGTGCCTTCTTAGACATCTTAAATTGGTTGTTAGAGAGTTCGTCGTCTATGTTATTTGAAGTGCTAACAACCAACGCCATACCACATAATGCGCATGTACCAAGTTCAATCTCTTGAATTTGCGGATGCATGGAGCAGGTCCATTGTTGGCTGTCGATACTGTTAGTTTGGTTTTGAGTAATAGGGTTTTGATTATTTTGCCTACCAAATGTTAGATAACACACCGCAAACCCTAGAACTGAGCAACCTGTATATATTGCTATTTTTTTTATCATAACAAAGCGTATTATGTTTTTCTCTTTTTTAACAAAGCGGTTTCTTTTTGCCAACAGAATAATAGCGGCATAACAAATACTGTAATAATGGTCATTAGCATACCTCCCAAACACGGAATCGCCATTGGGATCATGATATCGCTTCCTTTTCCTGTTGCCGTTAATATAGGTAATAATGCTAAAATGGTTGTCGCACTAGTCATCAAACACGGTCTAATTCTTTTCTTACCAGCTTCAATTACAAGTGATCTAATACTATCAACATTGGATAAATTTTTGTTTTTAAAACTTTGCTTGAGGTATGTTCCCATGACAACACCGTCGTCTGTAGCAATGCCGAATAGTGCTATAAATCCAACCCAAACAGCCACACTTAAATTAATAGTATGCATGTTAAAATGGTCTCTTATGTTTTTAACTCCAATATCAAAATTTAAAAACCAGGATTGATTGTAGAACCACATGAACAAGAAACCACCAGCAAATGCCACGGCAACACCCGTAAAGACCATTAGTGATAAAGATACAGATCTAAACTGAAGATATAGGATTAAGAATATAACAATGAGCACAATGGGTATTATTAAACCCAATGTTTTTTTAGAGTGTACATAATTTTCATATGTACCGCTAAACTCATAATTAATACCTGCAGGGATAATTAAAGTGCCTTCTTTTATTTTAGATTTTAAGGCTGCTGCAACACGATTTACAGCGTCAACTTCTGAAATGCCTTCTTTTTTATCAAAAATCACATAATTAACTAAAAAGCTATCTTCGCTTTTTATTGTTTGCGGACCTTTTTCGTATCTAATCTCTACAAATTCTTTAATTGGTAGAAACTCACCATTAGGCAAGGGAATAAAAATGGATTCTAGATCTTCGGGGCTTGTCCTTAATTCTCTAGGGTAACGTATTCTAATACCATAACGTTCACGTCCTTCTATGGTTTGTGTCAGTAGTTTTCCTCCAACGCTAATTTCTAGTGTCTCTTGAATAGTCTCAATGCTAAGACCGTATCGCGCAACTTTTGTTCTATCAATATCAATTATTAGATAGGGCTTCCCAATGCTTCGTTCAGCAAAAACAGCTGAGGGTTCAATAATTTCTATACTTTTTAAAGCCTCTTCAAGGGTTATACTAAAGGCTTCAATATCTTTTAAATGTTGTCCCTTAACCTTGATGCCTAAAGGTGTACGCATTCCGGTTTGTAACATAATAAGTCTTGTTTCTATGGGCTGTAATTGAGGGGCTGAGGTGACACCAGGTAATTGAGTGACGTTTAATATTTCTTTCCAGATATCTTCTTTGTTTTTAATTTTAAGCCTCCAATTTCTATAGTAATCTCCACGGCTGTCTTGGATTAGTTCTTCTCTATCAATACCACTACCATGATTTACGAAATCGCCAGATGTAGTTTCAAAAAGACCGTTTTTATTGGTTTTGAATCTTAGAGGTCTGCCATTAGGATCTAAAATATATTCTGTTTTGTACGAAATAAGATTTTCGTACATTGAAATTGGAGCAGGGTCTAATGCAGATTCTGCTCTACCTGCCTTACCGACAACGTAATCTATTTCTGGTAATGAGGATACTGCAATATCCAGTAGTTTTAACACCGTATTATTTTCTTCAATTCCAGAATGTGGCATTGAGGTTGGCATAAGTAAAAACTCGCCTTCGTCAAGTGAAGGCATGAATTCTCTTCCAGAATTAACCAGTACTAAGCCGCCGAGTAATACCGATATCACAGGAATAGATAGGCTTATTAATTTGTGTTCTAGAACCCATATAAGCATGGACTCATAATGTTTTATGATATAATGAATAGGTACAAGAACCAATGCACAAAGTAGAATTACAAATAGGAAATTTATAATTAAATTTTGAGAATACCCTAAAGGTCTCCAATATACAGTTAAAAGTAAGGTGATTGAAATTACTGTAGCCGATAGTTTTAGCTGTTTAGAGTGCTTGGGTTTTACGAAGTTTGAAGCCTCTAAAACACCGATTATCCCAAAAATAAGTAAGATACATCCAAGATATTGACCATATAACATAGCAGTCACACCAATAACTAGCCAAAGCCATGAAAAGATAGGCTTAGCGGATGTTTTTTTATTTCGTCTTTTTAGAAATAATGATGCCATTGGAGGAAGTATAAACAAGGCGATAACAATAGTCGCAGATAAGGCAACAGTTTTTGTAAAAGCTAACGACCAAAAGAGCTTGCCTTCCGAACCCGTTAGCATAAATATGGGGGCAAAACTAACTATAGTGGTTAGTCCTGCTGTTATTATGGCTCCAGAAACCTCTTTTGTTGCTTGTATTATTACTGAATTGAGCGGTTTGTTTTGATTCCGTTTTAGATGTTGTACTATATTTTCTGTTAAAATAATACCCATATCTACCATCGTTCCTATAGCAATAGCGATGCCCGATAGCGCTACAATATTAGCTTCGATATGACACACTCTCATAACGATAAACACAACTAAAACCGCTAGTGGTAATAAACCTGAAATGAGAATGGAGACTCTCAGGTTTACGAGCATGATAACAACAACTAAAATAGCAATCATTATTTCATAAATAAGGGCGCTTTTTAATGTTGTTAAGGTCTCATTTATGAGTTTAGAACGGTCATAAAATGGTACAATTGTAAGCTGTGATTTTTCACCATTTTTTAAGACTTTACTTGGTAGTCCTGGGCTTATATTTTTAATTTTTTCTTTAAGTGCGTCCAAAACCAGCATAGGATTTTCTCCGAAACGAGAAGTCACAACGCCGCCAACAACTTCAGCACCTCCTTTATCTAAAATACCTCTGCGGGCTGCGGGTCCAAAAGATACTCGAGCAATGTCTCTTATGTGAATACTAGTGAAATCATTTGATTTAACGGCTGTTTCTTCGATGTCAGAAATAGATTCGATATAGCCCAAACCACGAATAAAATACTCTACCTTATTAATTTCAAGAGTTTGTGCCCCAATATTTCTATTACTTTTTTCAAGACCTTCAACTACGTTTTGCAGTGATACCCCATGGTGTTTCATTAATGTGGGATCGACATCAATCTGATATTCTTTTACAAAACCGCCAATTGAGGCCACTTCGGAAACCCCAATGGTAGCGCTTAATGCGTTTTTAATATAGAAATCTTGAATACTTCTAAGTTCTTGTAAGTTCCATCCTCCTGTAACCTCATCGTTTTCATTTCTTCCTTCGAGAGTGTACCAAAAAACTTGGCCAAGAGCGGTAGCGTCAGGGCCTAATTTTGGCTGTGCATTTTTAGGTAATAGGTCATTTGGTAGTGCGCTTAGTTTTTCTAAAATACGAGATCTTGACCAGTAGAATTCTACATCATCTTCAAAAATAATGTAGATATTAGAAAAACCAAACATAGAACTACTACGTATTGATTTGACTCCAGGAATCCCATATAGACTGGATGTTAGAGGGTATGATATTTGGTCTTCAATATCCTGTGGAGATTGCCCTTCTCCTTTTGTGTACACTATTTGTTGGTTCTCTCCTATACTGGGAATAGCATCTACAGAAACGGGGTACGTACGGGAAATAGTAAG
>Ga0115008_10004294_pt1 | contig 11835 bp, 12 predicted proteins | sample FraStrMetagenome_FD_87164 | JGI IMG/M metagenome (GOLD analysis project Ga0115008, IMG submission 87164) | Marine eukaryotic phytoplankton communities from Arctic Ocean - Fram Strait ARC3M Metagenome | ecosystem: Environmental > Aquatic > Marine > Oceanic | place: Fram Strait | collected...
CGATGCCGCAAAAAATGTATGTCTAATGGGGTCCCCCACCCAGGCCGACCCCTGTTTAGACCCAGTTTATCGTAAACAGGACTAATCTGGTTCGTGTTCAGCCGTGCGTGGTCTAATTGGTCTAAACATGGTCTAAACTGGTTCGCCGTGCACCCTCCTACCCACTCACTTCCTTCGCGTCGCAGTACTGACTACTGTGCGCCCCGTCCACTGTTCCATCCAGCCTGTAGCCTTCTTGACCCGCGCGTGTGGTGGCTGGTGCTAGTAAGCAAGGGCGTAGACTGTCTACTCCCTTTAGTGCTACAGTAGCCGTCGCCCACCCTTGGGCGTCTGCCTCTTCCTATCTCTTTTCGCAGTCTCTCGCCGATTCTCGCTGCAACCTTCATGCCACCTCGCGGTCGTCCCACTCTCTTCGCGTTCTCTTTCTTTTCGCTTCTTCCTCTTGTCGCGTCGCTCTCCTCTGTCTCGTTCTGCGACGGCGCCGCCGCCTGCCAATCCCTTGCTCTCGCTGCGCCTCTCGCCTTTCGTCGCAGCTCTGCCCTCCTGGCGGCATATTTTGGCCCCTCGAGTTTATCGAGCTCTCCTCGCGCAAGGACGAAAAAGAAAGAAAACAGACAATCCAAGGGAGGAATGGGAGGACGACTCTTCTGACACCCGGCGCTGCAATTCTTTTCCAACCATTCATGTCGGCGCTCAGCTTGCGCGCGCGCCTCGCCACATTCACTACGGCTCGCTGGCGGAGGTCGAGCGGGACCGCTTGGCGAAGCTCGAGGCGGAGACCAAGCAGAAGCTGGAGAGCCTGCGCGCTGCAACCAAGGGTGGCGCGCCGGCCGCGATCGCGCGGCGCCCGAGCCCGAGTCGGCGGCACGGAAATTTCTTTTCACATTCACATTCACACAAATGCATATATGTCGGCGCTCAGCTTCCGGCGTTTGGGCGCCGCGTGGCGCGCCGCCCCCGCTGTTGCGGCCAGCAGCAGACTTCTGTGCACCGACGCGCTCACCACGCCGGCGGAATCCGGAAAGGCGGTCGGCTCCGTCGAGCGCAAGCCGCAGCTCGACTCTCGCGCGGTGAGCGCCTTCACCGGCACGCCAAAGGAGTTGCTGGACAAGCGGGTGGTCACGATTTACCAGCCCGCGCCTGGCGTGCAGAACGCCTCCAAGGGCTGCTGGAAGATCTCTTGGGACGACGAGAACACGCAGCGGTGGTCCAACCCGCTCATGGGATGGACGTCGACGCGCGACCCGTTCTCAAACACGCCGATGACGCTCGAGTTCCACAGCGCCGAGGACGCGATCCGGTTCGTTCAGAATAACGGTACCGCGCGCCCCCTCCCCTCCCACCCCCCCTCCCCTTCTCCCACTACCGCCGTGGCGCTGGGGCGTGCACGCGCGGCGCCCCAGAGAACACTCAGACGAGCCGCGTGGCGGTGGGGCAAGTGAGCCCGCCCTCCCGACTCCCCCCACAAGGCTGGAAGTACGAGGTGCAGGAGCCGGTCAGCCAGAACCTCGCGCTTGTGAGCAAGGGCCCCAGGTCGTACGCCAACAACTTTACGTGGAAGGTCTGTGCCCTGCGCCCACACACCAACACCCTCCCTACCCCGCTACACCCCTCCCCCCTTCCCGCAAGACGCACACGCACACGCACGCACGCACGCACGCACGCACGCACGCACGCACGCACGCACCACCACACACCAACACCGTCGCGGCCGCAGTACCAACTCCTTCTCTTTTGAGCGCTTCCTCCCTCTGCGCGCTCTTGCGAACAGGGCCCAAAGACGCGCCAGTCGCAGTGTGGCGCCGGCAACATGCAGTCCTTCCCGGAGCTGTACGAGCCGCCGCCGCCGCCGCCCAAGAAGTGATGAGGTGGCTCGTGTCACCGTGGCCCTCGCAACCACGGCGCCGCCCTTCTCAACGTTTGGTTGTTTTCTTTTTTCTCAAGAACAAGCAAGACAGGACAACACACGACAACAGGGCTCCAGGCCCCAAATGATGATTGATGTGTGAGTGTTAGAGTTGTTTCATTGGTATTGTCTATTGAAAATATCTCTCTCAGGTGACAGGTCTCACAGGCAAGCAAGAGGCAAACGGCTTCGAGAGAGTGTGGAGGGTGCCCGTGCCGCCTAGTTCCGCGGACGGGCCCTCCACCCTTCATGCACGGATCATGTTCATGTAGTCCCCACAGACGCTGTCGTGGGATCGCGGCCACTAGCTTCTTTTCACGCGCCAGTTCGCACCTGTGTCGAGCCTGTGTGCCGTAACAGCATTCTCTTTTCTTGTTTGTGTGTCCCCTTCCTGGCTATCCCCCTCCCCCTCCTGTGTGTGCCGCCGTCGCGCCTCGCTGGTGGTGTGTGTCGCCGCCGTCGCCGCCGAAGGTCCTGCTCACCACATATATGGCAGCCCGTCGCGGCCTCGGCCGCATCACCGCCGCGTGCGAGGCCGGCGTGACGCGGCTGACACGCGTGGCTCACCGCGCGCCATGCCGACTCCTGCCGATGGCCGACGGTGCCGCGGCCGCCGCTGGCGCCGGCGCCGCGCACTGTGCAATCGGCGGCTACGGCGGCGGCCTCCTCGGCGGTGACGTGGTTGAGCTGGAGGTGGAGGTGGAGGCTGGCGCAGCGCTGCTGCTCACGACGCAGGCATCGACCAAGGTTTACCGCACCAAACGCGACGGGATCGCCGCGACGCAGAGCCTCAACGCCACGGTGGACGACGGCGGGCTGCTCGTGCTCGCTCCCGACCCGGTCGTGCCTTACGAGGTGCCGGCCCGTCCGCTGCCCGGCACGCGCCCGCCGCCGCCTGCCTCCCTTCCATCACCGCCGGTCCCCGTGCACGCGTCTCCAGTCGGCGGCCTACGAGCAGCGGCAGCGCTTCATGCTCTCGCCCGCCGCGTCGCTCGTCGCGGTGGACTGGGTGGGTGCGGGGCGCGTGAGCCGCGGCGAGCGGTGGGCCTTCAGCCACTTCGCCTCTCGCAACGAGGCGCCGCGCCGATCCGCCCTCCTCTGCTCGCGCCCGCCCTCGCACAGTCACACACCCTCGCACACCCTCAAACACATTTCCGCACATCCCCACACGACCCTCGCACCAACCCTCGCACCAACCCTCGCACCAACCCTCGCACCAACCCTCGCACACCCTCGCACCGCCGACGCACCGCCGACGCGCTACTCTCTCTCGCCCTCCCGCCGCGAGGTGCTCCGCCGGCCAGAGGCGGGAGCGGCGCCAGCCAAGGCGGTGGCGGTGGACGCGATGCGTCTGAGTGGCGGCGCGGGGCTGCTCGGCCTCGACCTCGGCCGCGTGGAGTACGACACCGTCGTGAGCGTCTTGTGCTCGGGCGAGGAGGCGGCGCCGGTCGCAGAGCGGCTGCGCATGCTCAGCTCCGCGCTCGCGCACCGGCGGGTCGGCCAGAGGCCGGGCGTGCTCAGGGCGGCGCTCGCGGAGGAGGTGTCCGAGCCGGCGGCCGCCGCGGCGCGCGCGCTGCTCGGGAACGTGGTGGTTGGCGTCGGGGTCGCGCAGGGCAGCGCAGCACCAAAGGGCGGCGGCGGCAGCGGCGGTGGGGCTGGCGCCGGCGCGCTGGACGTGGTCATCGCTCGTCTTGCGGCGGAGCACGCCGAAGATGTGCGCGCGCGGGCCCGGCTGGCCGCACCGCCTCGCCTTTCACCCGCGCCGCCCGCTCGCGCTCGGTGGCAGGTATTCCGGCTGCTTCACTTCGCCATGGCGCCGCTCGCGCCTCGGCTCGGCGCCTCGCCGTACGGCCTGCGCATCCACGCCGACCTCGCCGCGCTGTGCCCGATCAAGGTGCGCCCTCCCCGCCCCTCCCGCCGCCCCTGCTGTGCGTCCCCTCACCCCCGTCCCCGCGGGCCCAGGCCGGGGCTGCTGCGGCCGCCGCTGCCGCCGCACCGCCACCACCAACGACGGAGGCTGCGAGAGCGACCTCCTCCCTCGCCGCCCCTCTTGCGCCGGCCTTGTCGATCGCACGCGGGCTGTCGATCCGAGCCCCGGGCGGCAACGGGTGGGTGCCCGTGCAGCGGGCCATCTCCGCCGCTGCTGGCCTCCCGCCCGGGGAGGAGGCGCCGCCGCCGCCGCCGCTGGCGCTGAGCCCGCGGCAGCGCGCGAGGATGGCGCACTTGAGCGACGCGACTCTGCCGACGGGCGGCTTCGCACACTCGGGCGAGAGGGCCGAGGGCGGCGCGGCGCGGCCGTGCCGTCTTTGCTCACCACCTTCGCGCCTCTCGCCCAGGCGGGCTCGAGGCGGCGTCGCAGCTCGGACTGCTCGGCGGCGGAGACGAGGCGGTGCGTCGCTTCACGCGCGCCGCGACTCACTCGACCGTGACGCTGCTCGCCCCGTTCGCCGCCGGGGCGTGCTCGCTCTTCTCGTCGCCCGTCGGCAAGGAGGGCCCCAGCCCGGCGCGCGAGGGGGGGCAGTGCCCACGGGGGGTAAGCGGGGAGGCGGCGCTGAGGGCTCGCGCTCAGTGAAAGCGTAGGCGCAGTGGCGCGAGTGGGAGGCGCTCGACACGGCGCTGCACGCGCAGCTCAGCGCCAACGGCCCCGCGCGGCGTGCATCGGCGGAGCAAGGCCGCGCCCTCTCCCGCGTCGGCGCCGTGTGGCTGCGGCAAGAGGCTGCCGCCCGCGACCTCTGCAACGACGCCCCCGTCCGCGCGTGCCGCCCGCCGTGCCGCCCGCCGCCTCACTCGCTCCGGTGGCGTCTCCTAGGCGCCGCGTTCGGTGACCGTGGCGCCAACCCCAACCGCGCGCCGCACGGCGCCACCATGCTGGGAGCTCTCTGCGCGCTGCTCGGCCTCCCGCCGCAGGTCGCGGCGAGAGAGACGGGTCGAGTCTCTCCGGGCCGGAGGGCCGGAGGGCGTTGACCGGCGAGGGTCGCTTGCAGGTTGCGGCCGAGGTGATCGCCTATACGACGGCGCGCGACGTGCTCTCGGCGGCGGTGCGCGAGACCCTCTCTCCTCGTTCTGAGCCAGCTTGCCCCGCCTTCCGCCCTTCCCCCTCCCCGGCTCGGTTTCCTGATGCCTAGCTCCAAGCCATGCACAGGTGCGGCTCAACCTCGTCGGGCCTCTCGCGGCGGTCGAGATGCAGGCCGACGTGGCCGAGGAGGCGGCGGCGGCGGCAGCTGTCGCGGCGCAGCGCGGGGTCGCGAATGCGGCGAGCTCGGTGGCGAAGCGAGGTGCCGCCACCCATCGTGAAACTTAGGTACGGACCCATCGTGCTCGAGCCATTAGGCGCCGCTGCTCGAGGCCATGCACCCTTGCCACGATCTGCTTGATCGCCGTATATTCCGGACCTGAGGCGAGCGGCGAGGCGGCCGCCGGTCTCACACACGGTGCCGCGGTGTCGCGGTGCACATTATCTCTCCGTCCACGCAAAGTGATTTCTGGCTGTCGGGCGACGGAAGCTGTGAGAGAGGAGAGGCCCAGAGAGGGCTGAGTCCAACGTCACAGGTGCTCTGGTGTCCCCCTCGGGGCCCCCAGGTGGGGGGGCTCGTGAAGAGGCGTCTCAGTCTGAATCGCATACTCTAATCATGAAAGGAACTTATCGTACAGGCTACAGCCACAGGTAACCTTCCCCGGCTCTCCGCCAGGACGCAGGAGCAGGAAACCCCGTACGTTATTTTAGGGGGGTCCACCCCACTCGTGTCACGTGACTCGACTCTTTTTTTGGAGCATTTCCCATATATTTGTGCGGGAGGACTTACCCGCCCTTACGTCTTAGCCTATGGACACGCTACACAGCCTTACGTTGATTCGACGTTGTTACGAGAGAGCGTGCGACGGTCGGTAGTCGTGCGTAGCGTGCGTTTCAAGTCTTCGTGGGAGTTCCGCGCGCGGGGTGTGTCCGTGCCTGTGCGGTGTGGGGCGGGGCGCTCTAGAGGCGCGGGGCGTCGTGAACACGTGAGGGTGTGTCTCGACACCCGGGTATCGCCCATCGCATGACCCGGGGTCTTTTTCTGTGCTCTAAAATATAATCTAAACATCACGCTTCCATCGATGACGGCCGCCCCCGCGCCACAAGTGGCTTCCATCCGTAGTCGATGGAAGAAGACGTGGGCATGCCTCTGGCTTTGTGGGCCCTGGATTGCACATGCGTGGCAGCACGCGCCCGACCGCGCGTTGCTGTAGGAGCAAGTTGACTGCCCGCCGCGCCCTCATCGTTGCTCCCACCTCCCCTGCCGCGGAGTGAGTCATTGATGGCGACACCTATCAATCGCGATGAGAGGAGCGATGAGAGGAGCGATGAGAGGAGCGAGGAGAGGAGGTGAGGAGAGGAGGTGAGGGTGGAGAGGCGCGCCATCGTTGTAGGCGCCAAAGGCATTCGCGATGGCAGGTCCCGCGGTGTCCTCCAAAACGCCGACGACCTGGTCTGCTGCCTCGCCGTAGAGGGAGAGCACGGACATGCCGAGAATCAGCTGGAAGCCGAGGAAGGCCAACAGCACCGCGTCAAGCCAGGAGACGACGCTCGCCTCCCACGTGAGTGGAATTCGCTCGACGAAGCCGATGCCGATACTGAGCATCGTCATGTCAAAAAGAGCCTGAAACCACCCCACAATGAGGAAACGATAAATCGGCCCCGTCGCAGATTCGCAGTCGAGTGGGAACGACTCGAACTGAGCGAGCGAGGGCGTTGTGGCATGATACGGGTTTATGGCCCAGCATAGCAACGTCAGGTTGGAAAACAGAAGCACCCCTTGGCACCACACGCCGATGGCCGCCCAGAGCGAGGTCGACCAGCGACCCGTGATGCACGCTACGGCGCACGTGTTGAAGAGGAGCATCGAGAGCCGCCAGACGAAAATGGCAAGCACAAAGACCGAGGCGACAGCGGCGCCTGCGATGTCGACTGGCCTGACTGCGTCCTCCACTGCGTCCGAACACGGGTCAGACCCTGAGTCGGTGGAGTTGGAGCTGCTTGTGTTCGCTTCGCTGTAGAGGACTCTCCCATCGCGCCAATAGGAGTCCGCAGCCATCCTCTGCAACCACTGCTTCCGGCTCAGCACTGCTCCGCCAAGGTCCTGGGTCCGCAGCCTCTCCTGGTAAAAGGCGGGATCGGTCACGATGCGCGGGTGGAGAAGAGCGCCGCCCGAGAAGGTCCCGATGATGCCGATGTTGATGCAGGCAACCAACAGCAGAATGATCAGCTCTACCCACGCGCAGTCGCAGCATGCAACGCAGCACCGAATCGTCCGCGAGAGCGGGAAAATGACGGGCCCAGAAAGCTGAGGCGGGGACCCGAGCAGATTTTGCGCGGCCGAGCCCACGGCAGCTGGCATTGCCCTCGCTTTCTGCGGCGACGGCAAACGAGGTTGCTTCAATGCATTCTGCAAGTCGGCCATGTGACGGTGCAGCTCGCGCAGCTGTGCGCCTCTAGCCGCGTCACGCTCGAGCGCCTGCTCGAGCAGGTGGATTAGCTTCTCCTCACGAGCACTCGGAGGCAGGCTCGGCGGATCGCTGTGCGAGGAGCTCTTCATGAGAGACACTTGCTGCATCGTACGTCCGAACCTGAACCGTGAGGAGAGAATTTTTCAGGTTGTGGCGGCGTGCCGTCCTCCCTTGCGAAATCTGTTCTTTTGTGATGATGATGTGATGGATGCCCTCTCCTGTGTGTGTGAGTGAGTATATTCTCGACTGTCTGTGCTTGTGCGTCGTGGGTTCGGGGTTGCTCTTTTTGAGAGAGATTTTTAGCAATACCAAACAACTCTAGTTGTTGCTCTTTTTGTGTGAGTGAGTAAGAAAGAAAGAAAGAAAATAGACAATCCCAAACGAGGGATGGGGGAGGAGGACAGTGAGTATATTCCTCTCCCGGTGTTCGAGTTTCAACTGGCTCAACTCCCCTGAGCGTGCCAACTGGGTCGCAAGCGGCAGACGTCCTCTTACCCTCGGCCCAGTGGAGGGCGCCCGTACCGCCTAGCTCCGCGGACGGGCCCCTCCATCCTTCACGTACGGATCATGTAGTCCCCACAATCGCTGTCGTGGGATCGCTTGTCATGATTTGGTGCTATTTCTCTTTTTGCCTGCCGCCTGGGACAGCACGAGCGAGACCTACCTAGATGTCCAACGTGCCGCTCGTGGTCAAGCTCTCGGTCGCCGCGACCGAGAGCGTGCTCATGGCCGCTGGCGTGCGCGATGTCCTCATCCCGGGCACTCCGCTTCCACTGCCGGGAGATGACAAGCTGATGCTGCTCTGGTCGTCCGCCATTAAGCGAAAGCAGCGCATTGCTGCGCCGGTGCCGCCGCCGCAGGCGTTCCTCGCGGCGATGCTGGGCGCCTTCGTCCTCCTCAGCGCGGCGGCCAAGCTTGCCGCGACCTTTTCACACTTTGAAGGGACGTTCCTCCGGTGCGGCCGCTTCAAACAAGTGGCGTCTGTGTGCCAGCTTGCTTTGAATCGCGCGCATTCGCTGCAGGCGCAATCTCTTCCTGGTCTTCGGCTGCGCCGACCTCGCCATCGCTGCGCTCATGCACCACCACAGTGCTGTGGTCCTCGAGTTTACTGGCGCAGGTGAGAGCGTGGGCTCGCCCGGCCTTGGCATCCCAGCGTTTCGCGGCTGACAACGAGCCACCTCTCCCTGCAGGCCTCGACAACTTTGTGCTGTTGCTGATGATCGAAGGCGCGGTGGCATCCCCTCCCCGCCAGGGTAGCTTGCAATCCACAGCTGGTAGACTGTCGTTTAGGCGTCGCCTTTCTTCTCGATGCCATCTTCCGGCCGCGCAAGGCGAAGTCGGCGTGATCCTCGTACCTCGAGGCTTGTGCGAGGGCTCCTAGTGGTGAGGCAGATGCCAGATCACGGCCACCGGTGCCACACGCCCCCATCTCAAACCAGTCGAAACTCATTGTTGTTATCTTGTTCATTGTTGTTATCTTCTCTTACTGTTTGCACAGCACCGCCCGGGCGCTCGGCCTCGGTTGGTGCGGATTACTTTTTGTGCGCGCGTCCTTCAAAAGTTAGCTTTGTTGCGAGAGAAGCGACTTCGACGATATATGCGCCATGGGAGCCCCGATTGAGCCCCACGTCACTACTGTATTTCCTGCTCGTGCCCACCACTCCGTTGAGAGGCTCGATGCTGGTAGCGGCTGGGCTGCCGCCGTTTTCAGGCAGAGCTACCAGGCTAACCAGTTCTGTGCAGAGCACGGCTGCGGCAACAGTGGTCGCCGTGGGCCATGCTGCCCCCGTCCGTGCCAGCTCGCGTGCGCAATCTCTAGCTAAAGGATGGAAGTGTGACACACACCGAGCCTCGAGCCATCCCTTGTGGTGCAGGCCCGGCGCATTGGCTCATCCAGTCTTCTTGCACATCGAAAAGACGGGCGGCTCGTCGGTCGAGTGCGCAGCGCAGGTAGAGAGTACCCCGCCCACGCATCTTATCTCTCTGTGGCCGCAGCCACGCAACGCCGTCTAGGCGTGGGAGGAGCGCGGCTGGTTCACCTCGATGGGCCACACCACGTCCGAAAAGGCAGCGGCGTGTCGCCGCCGGTGCGGCGCAATCCCGACAGCAACAATCCTCTCGGTACGCGACCCCTACGCGTACTGGGCGTCCATGTTTCGGTACGCCTGGCTCGGGAAGCGTGCGGACTTTGTCTCGTTCTACTTCAGTGCCTACACCACCGGGGCGAGGACGATCGCGCAGAGGCGCGCGGGACCTCTCCGCTCCTTTGTCGAGTTCCTTCGGTGGGTAGATAGAGAGGCGAACCGCAGCCCTACCTGCCTTGGCTGGGCTTCTCGATGCTGCCCTGAAGCCCGCTTTTCCCGATACAGGGCGAGGCTGCCACGGGAGGGCTAAGTCAGTCCGCTCGAGTGCGACGCGCGTGCGGCCGGCCGTGCGCCTATGACGCGCTGCTGCGGGGCGAGAACCTCACATCGGACTGGGCTGCACTCGTCGAGCGGTATCGCCTGCCGCGCGTGTCGTTGCCGTGGATCAACGCCGCGGACGAGATGGTGCAGGCTACTGATGACGAGCCACCTAGCACTGCGCTCGGTAGCGAGAGCGTTGACATCATCAACCGTCTCGAGGCTCCGTTTTTTGCGGAGTTTGGGTACGCGCCGCGGCCGACGTCCTTCAGCGACAGTGTGCTCCCGCCTCCAATCAGAGGCTACTCTCGATCGATGGGCTGCTGCAGATTCCACGGAAACATCTCCGCCCCGAGCGACGGGATCGATGTAGAGGTGCGCACAGGCACGGACGCCCCGCGCTGCGCAGCGCTCTGCTCTGCAAACCAACGGTGCTTCGCCGTGGAGCACCTTGACGATCCGAGCAGCCACAGCGATCAGCGGCCGAGGTGCTCCCTTCTGCGTTGGGCGCAGACTGCGCCGGCACAGCCGCTCTTCCGCCGGCCGTGCGACTTGCCGGGCGTGTGGACGTCCGAGCACGCGGCGTGCTACGTGCGGAGCGCTGCCGACGTCGATCCTGACTGCAGCGGCGCGCTCGCCTACTTCCGACTCGTCTACCCCTCTGCTGCGCCGCCCACGTCGTGCGCGCCGGTCGAGCAGCTGCTACGGTCGAGCTGGTTTCTCTATCACACGCCCGTGGACGCAGCCATCGTGCCCCGCGTGGCGCGCACTCTGCTCAGCCCCCACACGCATTCGTGCAATGACGGCTTTTACGCCAAGCTGCTCGCGCGTGCGCCTGAAATCAACTTTGCAGGCCTCTTGCCTTGCGGCCCATCGGCGCGCGAGTGCGTCAAGGCCGCTGTGGGATTCCGCCCAGCGTGGTCAGGCCCGCTCCAGCGGTGGGTTGAGACCTGGCATCTCGGCTACAACAGCAAGAGGCCGCTCTCAGGCGTACGCGTGCCAGCGAGCCGCGCCACCGACACGGGAGCCTCGCCATTCTGGTACCGCTTTGCACCGGGCTCGGGCATCTGGTACGATTGCGGCCAACGCACTCTCAACGCCCACACGAAGATCGACGCCTTGATGCAGCTCGTCGGGGAGTGGCATGCGCGGCGCGCTGAACCTCAAGTCGGCCGGCTCAACCAGTCCCTCCGCAGCCCGACGAGCAAGCTGCGGTACCTCGCCGATGAGGGCCTGGCGGCTCGGCTCCGGCGCCTGGGTACGGGTGACGCGACGTGCAGAGAGGTTGGCATCCAAGGCTGCCGCAACGACTACTGGTTGCAGGACCAATGGGATGTTGCTCTCATTCAGCTGGGCCGCGCGCTTGGGTACGACACGATCTTCCTCGCCACGGAGTTCATCCTCAACAGTGACAGCCGAGGGAGGATGGTGGCCTTCGCCACCGCGCAGCTGGTCGATCTACGTATGCCATCCACGCTCTTGCAGCCAAACTTCTTACCGCTCTGGCAGAGTGGCGGGAAGCGAGCGGACCAGCCGGGCGACCGCGTGGCAGCCTCCCTCCTCGACTGGATGGCTGCGAGCGGCCGCCTTACCCTACGCGATCCTTTGGATTTGAGCAACGAAGGAAGGGCGCGGCCGTGCCGGCTCAAGTGGTCCCGGATCCGCTTCCACTGCGTCGGCCACGTCTCCGAGAGGGCCGCGGAGGAGCCAAAGCGCTCCGCGCGGTGCCACAGAGCTCAGCCGCACTGGCGGGTGGCGGAGGGAGGGTAGTTGAGGGCATTGCCTTAATCTAACATTTAATCTAAATATATGAGACAAATATCCTGAGCGCTATTAATAAAAGGCATGACACTTTTTGGAAACAGGATACTGAAGGCATTCCCGAACTCAAAACAGGATACTGAGGGCAGATATGAGCTAAGCTCAGTGAGATCTAGCTGCACATACCCTTAGTATCCAGAATAGTCAAGTCTGAAAAAAGTCGGTCCGACCGCGCGGAGCCGTCTGGCTCTCTGCAGAGCCCTCGCGGGCACGCCTGGTCCG
>Ga0115008_10004295_pt1 | contig 11835 bp, 10 predicted proteins | sample FraStrMetagenome_FD_87164 | JGI IMG/M metagenome (GOLD analysis project Ga0115008, IMG submission 87164) | Marine eukaryotic phytoplankton communities from Arctic Ocean - Fram Strait ARC3M Metagenome | ecosystem: Environmental > Aquatic > Marine > Oceanic | place: Fram Strait | collected...
TAAGGAACCATATATTTTATAACTAGTAGCAGATTTATCATATTCGAAGGTTAAATCAGTAGGTTCAATTTCTAAATCTTTTATGGTAAAATCTGAGCTAACGCCCATATTAATTTTATCTACGACACTGTTCTTGTATTCTAACCCTGGTGAATCTGAGGCTCCTAATGATACTGATATAGACTCTCCATCAAAAGAAGTATCTGCCCCTCCATACATTTCGAAGAGATCACTAGATTCGTTATATAGGAAGGTTAAATCTGTTGGGGTAAAAGTAATGCCCGAAAATGAAAAGTCTGCGGTAACGGTTGTTTCAATAGAGTTTAAGACACCATTACTTATAGTCAATCCAGGAACATCAGAACTTCCTAATGATAAATTAATGGCGTTCGTTTCTAAAGTACTATTTAAGGTTCCATACATTTTAAAGTAATCGTTAGAAGTATCCCATTCAAAACCTAAATTAATAGGTTCAATTTGTAAGCCTTTTAGAGTAAAATCTGAACTAACATCAAATAAAATATGATCTACAATTTTATTAATAATGTTAAAATCAATATTGGAACTAACTAAATCACCCTCAATCGATACACTTACCGCTCCAGAAATACTAAAACTATTTTCTGAATTGCTATAGCTTAACGAAAGGTTTTCAGGAGCAATTTCTAATCCGTAGGCTGTAAAATCATCTGTAATTTGAGCAGTGTAATCTTGGTCTGACTCACTAAAACTGATCCCAGTAATTCCATCAATAGCAAAATCTTGCCCAGAAGAACTCTGTGAAACAGTAAAAAAAATAAGTAAAAAAAAGTAACTAAATTTTTTTATCATTATATTAATTTTTTGCATTGTAAAACTACGAATTAAAAACTTATAACGAAATTTTAGTAAATTATTAGACTACTTGGTCTAAATCGGCATTATATTTGTGAGAATTCAGATAAATTAAAAAATTATATGAAACCAACTTTAAGCACCCTACTTTATCTTTACGTCGCATTTTTATCACTTCAAACTAAAGCCCAATTAGATAATTCTAATACTGAAAAGGGAAAAACAAAAACTATTATTACCGCTAAAGGAAAAGTAGTTAATAAGCCAAAATCTATAAAAGTGGATGGAATAAATGGCTTCAAAAAAGCATATAAGAAAGAACAAGAAGAATTAAAAAGAAAACAAAAAGAACAAGATTTTAATAACAAAGGAATTCTTACGCAAGCCAAAATAAGTGAAGAACGTTTTTTAAAAGCCTTTAAAAAAATAAATGGTCAATATCAATATCCAAAAATAGACCAAGATTTAGGGAGTTTTAGAACAAATTCTGCAAGTGTAAATATCATCTGTAGAGATTTTCAATATCCAGATGGAGATAGAGTTACTATTTATGTTAATGACATACCAGTAATTGTAAACATTCTTTTAAAACAGAGTTATCAAAAGTTTAGCATTCCTTTAGATGTTGGAATTAATAAAATTGCTTTTAGAGCTCTAAATCAAGGAACCTCGGGTCCAAATACTGCTGGATTTAAAGTGTATAATGATTCAGGTATGCTTATTTCTTCTAATGAATGGAATTTAGCAACAGGCGCAAAAGCCACTCTGGTTATCGCAAAAGACAAATAAAAAACTTCTCGAAATCGTTCTCGTTAAATTACCCTAAATCACTTTTTTTTATTCTATTTAAAAAAGTTATTTTTGTGCTTAAGATTGTTAAATCAATCAATAAAACAACAATAATAATTAGAATGAAAAAAGTAACCAAACAAACCTATTTAGATTGGTATAAAGACATGCTCTTTTGGCGGAAGTTTGAAGATAAATTAGCATCTGTATACATACAACAGAAAGTAAGAGGTTTTTTACATTTGTACAATGGTCAAGAAGCTGTTCTGGCTGGCGCATTGCATGCAATGGACCTATCTAAAGATAAAATGATTACAGCTTACAGGAACCATGTTCAACCCATAGGTATGGGAGAGGATCCTAAACGTGTTATGGCAGAATTGTATGGTAAAGTCACAGGAACCTCACAAGGAATGGGTGGCTCTATGCATATTTTTTCTAAAGAACATCGTTTTTATGGTGGTCATGGAATTGTAGGTGGTCAAATTCCTTTAGGAGCAGGACTTGCATTTGGAGACAAATATAAAGGAAACGATGCCGTTACACTTACTTACTTTGGAGATGGTGCTGCAAGACAAGGATCTTTGCACGAAACTTTTAACATGGCTATGAATTGGAAATTACCAGTTGTATTTATTGTTGAAAACAATGGATATGCAATGGGAACATCAGTAGAGAGAACAGCAAACCATACAGATATATGGAAGCTTGGTCTAGGATATGAAATGCCTTGTGGACCTGTTGATGGAATGAATCCCATTAAAGTTGCAGAAGCTGTAGATGAAGCTATACAAAGAGCCAGAAGAGGAGATGGACCAACTTTCTTAGAAATGAAAACTTATCGATACAGAGGTCATTCTATGTCTGATGCACAACATTACAGAACAAAAGACGAAGTATCTGAATACAAAAAAATAGACCCAATCACACAAGTTTTAGACATCATTAAAGAAAAAAAATATGCTACTGAAGATGAAATTGATGCTATTAATAAAGGTGTGAAAAAGTTGGTAAATGAATGTGAGAAATTCGCTGAAGATTCTCCATACCCAGAAACCCAACAATTATATGATATGGTTTATGAACAAGAAGATTATCCTTTTATAAGTTAAAATATGGCTACTATAATTAATATGCCTAGACTAAGCGACACCATGGAAGAAGGTGTTGTGGCAAAATGGTTGAAAAATGTTGGAGATAAAATTGAAGAAGGAGATATTTTAGCTGAAATTGAAACTGACAAAGCGACTATGGAGTTTGAATCATTCCATGAAGGTACGTTATTATATATTGGTGTTCAAGAAGGAGAAACATCTCCAGTAGATGTTCTTTTAGCTATAATTGGTGAAGAAGAAGAAGATATTACCAAAATTATAAGCGGAGTTTCTGAAACAAAAGTAGAAGAAATAGCTAAAACGAGTACAGAAGCTAAAACTGAAAAAACAAGAACTTCAGAAACTTCTATTCCTGATGGAGTTGAAGTAATCTCCATGCCACGTTTAAGTGATACAATGGAAGAAGGAACTGTTGCTACTTGGTTAAAAAATGTTGGAGACAAGGTTGAAGAAGGAGACATTTTAGCTGAAATTGAAACTGATAAAGCTACTATGGAGTTTGAATGCTTCTATGAAGGAACAATTTTATACATTGGGGTTCAAGAAGGTGAGACTGCTCCTGTAGATAGTTTATTAACTATTATTGGGCCAGAAGGATCAGATGTTTCTGCAATTATTGCTAATGGAGGTGCTAGTACTTCTAATGAAAAAGCTGCATCACCAGAAACAAAAGAAGAAAAAGTTGTTGAAGAAACAAAATCATCAACACTGCATAATGCTACCAATAATTCTGGTAGACGTATTTTTGCATCTCCGTTGGCTAAGAAAATTGCTGCTGATAAAGGCATTAATTTGGCTGATATAAATGGTTCTGGTGAAAACGGGAGAATCATTAAAAAAGATGTAGAAAACTATATTCCTTCTGCAGCAGCTGTTACTCCAGTGGAAACTTCACAATCAGAATCTTCTCAACCTATAATGAGTTTTGTTACTGCTGGCGAAGAAAAATCTGAAGAAGTTAAGAATTCTCAAATGCGTAAAGCAATTGCAAAATCTTTAGGCAACTCTAAATTTACGGCACCACACTACTATTTAAATATAGAAGTTGATATGAGTAATGCAATGGCTTCTAGAAAAACAATTAATGCAATACCGGAGACAAAAGTATCTTTTAATGATATGGTTGTAAAAGCCTGTGCTATGGCCTTACAAAAACATCCACAAGTAAATACTTCTTGGACAGACAATAACACTGTTTTCCATAGTCATATTCATGTTGGAGTTGCTGTTGCCGTATCTGAAGGTTTGTTAGTACCCGTTATAAAACACACAAATCAATTAAGTTTAACACAAATTGGTGCAACTGTTAGAGACTTAGCAGGAAAAGCAAGAGATAAAAAGATTAAAGTAGAGGAAATGCAGGGAAGTACTTTTACCGTTTCTAATTTAGGGATGTTTGGTATAGAAAGCTTTACCTCTATCATTAATCAACCCAATTCAGCCATTTTATCTGTGGGTGCAATACTTGAAAAACCAGTGGTTAAAGAAGGACAAATTGTTGTTGGGAATACGATGAAATTAACCTTAGCTTGCGATCATCGAACTGTAGATGGTGCTATTGGTGCTCAATTTTTACAAACTTTAAAAACGTTTATAGAAAATCCAGTAACGATGTTGGCATAGTTTAAAAAATTATATTTAAAAAAAAAGCCTTGAGAAATCTCAAGGCTTTTTTTCTTTGAAAATTTAAAGTTACTTTTTACTCATTGTCATTGTAACATTCGATTTCAATTCTTGTCCGCTAACAGATAAGATCATATTTATACTGGTGTTTAAGGGAATTCCAGATTTTCTGTTAATATCCATATTACCATTAATCTTTCCAGATGCCATACCTGAAACATCTCCAGAAAGATCTAATATTAGCTTATCTTTTAAGATAGATTTTACTTTATATATAAAGTCCATTTTCATTCCTTTATCGTCTCTGGTCATAGTCCAAGTACTTCCAACCTTAACTGCCTCTTTAGGATAAACGACATTACTAGATTGATTTGCTATATCTTCCATTCCTGGAACATTTGGGTTTACTGATACTTCTAACACTTCTCCTAAGTTATTTCCTTTAGCAAAAACGACAGCCTCTAACATTGGCCCCATCTGAGCTTTCATCATTTTATCGGTATCATTCAACTCATCCTCATTTTTTGTTGAATCAAAACTCATTACATTTCCACCCTGTAAAACATTCATAGACATTTTAGTGAATTTCATTTCACTATCATAAGTATCCTCTTTTACATCTAAAATTTTTATATCCATATTAATAGATATGCCAGTAGACATAATAGCTCCCATATTTTGAGTCATTTTCATAGAAACATCATAAGTTGCTCCTTTTTCGTAATTTAACCGAAGTAATACAGACTCTTGAGCAACAGAAATATTTGCATAAATAACTAAAAATAAGATTAATAATTTTTTCATTTTTTTTGAATTTGAATATTTAATTTTATGATTTACGAATATAAAAATATTAACAAAAAAACGCTTGGAATTGCCAAGCGTTTTTTAAATCTATTTATATTTTATTTTTAAAATTCTTGATTTACATCCCAAGACTCTAGAGTATCTTTTAAGGTTTTTATAAACATCCCTCCTAGAGCACCATTCACAACTCTGTGATCATAAGAGTGAGATACAAACATTTTTTGTCTGATTCCAATAAAATCTCCATCAGGAGTTTCAATTACAGCAGGAACTTTACGAATAGCCCCTAAAGCTAAAATTGCTACTTGTGGTTGGTTTATAATGGGTGTTCCCATTACAGAACCAAAACCACCAACATTGGTAACGGTGTAGGTTCCCCCTTGAATTTCGTCTGGTTTTAGCTGATTATTTCTAGCTCTCCCTGCCAAATCATTTACAGACCTGGTCATTCCAACAAGGTTTAATTGATCTGCATTTTTAATAACAGGAACAATTAAATTTCCATCTGGTAAAGCAGCTGCCATTCCTAAATTTATGTGTTTCTTTTTGATTATAGTATCACCATTTACAGCAATATTTATCATCGGAAATTTTTTAATAGTCGTTGCCACCGCTTGCATTAAAATTGGAGTAAACGTAAGCTTCTCTCCTTCTCTTGCAAAAAATGCATCTTTTACTTTCGTTCGCCATTTTACAATGTTGGTCACATCAATTTCTATGAATGACTGGACATGAGCAGAAGTCTGAACAGAATCTACCATGTGCTTGGCAATCAATTTGCCCATTCTACTCATTTCAATTACTTCGTCTTCTCCATTTACAGAGACCGGAACAGCTTTTGCAGCTTCTTTTTTAACTTGTGGTTTTGGTGCAACTACTTTAGGTTGCTCAACTACAGGTATTGGTTGTGAATCTTTATTTTCTATAAATGATAAAATATCTGATTTTGTAACTCTTCCGTCTTTACCAGTTCCAGAAATAGCTTCCAACTCTTGCATAGAAATGCCCTCTGTTTGTGCAATGTTTCTTACTAATGGCGAATAAAACTTACCTGAATCTGATGTTTTAGAAATCGGTTGAGAAACAATTTCTTGAGCAGCTTCGACTGTTTTTTCTACTTCTGCAATTTGTGAGTTCTCAATTGTGCTTGAAATAACAGCTTCAGAAGTAACACCTTCTCCTCCCTCAGTTTCTATAACCGCAATGGTGTCTCCAACATTAACTACTGAATCTTTTTCAAACAGAACTTCAACAAGTGTTCCCTCTACTTCACTTGGCACTTCAGAATCTACTTTATCTGTTGCTATTTCTACAACAGCTTCATCTAACTCAATAGTATCACCTACTTCTTTTAACCAAGATGTAATGGTTGCTTCTGCAACACTTTCTCCCATTTTTGGTAACTTCAATTCAAATCTTGCCATTTCTATTTCATTTTACAGAATGCAAAAATACTAAAAACTGATGATTTGTAACGACTATTTTTGATGAAAAATAATCATTAAAAATAATTATTATTAAACTATTCTTAGTAAAAAAAGAAAAAAACACATTATATTCAATATACATGAATTTATCACTTAAAAATTATTGAATTAATAATTGCTATCTGTTTAGTATTATTTATTAATCCAATCTCTAGGACTTTTTAATACTTGTACTAATCTTTCTTCTTCAGATTTTTTTTCTGGATGATGGTTGTATTTCCATTGAACCTTTGGTGGTAAACTCATTAAAATACTTTCTATTCGTCCATTCGTTTTTAAACCAAAAAGCGTCCCTCTATCATGTACTAAATTAAATTCCACATAACGTCCTCTTCTTACTTCTTGCCAATCCTTGTGTTCATCTCCATATTCAGTATGTTTTCTTTTTTCAACAATTGGAACATAACTCTCTAAAAAACTATCGCCCACTTGTGTCACAAAACTGAATCTATCTTCAATTGAAAAGTCTTCAGTTTCTTTTAAATAATCGAAAAACAAGCCTCCAATTCCTCGCGCTTCATTTCTGTGAGAATTCCAAAAATACGCGTCACAAGTTTTCTTAAACTTAGGATAAAATCCCAAATCATATTTGTCACAGGCATTTTTACACGTTTGATGAAAGTGAACTGCATCTTCGTTAAATAAATAATAGGGAGTTAAATCTTGACCTCCACCAAACCATTGTGTTACAATATTACCTTGGGAATCATACATTTCAAAATAACGCCAATTTGCGTGCACCGTCGGCACAAAAGGATTGGTTGGATGTAAAACCAAACTCAAACCACAAGCAAAGAAATTCCCTTCTTTTACTTTAAACTGATTTCTTAAAACATCTGGCAATTCTCCATAAACCGCAGAAATATTTACGCCTCCTTTTTCAAAAATAGCACCATTTTCAATTACACGTGTTCTCCCCCCTCCACCTTCTTCTCTTTTCCATATATCTTCTTCGAAGGTTGCAAGACCATCCAACGCTTCTATTTTAGAAGTAATTTGGTCTTGTAAGTTTTCTATGTATTTGTAGAATTTATTTTTCATAATTAAGTTTTTTATCTTCATGTAAAAACTGAATCGTTTGTTTTGAAGCAGCCGTTACTGATAGTGGTAAAACCAAAATAACACCCACCACTGGAATTAATAAAAAAAACATAAAGACAATTCCATTTCCAATTGCAAAACCTTTGTGGTTCTGAACGAATTTTATACTTTCTTTATAATTTAAATGACGTTCTAAGGTATAATCCATATTTCCAAAACCTGCATAATAGGCTTGTACTAAAAATAATAAAATAGTAGAAAATATATTGACTAGAGGAATAAATTTCAATAACAAAATCGGAATTGTAATTATCAGTTCTTTTATCAAGTTTCTAAAGTTGATTTTAATCCCTCTCCATAATTGCTCTTGGAAACTCGTTTTTCTATGAGTATGGCTTAAACTTCCATTGATATGAATTTCTATCCTTTCTGAAACAGGACTCATAAAGGGCGCAGATAAAGCCATAATAACATGCTTATACACAATTAAACCTAAAATTAGTATGAGGATTCCACCAATAAAATTACTAATCGAATTAAAAGTTTCTTTACCAAAATCCCAAATCCAAATTTCTGCTATAAACCCACCGATATTATCAGATAATACATAAGAAGAAAAACCAATAATAATTGCTAATAAAACACTTATTATCATTGGTATTATAAAGTATTTCCAGAGTTTTAATTTTGAAATTAATTCAAAACCCCCAAAATAAGCTTTCAAACCTAAAATTATGTTTTTCAACATTTTTAAACAATTATTTGATTAGGATAAGATACTTTTTATAAGTCTCAAAATACATCAATAAACTATAAACCAGCAGATTTATGAACTTTATAGATAGGTTTAATTTCTAAAAGGATCTCAATCTAGAAAAATATAGCGTTTAATCTAGTTTATATTCTTTTACAGCATCAATAAATGCTTTTGCATTGTCTAAAGGAATGTTTGGTAGAATTCCATGCCCCAAATTCACAATATATTTGTCTTTACCAAATTCATTAATCATTTGATGCACCATTTTCTTGATTTCGGCAGGTGGAGAAAACAATCTAGTTGGATCGAAATTACCTTGTAAAGTAATATTTCCTCCAGATAAATAACGTGCATTTCTTGCAGAGCAGGTCCAATCTACACCCAAGGCAGCAGCTCCAGATTTTGACATCTCGTTTAAAGCAAACCAACAACCTTTACCAAAAGCAATTACTGGAATCTCATCTTTTAAAGCATTTATTATTTGCTGAATATATTGCCATGAGAACTCTTGATAATCTACTGGAGAAAGCATTCCTCCCCAAGAATCAAAAACTTGAACGGCATTAACTCCAGCCACCACTTTTGCTTTTAAGTAGGCTATTGTTGTATCTGTAATTTTCTGTAATAATTGATGAGCTGCTATGGGGTTTGTAAAACAAAACTCTTTGGCTTTGTCAAAGTTTTTAGAACCCTGTCCCTGAACACAATAACATAAAATCGTCCAAGGTGAACCAGCAAAACCAATTAAAGGAACCTCATCATTTAACTTTTCTTTGGTGGCTTTTATTGCATCCATTACATAACCCAAAGATTGCTGAATATCTGGAATAATTACACGATCTAAATCTTTATGAGTACGAATTGGATCTGGTAAATAAGGGCCAAAGTCTGGCTTCATTTGTACTTCAATATTCATTGCCTGTGGAATAACCAAAATATCTGAAAATAGAATAGCGGCATCCATTCCATATCTTCTAATAGGCTGAACTGTAATTTCTGAGGCCAATTCTGGAGTTTGGCAACGTGTGAAAAAATCGTATTTCTTCTTGATTACCTGAAATTCTGGTAAATATCTTCCTGCCTGTCGCATCATCCAAACTGGAGGTCTATCTACAGTTTCTCCTTTTAAAGCTCTTAAAAATAAATCGTTTTTAATCATAATTTATAACTCTATAAATTTTATTTCCTTACTTGTAGTACTAATTTTTACAATATGATAAGGTTGCATAATAGCTGAAGTTACCATATCCATTGGCTTGGGTCCCGTAGATTTTACCTTAACTAAAAAGGTATCTCCTTCGTTTACAATGTCAATAACCTCTATTGAAAATCCACCAGTATTCCTAACCTTATCAATACATACAATAATCATATCTTGTGAAAAATCGATTGCATTTTCAAAAGTTTCAGAGACTTTATTTGTAGTATCAATTTTTAATAAAAAAGATTTCCATTCTTCTTTAGATGAAATAATAATATTCTCTTTTTTAAAACCTTCTTCTCCTGCTCCAAATAAATTTCCTTTCGAAAGAGATGTAAACCCTCCTTGTTCATTTTTTGGACACCCTATGAATAACAAACTAAAAATAATTGTGATAAATAGTTTCATGATTTACATTTTTGATACTGCTAACATAGCTTTATCAGTTGCTTCAGCTATTATTTTAATATCTTTATTTGATATTGCTGATGATAAAAACCACGCTTCAAACTGACTCGGAGGTAAAAACACACCATTTTTTATCATCTCCCAAAAAAACACTGCAAACTTTTTAGTGTCGGAAGTTTGTGATTCATCAAAATTAGTCACTTTTACTTTTGTGAAAAATGGATTCATCATTGAACCAAATCTGTTTACCACCAAATCAACATTATATTTCTTTGCAGTCTCTAATAAGATGACTTCAATAATACTTCCTATTTCTTCAAATTTTTTATATGGATTCTGTTTTTTAAGTTCGGTTAACGTTGCAATACCTCCAGACATTGCAATTGGATTACCGCTTAATGTTCCTGCTTGGTACATCCCTCCCAATGGTGCAACCTCATGCATGATTTCATTCCTTGCACCGTAAGCTCCAACAGGAAAACCACCACCTATTACCTTTCCTAAACAGGTAATATCTGCGGTAACTCCTAATAACTCTTGTGCTCCACCAAATTTAGAGCGGAATCCTGTCATTACTTCATCTGCAATTAAAAGCGCTCCTTTTTCTTCTAAATAGGCTTTTAACGCTACTAAAAAACCATTTTGCGGAATGGCAACTCCCATATTACCACAAATTGGCTCAATAATTACACCAGCAATATCATCGTGCTGTTCAAAATGTTTTTTTACACTCTCTAAATCATTATAGGTAGAAATTAAGGTATTCTTTACAGCTCCTTCGGGGACTCCCTTAGATCCAGGCAAACTTAATGTTGCTAATCCAGAGCCAGCTGCTACTAATAAAGAGTCTTGATGACCGTGGTAGCAACCTGCAAACTTTATAATTTTATCTTTTCCTGTATAAGCTCTTGCCAAACGAACTGCACTTAAAACAGCCTCTGTCCCAGAATTTACAAAACGCACTTTATCCATTTCTGGAAAAGCATCACATACTATTTTTGCAAGTTTGATTTCATTTTCTGTAGATGCTCCAAAAGAATAACCATTTTTTAAAGATTTGGTTACTCCTTTTTGCACTTTTTTATGACGATGCCCTAATATCATCGGCCCGTAGGAAAGCACTAAATCTACATATTCATTTCCATCGACATCAGTAATTTTACTTCCTTTCGCTTTTTTTATAAACAAAGGATTTCCACCAACAGATGAAAATGCTCTTACAGGAGAATTTACTGCTCCAACAAGATTTACCAACCCTTTTTTGTATAATTTATTTGAGTTTTTGAATTTCATTCTTTAAGCTTTTTCAAATTCGTTTTTTGCCCTCAGCGGATTGCCAAAAACATTAAAGGAACTATTATTTATTTAGTATTCTAGCCGCTTCTTTAGCAAAATAAGTAATAATAATATCTGCTCCTGCTCTTTTCATAGAGAGTAAACTCTCCATCATTACTTTTTCGCCATCTATCCAACCTTTTTCTGCAGCGGCATTTATCATTGCATATTCTCCACTTACATTGTAACATGCAATAGGTCTATCAAAATTATTTTTTAAATCTCTAATAATATCTAAATAAGATAGTGCTGGTTTTACCATTAAAATATCGGCACCTTCTTGGTCATCAAAAGTAGCTTCACGCATTCCTTCATCTCTATTAGCAGGATCCATTTGATAGGTTTTTCTATCACCAAAAGTTGGCGCTGAATCTGCTGCATCTCTAAAAGGACCATAAAAAGCAGATGCATATTTTACAGAGTATGCCATAATTGGCA
>Ga0115008_10004297_pt1 | contig 11834 bp, 10 predicted proteins | sample FraStrMetagenome_FD_87164 | JGI IMG/M metagenome (GOLD analysis project Ga0115008, IMG submission 87164) | Marine eukaryotic phytoplankton communities from Arctic Ocean - Fram Strait ARC3M Metagenome | ecosystem: Environmental > Aquatic > Marine > Oceanic | place: Fram Strait | collected...
AGTTTTTCACCTAAATTCGGCGAAATTGACAAAATTTTTTCAATCAAAGTTGTGCTAGTTGACAGTAACTCAAAATGACGTGATTTTTGGCTGATTAATTGAATTATATTTTCCGATTTTTTCTGATTTTTTTTTTAATTTTCTGATTTAAGGCACCTTTTTGAAGATTTCGCCCACCAAAAAGTGTGCCTTAAATAGGGTATCCGAGGTATATATTTTTTCATAAAAATTTAGGGATAAATTACCAAAAAACGAGCGGGGAGATTAACCCGTGGTCCTCGAGAATGCATATGCTTAGAAAAACCGGCCAAACGAACCTGTATTCTCTTAATACATTCATTTATGGCTTGAAAATATTATAAAAATAATGTTATTTTTAAATAATTATTTTAGATTTTAGCAAAAAATAATTTTTCAAGCCAGTCAAAGTCATCAATTTGCTAAATTGGAAAAACCAACATCCAATTTTTTCGCCGGACCGATTCGACTTGGCTAAAAATCTGCTCTAATTTATTTCTAAAAGTAAAAATTCCGCGGTTGACATAATTACCAAAATAGTCATTATTCAATTAATTACTAAAAATACTTCGCCGCTTCACGCTCTCCCTTCTATAAATTCCTGCTCCACCAAGATTTTAACTTATTTACGTTTTGCACGAGAAAAGAGAATAGAAAAGAATTGAGAGATGAAAATTTTTATCAGCACAATTTTTTTGACTCTTTCAAATGGAGAAAAATTTGGATCATCAGAAGTTTCAAAAGATCTTAAATTTGGCTGGGATCTTCAAAATGTAAGAAATTTGTGATTTTTTTGCCTCAAAAATCATTTTCTTATATAAAATAAATCTGCTTTCAACTGTATTCAGAACTGTGGCCCGCGACCTCAAGGCCCTCGATACCCGCAACCGCCAGCAGCATCAACAGGCAATCCAGCCGAAAACGCTTTCTGTGACATCATGCTCGATGCGCAGTACATTTCCGGATACAAATGTAAAGCTCCGTGCCAGGCTGACTTGGAGCAAACCGTCGAGATAAATTGCAATTGCCACACTTCGATGGGCCCGCTTCAGTTTATTAAACAGTGCGAATGGGAGTTTGTTGATGGAAAGCGTTGTCCAAAATTGAAGGTTAAACACGCAAAAATATGCAGTTGTTCAACCCTTATATTTTCAGACGCTTCAAAAAGAATTCGACTGGGAGTGCGATCCGCGAATTCACAATTGTCCGAGCCCACAGTACAGATCTCTAAAGAACACACAAGAGCATGCAAGGAAGATTTCTCCTTCAGCTAGGCCTGCTCCACAGCTCAACATGACGGGAATGGCGAATTTACACGCTGCAGAAAAAATCAATCCAACAAAGATTGCAGTAGCACCGATCGGAGAACATGGCGAGCTTATTACTCAGGTTTGAAAAGTGCCATTTTAAAAAAATGAATTGACAATTTTTTGTTTGAAAAATTGAGAAATTGTCATTTTAGAAAGAAAAAGTAAACGGCACAACATCGATTACAAACATCATCGATTTCGCTCCCGTTTTTTCAAAGCTTTTTGAAAGTCGTGATGAAGATAAGCCAGAATATAACCAGCCAAGACGCAGATCACTGCGGGACCACTCCGACGAGGAACCCGACTACGATATGGATTATTACGAAGACTACTCAATAAGCAGCATCTTCAAGCAACTCACGAAGGAGAGCGTCACTGTTCAGCGAAGAGTAAGTTGTCAAAACAAATATTTTAGCTAAATCTGTTTTTTTCATAGCTTGCGAGAACGATCGCGCAGCGTAACCACTTGCGTCACGTTAAAACGACGTTGACGAAGAAGCTCAATTCGATACTCGATTTCGTCGCGCAGTTCGAAGGCTCGAGTGAAAAATATTCAGATTTGGCAGCGTTGATCACCGATTTGGAAGGAACCAAAAACTGATGCACATTTTTCCATTTCTTTTGTAAATTTACTTTTTTTATATAAAATAAATCTTTTTGAAACACAATAATTTATTCTCAGCAAGAAGGTGGCAAGTTGTAAAAATAGCGTTTTGTCATTTTCTACGGATCGGCACCTTTTTATTTATTATTTTAGAATCTAAATTTAGCTTTTCAATCTGCAAAATATTATTCCTGAAATCATGGAAGAATACCGGTTTTGTCATATTTCAAGCGATACTCAAATAAAACCTTCTTGTGCATGGTTCGAACTTCAAGCTCTGGCTGGTTCAGTGAGCAACGATGATGCGTGAACAGAGCGGTCTGAGGCCCGGTCACGTGGCGCTACGACCCAGAGCGCTACTCTCCCTCTATTTCCACACATCCTCTCGCACTCCCGCTCATTCGAAAAAGTTGCCCCTTACAGGTCACATATCTTTTTATTCGAATCCCTTTTTACACTCCTCAAACCTCTTTCCTGCACCATGGTAAGTACAGAGAAATAGAAAGAGATGATCAGTGAAATTCAAAGGATTATCCTTTCGGCTTATTTTTTCTTTTTTACATTTTAAATTGATTCAAAAAGAAAAACTGCAAAACACTATTAATTTTCGTAAATTTTTATTACTTTTCAACATATGGCTTTGAGTCCACGCGCTTCCATATCGAGTAAAATATCCGTTCATGTTGAAAGTTATTGATTTTTCTCACGCACACGCCGCCGGTTAGTCACTGAAACCCCTCCTGCCCGCTGAGGGAGCTTTAATGACGTCGACAAGCGGACTTATCGAATCATTTCTCGCAGATTAAATCTTGAGAATCAAAAATATGCCGAAGGTAGAGCGTCGGCGCTTTTAATGAGTAAAAATTTCACATTTGACAAAATTGTTTTAGCGAGAAGTTATCTCAATTCATGTTGGTCAAGCCGGTGTCCAGATGGGTAACGCCTGCTGGGAGCTTTACTGCCTCGAGCACGGCATCAAGCCCGACGGAACAATGTCCGAAGACTCCGTTTCGCAAAAGGACGATTCATTCTCGACCTTCTTCCACTCCACTGGCGCTGGAAAACACGTCCCCCGCGCCGTTATGGTCGATTTGGAGCCATCTGTCATCGATGCCGGTGAGTCTTGATAAGATAACTAGACCGGAAATAGCGCGAGAGTAAACAGATGATATTATTTTGGGCGCGCAAACCCGTTGCATCGTTAAATTCAAAAATATTTTTTAACGACTTGTCACCTCACGTCAGCGAAATCGTCAAAAATATTCTAAAATTCTCTTCAGTTCGCAAATCGGAGTACGCAAAGCTGTACCACCCCGAGCAGCTCATTACTGGCAAAGAAGATGCGGCAAACAATTACGCTCGTGGCCACTACACCGTCGGCAAGGAGATCATTGATAATGTCCTCGATCGAATCCGTAAGCTGTCCGACAACTGCACCGGTCTCCAGGGTTTCCTCGTCTTCCACTCTTTCGGTGGCGGAACCGGTTCCGGCTTCACCTCCCTCCTCATGGAGCGTCTGTCCGTCGACTACGGCAAAAAGGCCAAGCTCGAGTTCGCAGTCTACCCCGCTCCTCAGGTCTCCACCGCCGTTGTCGAGCCTTACAACTCGATCCTGACCACCCACACGACTCTCGAGCACTCCGACTGTGCCTTCATGGTCGACAACGAGGCAATTTACGACATCTGCCGCAACAATCTTGGTGTCCAGCGCCCAAGCTACTCGAACCTGAACAGAATGATCGGCCAGATTGTCTCCTCGATCACCGCTTCGCTCCGATTCGACGGCGCTCTTAACGTCGATCTCAACGAGTTCCAGACTAACTTGGTGCCCTACCCGAGAATCCACTTCCCGCTAGCAACCTACGCGCCCATCATCTCCACTGACCGTGCTGGACACGAGCAGTTGTCTGTTGCTGAAATTACAAATGCTTGCTTCGAGCCACAGAACCAGATGGTCAAGTGCGACCCGCGACATGGTAATAGAAAATCAAAACATTTTTTTTTTAACTTAATTTCAAGGCAAGTACATGGCCTGCTGTCTGCTGTACAGAGGTGATGTTGTTCCCAAGGACGTCAACGCCGCCATCGCACAGATCAAGACCAAGCGCAGCATTCAGTTCGTCGACTGGTGCCCAACCGGTTTCAAGGTCGGTATTAACTACCAGAAGCCAACCGCTGTTCCCGGCTCTGACCAGGCGCCCGTCAACCGCGCCGTCTGCATGCTCTCCAACACGACCGCCATCGCTGAGGCCTGGGCCCGACTTGACCACAAGTTCGATCTCATGTACGCCAAGCGCGCTTTCGTCCACTGGTATGTCGGCGAAGGCATGGAAGAAGGCGAGTTCGCTGAGGCCCGCGAAGACATGGCCGCCCTCGAGAAGGACTACGAGGAGGTCGGACTCGACTCCGTCGACGGCGAAGAGGACGAAGAAGAGTATTAAATGCATCCCTACATGTGACATGACTTGCTTCTCGTAAAAATGTTCCCTCAAAATTGACAGACACTTATGATAACTGCTTACATGTTCTCGTTCAAAACAGCTTTTATCTTGTAATGCTCAATAAAAAAAATCCGCTCAATAAAAATTCCAATCGTAAAATCGATATCAAACAACAAAGGATAAAATTTTCTTTTTATTTTATAATTGAAAACCATTGAACGAAGTGTAGTGAAATCGGTTGGCGAAGAGGTCTCCTTTTAGCAAGCTGACGTAGACTTTCTGGCCCTTTTCAAGGTGGACAGTTGTTGAGCAGGAGCATGTTTGATATCTTTAAAATTTAATCCTGGCTCTTTTTTAGTAACAACTCACTTTCCGTTGGACTGAGCTGAGCAAAGAACATCATCGTTGTTGTTGTCAAGATATCCGCGTTTAATCGAAAAGTGCAGCGGCATGTTTTTGTCCTCCTGTGTTCCCGAGGCAGAGAAATGGTAAAATCCTTTAATTTAAATTCGAAAAAGTTAATTTGGAAAATCAACCTGAGATAGGCGCTGTGAAAGTTCCTTTTTGCGAATCATAGCTTTTCGTCGAGTCTGTGACTATCGTGTCTAAATCGGGTTAAAAATTGTCACAAATGAAGGTTTTACCAAAAAGAACAGCGTTTCCTATCCTGTTGAACGTATCGTGAGACAAAGTAACAGCAAAAGCTGCTCGATCTGTTTTTGACGAAAATAAAGTGTTGTTGTCTTGAGTTTTGCAAGAGCTTGGACACACTCCCGGCTCTCCCTTCGGGCCAGGTTGACCATTTTTACCAGGATAGCCTCGAGGGCCTCTTTTGCATCTTCCTGACGATCCTCTAGTGATGTTATTAAAATGGATCTGGGGTAAGAAAGAATATTACCTTTGTGAATGAGAAGAACTTGGTGGAGGTGCGAATCTGTACTGTTTTTGGGTGTTTGCTCTGTGTATGCTTCTTCCGGCGGATACTGATTATAAAATTGAAAAATCCTCTTATTGGATTTAAAAGCTACCTTGGTAGCTCTGGAATTCCCCAGAAGTTGCTACGTGTTGCCCATACGGCGTGTAAGTCCTCTTCTGCTCCCTGTAACTCTGCACAGCGACTTAAAAAAACAACTAAAATCAATTTTCTGCGCTGTTCAAACCTGTTAAAATAAAAAACAATCGCATATTTTCTCTTTTAGTCACTTCGCCATAAAAATAATAATTTTCGAATTCTGAATATAAACAAAAATGAGAAAAAGATGATCTGTTTGAGAATGACAAGAGAATGAAGAAACAGAAGACGTGCGGCAAATCGATCTCTGAAAAAGCAGAACAGATGGGAATCCCATTACCAGTCAATTCGAATTTCAAGTCCGTTGACATAAAATGGATTTATTTAAATAACCTTGAATAAAACGAGCTTTCCGAATTGAATCTGAGAAAAGAAATATAGCGTTAGATAATTAAATTAACATTTTAAGCTGATTGAATTATTTTCTGGTGCAGTTATTTTTCGAAATAACAGGCCAAAAAATTGCAGAAAATGTTTTTTACGCTTTTTTTTATTACAAAAATAATTTTCCTGAAAAAAATCATTTCTTTTCGTTTCTCTCGTCGTCTGAATCTCCCGCAAATCTCTCAAAAGGAAGTCGAACAGAGAAACTCTAATTTTGATGGATTAGTGAGTAATTATCAAAAAAGTTCAAAGTCAGAGAAAATTTGAGGAGCCGCGAATTTGGGAGATGGACGAGGCCACAAAGCCAAGTTTTACGCGCAGAGCAAACGAAACACGCAAATTTTATGAAAGAACTTCTCGATACAATTGCTTCCGGATTTTGGGCAAACAGGAATAATTTTTAGAAATTCCAAGAATTCCTAAAATCTCACGGAATAATTTTTTTTTTGTAAAATAAACATTATTTATTTCAAAACTGCGTCGTTTTCTCTATTTTATAAACATTTTTTCTGATTGTTTGGATTGTCTGAAATAAATCCTTTGATTGACAAGTATTCCCCTGACGCTCGTGACCCTCTATACTGTAATCACTTAGATTAAAAAATCTCCTATTTCGTTAAAATAAACAAAACTGGATAATTCCCCTCTTTACAATTTATAATTTTATACCAGAAGAGCGTAACTGATAATTTATCAGTGACAAGTAAATTGCTTGATCTCTGAGAAGAAGAAAAAAGACGTCTGAGAAAGAAGTTGGAATGTTTCTGAACTTAGCTCGTAAGCAAGTTATAAAACCGCGATCCAGCTGCGGACCGGACCACCGTTAAGATCAGAGGGCAGCCTTTTACAAGATGTTCTTCATAGCTTTTCTCTCTTATTTTCGATAAATTACACAAATCATCAAAAAATAGAAATTTCGCTCTCCAAACTTGAGCTTGGAGGATTTCCGAGATTGGAGTTTTGGCACATTTGTCGTTTTTAAAACCGGATGCTGGAGCGTCATGGTAAAACTGTCACCTGCGATCATTTTTTCGACGGTGATCAAATAAAATATCTACGGAAATGTTGTTATTTGAAGTTCGTCAATCTACAATGATTTCATGGTGACGATGATTTGTTTGGCTCATTCGAAAATAATGAAGCATTTTCTGCATTTTTAATCTTATATTAGAACTTTTTATAAAAACCATAAGTTCTATTTTTTTAGATATCTTTGAAATTTTTTGACTACTCATGCTGCTGAATTATTAAAGTTAATTTTTACGTAATTTTCGTGCGATTGAGCTTGTAATACAACTTCTCCGAAATAGAGCGCCAAAAGATAAGCTGAAGGGAATTCGTAGCTAAGAGAGGCTCCCTAGCAACGGCAAATCATAAACGAGAAAGAATATGGTAAGAATAGTTGTTGCAGGAATAAATGACTGCCACGGGTTGACAAAGGTAACGATTAATGACAAAAATATTTTTTATATTTATTTATAAGTGTGAGCTTCTGGCTGAGCTAATTCAAGCGGATCATCCGAATTTTTTTATCGAGAAAAAATCATGCTCTTCCGATAACTGGACTGGCTACGTGAATTCCGTCTCCGAGAAAAACCGATTTGTCTGGGCAGAATCGCCTCTGGTTTACCGTGAATTGGCAGATACAGGTGGAAGAGCAGATTTAATCGGGAATTATTCCGATTTTGCAGAATATGCGAATTTGTATTATGGCAAAAAGTTGGAGCTCGGCACAAAACAGGTCAAGCAGATCACAGAAGAGAATTTAAACTTCGAAAAGAAGCTGGAAGCAATCAAGAATGACAAAATAAAAGAGCAAAAAGCTTTGAGAATTGCTATTTTCGATGCTGGAAGTAAAAATGCGTATCATTTTTGTAATTTTTTGATTGCTGAAAATCTCAAATTGGAAAATGGAATGGCGCTTCGTTTACTTGGAAAGGACAGCGAAGGACTAGCGATGGAATTGTTTGATACAGCTGATACAAAACTTAGAACATGTTCGTTTTCTGAAGACATAGAAGAGATCGGAGACATCGACGGCATAGAAATCGCTGTACTCTTTGACAAAGAAACTGATAAGTCGAGAAGTGGTATTTTGGCGTAAGTTTTTACTCTTTTTATTATTATTTCCGATAAATTAAGTTGGCTTGATGAAAATCAAGAGCATTATGTGAAGGCTGCGAAGACCCTTACTAATTTTCCGAAATGTAAAGTGCTGCTTTCGAGTACTTTTCCAACAGTGGTCGCAGCTATTCTGGATTCTGCAGGATTCAAAGGACCAATTGTTGCTTCTGCGTCTGCCTTACAAAGCGCTGTTCGCGGCATGATTGCGAGAGAATGCGGCGAAACGATGTCGCCTGACCGAGTGAAGAATATCAAAATTTTTGGTACAAGGATTTTTTATTTCTTTTCAAATCTTTTATTTAGGATCAACGAGTCCACAAGAAGCATGTGTCTGTCTGGATTCAATCCAATTTGAAGATATCGAAAGCTCGATTAATGGGCCAGCTGGTTACAGAAGAAATCTAAGGCCGATTATATACAAGCAGAATTTTCTTGAGGTACAGGAAATTAGCTGAATAAAAATATCTCTCTTTCAGAATTTCGAGAAGAACATCGGGCAAAAATATCTTGGAATTTTAGCAAAGGCAAAGGGTCTTGTCGAAAGTCTCAAAATCATGCTTGCTAATGACACGGAAGAAGTTCAATGTTTGGTTCAGCCAACGCCTGATCTACCAGATGAGTATGCCGAGCTTGATCTAAGGTAAAAATTAGACTCTATAATTTTTATTTATAAACTTTGAAAGCATGCGATTTTTCGCAGTTCCCGGAAGAGTTGATAAAGACGGTGTGTTTCGCGCTGATCTGTTGAATCTCAAAAAAGAAGACAAGCAAAAAATTAAAAAGATTTCTGCAAAATTGATGCTTTATGAAACTCTTATTGACACCCCTCAGCAAGACAGACTTGATATTTTTAATGAGTTCTATTCCTAAAACTGAAAAGAAAATCAATAGTTTCAATAAACTGTGCTTATTTTAATCTTTGAATAAAAATCTACTCTTTTCTTCGTTGATGATATCGATGTTATTCAAGCTCTGATGAAGGACACAATGTCCGAAAAGTTCCGCTCATTTACAAGGTAAACTTTCAAGGAATGCTGACAGGCAATATTGGAGAGTTCGAGAAGCCACAAGACTCTGCAGTCACGTCAGATGTTCCAATCCCTTCGAACACTCGAACGTTGAAGAAGTCCTTAGTTCAATAATTATAATAATCACGAGACAAATCTAAAAGATTTATTGCAAGTTACAGTCTATCGAAAATAAAAATGTCCAGATACCAATATACCAAAAAAAAGGGTATCTATCAGCGAAAACATTTTAAAAAATTTCATTATGGTTTCGCCACAATCTTAGTTCCAAAATCGTCGATTTTGGCAATTATCGTCTTTAAAAATTTGGCAATTATCGTCTTTAAAAATAAAAATCTGTAAGGCCAATGCAAAGTTATATCGCCTTAAAGTTCGAAGAAACGGGGGGAGATCCCTTAAGGGACAATATCAAGCCACTTCTCTCGCTCGTCAAAAATCGGTCGAATATCGAAATTGTATAAAATTTTCGGATAATACTAATTCAACTCTTCTGATTCTTCTCCAAGCCTTCGATGCATTTTATTTTTCCGCGTTTAAGAGTTATTGAGAAAATGTGATGTTGAACTTCCTTTTGCATCACGGACCTTTAAAATTAGATTTATTTTTCGAAACCTTTTTTTTTGAAAAGCCCGTTAAATTTTGAGTAGGACAACGTCGACGGTTTTTTTTTGAAAATACCTGTCGAGCTCACAATGAATATATTTATCTTCCTGGGCGAGGTTTTGATTTTCACAGCGAATTAAAGCGAAAATATTTCGCTATAGCGGATTTGCTATTTCAAAAATTCGCTATTTCAAAAAAGCGACAATAATAAACGACATTTTTCACAACCCATGATGCTCTCGCAGTTCTTTCGGAGAATTGTCCAAAACTGATCGACGCAGGAATAGGAAGGCACCAAAGACATTTCGTTCATCTTCTTCTGCAGAGAAGCCAAATTTGTCTTAAACCGTGGTTGGCCTTCAAAGACTCGGTCTTGAAACTCCACAATGGCCTGGCGATATCGCCTACTTTGCTCTGTCTTGACTTGAGCGGATGAATCCAACGTAGCCAAGAGAGGATTACTTGGGCTAGATCTTCTGGCTGCAATCGCAGAAGCTGTTTCTTTTGCCCATGCACTCACCTGTCGTACTTGAGCAAGAAACTCGGTATCCTCAACAATGCGGGTGTAAATCTCCTCGTCCAACTTTGTCTGATAGAACTCGTAGAGAAGTCTCTTCTCCTTGTCTGTCAAAGCGTCGGGCCTCACGGCGAATGCACGACGCAGACTATCTTCCTCGGCCTGGATCTCTTCCTCTCGCTCAGCGACCATCTGGGCCAACTTAACGGCGGATGCATGCTGTGCCTGGTGTTCCTTCAGCGAGACCTTTGTGGGAACCTGATCTTTGGCTGCAACCTCTTTTGTACGAGCCGCAGCAGGGCCAGCCTGGATACGTCTGGTTGTTGGAACTAGGCCATAATCGCTTTCAGTCAATGCAAACTCTCCTGGCTGTAGTTTCAGTCGGTGCTCAGTTCCAACGAAAGCGACTACGCCGATGCAAACACCATTTTGGTAAAATTCTAGGACAAATAGGCGGCGAGGATTCTTTGGCAGTATGACCAGGCGTTGTGTACAGAAATACCAGTCTTCCATAGTCATCAAGCAAGCAGTACTGGGCAGATCGTAACGTGAAGCCCCAAGCATCCTTCTAACAGTCTCGCGTTCAAAGAAGGTTGTGAAGACTTTGCGAAACTCAGATATTGAGTACAGGATGTCAAAGACACGTCTTGTTGTTGCCATTTCTTTGAGCACTCCGTCTTCCCAGAACGTTCGTTTTCCGTCATGAGCGGCGACTAGCCCAATGAAGCCGACTGCGCTGTCGCCAGCCCGAGAATGATTTCCTAAGAAAACCTTTAAGAGGTCCGAGCGGAAGTGGGGCGATGCTGGGTTAAAACACTCGACTATGGTGTTCAGCCCATTGGTAAGGTGAGCCTCGTCTGAGGCAGTCCAGTGAATCTAAATTCCAGATGTGTGAATCCTTGTTTCTCAGAATCTATGTTAGTTACCTTTTCTTTTGTTGCAAGATGCTGAACAATGTGGAGTCGGCCAAAGAGTGAATTGAAGTAACTAAGGCAGGATGAACCTAGCTTGCTGGCACGCTCTCTGTATTCCTGGAGATATCCAGGCTGTCCAACTCGAATATAGTTGCGAGACCGTGCTTCTTTGTCGGCACTGCTTGCATAGACGGCAAACTGAGCTGTTGGTCCTAGTGGCACAATATGTAGCTCGCTTGGATAATTGGGCGTGGATACCAAAGGCTGCTGAGGCATATCGCGCTTTTCAGTGCTGCCGGGAGCGTCGCTGGGAACGAAATCGGGACTGCAGGGTCGAAAGCAAAGAGATCTGAAATAGAGCATGACTGCTACAACGGCTAATCCAAAAATTTGAAATACCTTGAATGCTTTTCCAGCAGAAACCCGTCTGCCTCGGCCTTCTTCTCCCACAGACTGGCCATCTCATTGGCTGTATCCCCCTCGCTTGTTAGGACGCGGAAGTCGAAGACACGGTTTGGCTGATCCAAGGCGGCTACTTCCTTGCGCAGATTCAGGAAATAATCCTCATCACGGACCTGCCTTCGATATGTATCTGTCTGTTTGTACATCGCAAAAACTAAAAACTATGTTTACTTAAACAGTAGCCGGTGCTAGCCATATTAGCACTACTTTCATCCACCTAAGCTAGAAATGAAAATACTCGTTTTGGCCCAGCCTTCTCTCCTAGTCTTACCTTATTACTTCGCAATTGTTGCAGAGAATGAGAGTGTTGCCCGCGCTGGCGAAGTAAACAGTGGTGTTCTAGAACTAAGATATAAG
>Ga0115008_10004301_pt1 | contig 11827 bp, 10 predicted proteins | sample FraStrMetagenome_FD_87164 | JGI IMG/M metagenome (GOLD analysis project Ga0115008, IMG submission 87164) | Marine eukaryotic phytoplankton communities from Arctic Ocean - Fram Strait ARC3M Metagenome | ecosystem: Environmental > Aquatic > Marine > Oceanic | place: Fram Strait | collected...
GAATTGTATCTAGTTCAGTAGTTTCTATTGTTGTTACTTTTTCCATTTTTGGTGTTTTTCTTTTTGCCATTTTATTTAATTTAAGTTAATTTAATTTAATTGTTATCTATATTATTACACATTTTACTAGTGTTTTACGCTAAACTTGTATCTTCTATAAACCATTCCCCATCAACATCATTTAGTATTGCTAATATCTCTTCATTTGTATACTCTGTTTTACCATCTAAAAAAGAAGGTTTGCTGCCAGTATACTTAACAAAAGTCTTTGTCCCATCCATATTATACCTTAATGTATCTGCAGATGTTTCTTGTACTTTACTAAAATCTACAGAGCTTACATCGCTACTTGTTATTATTACGTATTTCTTCATATTAAGGTGTGTCTGTACTGTCTATGTTTGTACTGTTGCTTATTGTTAAAGTGTGAGAGTTTGATGAATCATCTGTTAACTCAGTGTCACTGTCACTATATTCTTCCATAGTATAATAAGCTATTAATCCTGAATGACCACTTTCATCTTTTGGTGATCCAGAGTTGTATATAGAAGAAACCTCACTTGATGTTAATACATCGTTGAATATAGCTATATCGTCCATGTGACCGTTAAAGAAAGCATTGTTTTGTATACTGTTTTTACCAAACGTCATTTGAGCTGGTTCCGCTCCGTCATTCCAAGTTGTTGATATAGCGTCAGTATCTGTTTGTGAACCGTCTATGTACATTCTAACTATATTCAAAGCAGCTGTTTTACTACCAGACAACCAAGTCATACACACGTGATGCCAAGTGTTATCTCCTTCTAAACCACTACCAGAATCAACTATGTTAGCACTGTTACCTAGTTTAACGTTACCTCTTATTACTCCATTTTGATTGTGGTAAAGAATAAACAGTTGATTACTAGTTCCTGCCTCAGCTGTTATTTGCCACATAAGCCCATTAGCAGAGTGTGAATCAATTTTAACCCACATACTAACAGAACCTGTTGTTTCTAATGCATCAGCAGCAGGAAGATCACCAGTTGCTGACATAAAGTCATTAGTACCATCAAAATCAAAACTTACATCATCACTAAAAGAACTAAGGTCATGATCGTAAGCGTAAAACTCAGACATCGCGTGAGGAGCACTACCATTAGGTCTATCGTTAGCGGCGTTGGCAGTGTTTATAGTTGCAACACCACCACCTGAAATATCTTCTAATGAAGTTATTGTAGTAGCACTAGTATTATAAGTGTTAGTAGCTAGTTCAGCTCTAATACCAGCAAGACTTAATGCACCACTACTTGGAACAGCCATTGCATAATTCTTTTAGTTCATCTATTTGTTTTTGTTGATCTTTAACAGCTTCTATCAAATAACCAACTAAGTTACCGTAAGAAACTCCTAAAGTTCCTTGTGACTCACTAACTAGTTCTGGAGCAACTTTCTGTATCTCTTGAGCAATAACTCCTGAGCTCTGCTGTTTAGTGTCTTTTCTAGTAAAACTAACACCTCTCATTTCTAAAACTTTTTTACCATCTAAAGTTTGTATGTTTTCTTTTAATTTTCTATCAGAAAAAGCTACAACATCATTATTAAAAGTAGCTTTACCAGCGTTAGCCATGTCTATTGCTAAAGCTGTAATAGCGGTACTACCATCAGTTCCTTTTACTCCCCATGTTTTATCAGCTGTAGAAAGCACATTGTAAAAGTGTCCAGAATTTGTAAAGTTAAAAGTAAGTCTATCAGCGCCAGCATCTTTAATTATAACATCATTGCTATCAGCGTCTAAAATTATATCTCCTGCAGCATCAATAGTAAAATTACCAGTTACATTGTTTATCTCACCATTTGCACCATTGTGAAATAGTTGCATATCATTACCAGCACCAAATTGTAGTTGAGTTGAATCACTATTTAAATAAAGATTACCACTAAATGTTTTGTTACCAGTTTGTGTTGTAGTAGTTGATAGTTGAACTATATTACTGTTAGTAATACTAGATATTTTAGTTGCTGTAGCAGCATTACCAGTGCAAGAACCTGAAGAACCTGAAACAGTTGTTGGTGCGCTATAACCTAAATTAGCAAGAGTTAAATTTCTTGTTGCTACCGTTGCGTTTGCATCTGTTACGTGTCCCGCTGTGTTAGTTGTTATATTGAAATCTAAATCTGATATTACTGTTGCACCTGTTAACGCTCCAGTATCTATATCTATATCATCTCCTGCTAAATTAGTTGGGTGAGTATAAACCGTGTCAGTGTTAGCTATATAAGAAGGCGTTGCCCAAACGGCCGTACCACTTGATGAGTATTTTAAAAACTGACCAGCAGCTCCACCTGTTGGTACGTGTTTGTTACCAGCAGTTGTTGGGTGAGTGTAAGTAAAGTTGTTTGCATTAGTTGCTCCTGTATAACCTAGGTTTGCTAAAGTTAGTGTTCTAGTAGAAACACTTCCGTTTGCATCTGTTACGTGTCCGTTTGTATCTGTGGTAACATTAATATCTATATCAGATACCACCACCGCTCCTGTTAATGCTCCAGTGTCTACTGAGAAATCATCACCGTTGAACGTTGGGTGGGTATAAACTGTGTTTGTATCTGGTAGCGTAACCGAACCACCATTTGTTAATGATAACGTTTGACCAGATATACTAAGGTCCTGTGTGTCTGTGTTCGCTATAACAGCTCCATCTACATAGGCTTTTGTAGCTGCATCTGTACCAGCTGTTGGCGTTGCTAACTCCGTAATTTTTTTGTTATTCATGTCAAACATACGGAACCACTTCAGTTGACTAGTGTCATTAGTCATAAAACTCATCATTAGAGTTTCTGTACTATTATTTACCGTGTACCATGATTGAGTGTAACCACTATCCCACCTCCATTTAGTTCCGTAGTTTACGTCACCAGTAGTTCCTTCGCCAAACCAAAACTCTGAATCACCACTGTCAGTTGCTCCTACATACAACTTGTCGTTAACATGCACGTAGTCTCCAGTAGCACTACCCAACAAACTATTTCCGTGTGTTTGCAGATTACCACTTATATCAGCACTACCATTTATGTCTAAGCTTGTTCCCTCAAGTTCTGCTCCTTGTATTTTACCAGTTGCTGTTATAGCTGCATTCACAGTTAGGTTTTTGTATAACGTTTCTGCTCTAAACTTATTAAGTACTGGCATTTCTTGAGTACCTGGTCTATCTAAATGTATTTCACAAGCTGTTAGCCTTGTTGTAGTTGCTGCAGGGGAAGTTAATGTAATTTCTAAATCTGTTAATCCATACTTACTTTGCCTTGCTTTTACAATTCTTGTAGTGCTAGTGTTTACAACATCTGTAAAGGTTAGTGCTGACCAACCAACTGTGTGTGGAGCATAATTATTATATACTCTACCAGAAATAGTAGCTGGTTGATGTGTGTAGTAAAATGATAAATATATCCAACCATAAGGATAGCCAGGGTGTTGACCAAAATCAATATTAAATGTTGCAGTTGTATTTGCAGCAACTAGATAGCTTGATTCATAATCTCCATTGAAAGCGTTTGCAATTGAACTTCCACCAGTTTGAGTAACTGTGTATCTATCAGCAGCTAAAAACCACGGGTTGTTTGATTGGCTATTGTACAAGCTACGCCCACCAAATGGGTTTTCGTTCATTACTATGTCATCATCTTTAAAATAATTTGATGGAATCGATGTTAATACGTTGTCACCATTTATTGAGATAGCTTTGTTGAAGTAAAAATCAGCTCTATCAGTATACATATGAGCATGGCTTGTATTCATTGCCCCCATTTGAATATAACCAGAAGGAGTGTTCAGTTGGAAGTGGGTTGCGGTTGTGTGAAAATTTCCGTTTGCAGATGTTATAGTTCCTGATATATCAGCGTTGCCGTTTATGTCTAAGCTAGTACCTTCTAGCTCTGTACCTTGTATTTTACCGGTGGATGTTATAGCTCCAGAACCTATTGTTCCAATATTTGTTAATGCTCTCGCGGCAGTTAATACAGTTGTGCCGTCTAATTGAATAACGCCAGAACCATTCATACCAAAATCTACACTACCCCAAGTACTTAAACCCTGACTTGGTGCACCATGAGAGCTTGCTCCCCAACCACTTGGGCCACCAACATGTACTCTTTCATATAAATGTATGTATTCTCCAGTTTGTGAACCTTTAGTAGTACCTCTAATTCCACCAATTTTTAAGTTTTCTCCGCCATTAGTTCCTGTGAGTATGCCTGAGAAAGAATCACTTGCGTTTGATTTCAAGTAGTTGGTATCTGATGTTAAATAACTACCAGCTGGTTGTCCACCAATTGCACTTAACATTTGAGCAGCGTTAAGCAAACTTAATGTTTCGTTAGCGTTTATTCTTTGGTAAGAAACCGCAGAAACATTAGGTGTTTTAAGATAAGCTTTACCAATTGCCGTGGTTGCATCTGACCCTATTGTTAAATCAGTACAGGTTAAAGTATCAACACCTGATAGGTTACCTGATATATCTGCGTTACCGTTTATGTCTAAGCTTGTTGCTTCTATTTCACCATTAACCGTAAACTGTTCATTAGCAAAATCAAACCGTGCTAGTAAATCATCGTCTGCGTGGTCAGCACCATTTGATGTTCCAAAACCATAAATATCTAAAGTTCCATTGTGGTAAGCACCAAGTCTTGGTGAGTTTGTAACTCCTCTTGCGATTAAACCCCAGTTAGAACCATTGTTTATTATTAATGTACCTTCTGTTGAGTTACTAACAAGTTGGAGGTGGATGGTATCACTATTACTGTCTTCTATGTAGAACTGTCCATTGTGAGCTCTAAGAGTACTGTGAACATCTAAAGTACCTGATATGTCTGCATTACCGTTTATGTCTAAGCTGGTACCTGTTAATGTAGTACCAGTTATTGTGCCAGAGGATAAAATATTACCCGTTACATCTAACGCTTGTGAAGGATTTGTTTTTAAAATACCAACCTTTCTTGCTGATCCATCAACAAACAACACTGCACTACCTGAATTACCATCTCCAACAGCTAAATCAGCGTTTGAAGAAGGAGAATTTGGTGAGTACCAGTTTAACCACAAGTCTCTACCTCCTTGAGCGTTTAACCAAAAATTACCATTTTCATTTAATTCAAGACGTCCACCAACATTAGTTCCAGATTGATTTGACATAAAATCCAAACGAGGCGTAGTCTTGTCAATTGTTAGATCACCTGTTAACGTTCCACCAGCTAAAGGTAGTTTAGTACCTAGCGCAGTGTTTATTGTTACTATAGCATCGTCATCATCATTCAATGCTTCTGCTAATTCGTTTAGTGTATTTAAATTGGCTGGAGCTGAATCAATTAGATTTGCCACCGCTGTGTCTACGTAAGACGTGCTTGCTAAACCTGATATAGAAGGTATTGAAGTGTTACCAGCTAAAGCCGTTGTGGAAGTTGTACCTATTGTAGGCGCGAATGTTGTTGGTTTACCAGTTACAGAAGAGTAAGTTGGTGCTGGCACTGTTACACTACCACCGTTTGTTAAACTTATTGCTCTTCCTGATATACTTAGGTCCTGTGTGTCTGATTGAGTAGTTATATACCCCTGAGCTTTAACAAATGCAGTAGTAGCTACTTTAGTGCTATTGTCACTAGTAGATTGAGTGGTAGCAGTGGTAGCTGTATTTACAGTACCATTTAAATCACCTGCAAACTCGTCTGCATTAATGTTAAGATGTCTTTTTGAACCTGTTACCGTTGTACTCATATTATCTTAGTCGTTTTCTAGTTACTTTATATTTAATGTTTACGTCTTTTGCTGCGTCGTGCATTGAGCCAAAATCTACTACTAAATTAGCTTGTTGTATAAATGGAGATTTATTAGGTTGTCCAGTTGCAGATAGCTTTACTCTTAACTGCGTACCCGATGTAGAAAATACATGGGCAAGATCTGACGTGTGGTCAAATGTTTCCCAGTTACTACCATTGTTGTTACTAACATACACATTAAATGTGCAACCTGATGGTATTACTACATCTGCAACTCCACCAACAAAAGCCATATCAATATTTGCACTATTATCTAACCCGTATGTTCCGTAAATTATTTCCCAGTTACCTATTAACTCGATTGGATTTGTTGCTTCTGACCATATTCTAAAAGCATGACCATCTGATCCATAACCCATACGTATCCAATATTTAGTGCCATTAGCAGAAGACATTAACACTGGGTTAACACCATAATCACTCTGAAAACTTCTACCTCTTGCACTACCACCATATACACTTGCTTGGTCTTCTGTATAACTGCTTAATTGTTTTCTTGAGTACATTTTAAACGAACCTAAGTCTAAAAAACCACCATCAACTTTACCATAACCTCTATCACCACTAAGCGGTATCCAAGCACTAGCGTAGCCAGGCATTTTATCCATAGGTGTTCCAGATGTTTTTTGAAACTTAGTTCCAAACCTGGTTATACCATTATAATCAACACCTTCTGTCCAGTTTCTTAAATAAGTTCTTCTTTTTATATCTGGAAAACCGCCAGTTAAACAATTAGTATAATCTATTTCATATATGTAGTCGTAACCTGGTGCTATAACAACGTTGGGTGAATTAACTGGATCAGCAATAAATAATCCTGACTCTCTCATATAACCGTTTGCAGTAAATGTAGTGTTAGAACCTGATACAGTGTCTTCCATATCACACCATACTGGTTTTGGATCTGATGTTGAAGCGTCATATATAACTGTAAAACCTCCGTTACCTTCATAATTCCAATAATACATTCTATCATTTATTTCATCATAAGATAAAAAAGCTCTATAACCATTTCTATCTTCATCAGCACTTCCCGTTCTTTTGTCAGTTACTCCACTAACAAGTTCTTCTGCTCCAGTAGCTAAATTTCTTCTAGGGTATTGCTTGTAGTGTATTGCATCATGAGAAGAAGCATATATCCACTCACCAGCTGCACATAAACCTCCCGCGTACCAATAACCAGTTCTTCTAACATATCCACTACTTCTGTCATTTGTTGGATCAATAAAGTCTGTAGGGTTTGTATGTGTTGGCCTGTCTTCTCTAATTACAGCACCTCCATTTGAGGTACCATTAACAGCACCACTGTAATCTATAATAGAATAACCATAAACATTATAAGACATTACAACTGCTTTGTTACAACCTTTAGCCATAGCTACTGATTGCATGTGATTGTAAGTAGAAGTTGAGTCTCTCCATAAACCATGAGTATCACCATAAAGTTTTGTCATACTACCATCATTGTTTAATCTTCTAACAGCAATACCATCTCCCCAACCAACTGATATAAGTATGTCTCCATCAATATCATAACCATTATGAAAACCAATTACTCTATCACCTCCATCATATTCTCCACTACTACTTGATACTAAGCAATTACCACTACCACCTTTTTGAACTGGACCAATTACTTTAGCGTCAGCCTCTGAGTGAACAGCACCTGTTATAGTAATAATATCACTTCTTTGTAATATTTCTTGTTTAAACTTACTCATTTAATTCTATTATTTTTTGCTCAGCTTTTTTCAGCTGTCTAATTAAAATATTCATAAGTTCTTTATCAGGATTACCTATAGTTGTTTCACAAGCTATATCCTGTATTCTTTGGTCTCTTATGTTTTTCCAGTAATCTAAATTTTCTTCCATTATGATGCTATTGTTGTTGTTACCCAAAATTGGTGAAAGTCACTACTGTTACCACTAACTGTATACATAAAGTTTGTATTTAAGCCAGAGTAAACTAAACTGGCAGATCCTTCTGCTAAACTAGCTTGTGCGGCATGCTGATGCTTATAAACATTATATGCAGTAACAAACCTACCTTTTGATGATGGTGGGTTCCACTGCACATAATAAGCTTTGTTTAAATTTACAACGCTCATTGTTGTAATTTCAACACCACTAACAGCAAAACTTCTTGTACCTGCCAATGGTGATGAGTACACACCGTTTTTTACAGCATAAACTCTATAAGCCTGTGTTCCAGGTACATCGAATGAATTATCTATAATACTCATTGTAGATGCAAAGTCAGCGGGTGGGATTACAGATATTAATCCATAATCTCCACCAGCCACTGAGCTGAATATTAAATAGTTGCTTATGTTAGCCGTTGCCGAGGCTGTGAAAGTTACATTTATAGTGTCATTAACAATAGATGTTACTAGGTTTGTTGGTGCGGCTGGGCTAATATTATCAACATGCTGTAAAAAATTTAAAGCCATGATTCGATTATATTAAGTTAATTACGATATTGCCGGCATTTTAGTTATAAGTACTAAATAGTCTTGTGAAGTTCCTGGAGCAGATCCAAACACAACACTAACAGCATTGTCACTGCTTCTTTTAACTTCAGCGTGTACAACATCATAAGTTGCACTAGAACCATTGTTACCGTAATCTAGTAATTGTACCATAACGTGTGGAGTACCAAAACTGTGTGTTATAGTGTATGTTGTAGCTGAACTACCTGATAGCTTTTTAGTAATTTTACCTATCAAAGCTGTTGCAGTTGTTACAAACGCTGTTGTAGCTATTCTAGTAGAATTATTACCAGCTGATTGTGTTAACGCTGTTGAATTACCAGTTAAAGCAGCAGCAGAGAACATTGTAGCTTTACTTTCGTTTGTTACATTACCTAAACCAACATTTGCAGCTGTTGTACCAGATCTAATTGTAGACGTTGAGTCTTGGTTTGCAGTTGCACCAGCAGCAGCACCAGAAGTTACCGTAGCTACAGCAACACTGTTTATTTGACCTGTTAAATTACCACCTAATATAGTAGCTCTAGTTTCATTTGCAACATTACCTAAACCAACATCACTTTTCGTTGTGTTAGTATTTAATAATGTTGAAACACTAGTTAAACCAGTACCACCACGTCCAACAGGTAAAGTACCACTTGTTAGTTTATCAGTACTAATGCTTGGTATTCTAGCGGTAGCAAATGATCCAGCAGTAATTTTACTTGCGTTTAAATTTGGTATTCTACCATCAGCAAATGAACCTGATGTTATTTTACTTGCAGCTAAAGAAGGTATATCGCCTGTAGCTAAATTATACTCAGTTACAGTAAGCGATGCAGCTTCTAAGTTATCAACTTTTAAACTTTCAAAAGCTTCACCTAGTTTTAGTTCAAAAGCTTTTACAGCTGTGTTTGCTCTATATGTAAATGTTGCATCAGAACCAGAACCACCTTCAAGTGTAATACCAGCTCCATTAACTACACCTGACGTAGAGTTTCCGCTATCAAGTACTATGTTATGATCGTTTAGATTTACTGTAGTTGAGTTAACAGTGGTAGTTGTACCTGATACAATTAAGTTACCAGCAATAGTAACTTGAACATCTGTAGCATCACCAATAGTAACATTTTCTGTTATACTACCTAGCTTTGATCTAAGAGTTCCTTCTGTCATCTGAGCACCAGTAGTAGTATTGGTAATGTAAGCTGGAGTTTGGAATGAACCATCACCTCTAAGGAATTTAGTAGTTGGTGATGATGGAGCAGCTGGAACAAAGTTGCTATTACCAGTACCAACAGCAGTTCTAATCTGAGCAGCTGTTTGATCTGCAGTTGCACTAGCTTCAATACCATCTAACTTATCGTGATGTGTAGTTGACATTAAACCAGCTATACTAGCAGTTGCTTCACCTATAATAACGTTATCACCAGTTGATGATGTGATTGTTACTTGGCTAGCGTGTGTTGCTTTTCCTAAGTTAGTGGCAACATTAGCTTCTGCACTTGAAGATATAGTACCATTTGCTGCAAGAGAAATTACACCACTACCAGAAAACATGCCTATTGTTGTAGCCGCGCTGTTCTGTGTGTTAGCGGAAGCTATAGTCATGTTTACACCAGAAGGTGTTAACGTTACATTACTACCAGCTACAAATTTAATATCTTGCGTTCCTGAAGAAGCTCCAGACTTTGTAAGTCTTAATAACACATCATTACTAGAATCTACAAATGATGTTGCAAATACATTTTGTGTGTTAGCTATTGTTGTATCGTCCAGAACGCTAACAAAAGTGGTACCGTTGTGAAAGTTTAATTCGTTTGTTGTGCTATTAAGCCATATAGACCCTTTACCAGCACCAGCCGGCGCAGATCCGTTTACATGAACTCTAGCATTTAATAGTTGATTATTGTTTAAATCAATATTATTTAAAAAGTTTACTGCCATTTTATTTTTGTTTTATGTTATATTAATTCATGTACGCTATACCCGAGGTGTCTGCGCTAAATGATATTGTTAAAGTATTTTTGTTTGTGTGTGTTATAGCTGCTTGACCTACAGTTCCATCTGACAACTTAACAGTTACAGAAGGAAATTTACCTAGATTATGATTTACTGTCCAGGTTGTAGCAGCTGAAGCTTGTGCAAACTCAAAACTTAAATCCTGTGCACCAGCGAATAATATAATTGAATAAAATTGACCATCTGTTAAAGTTCCATTACCACTCTTATAAGAGAGTACTAGATCATAGAAATTGTTGTTGCCAGCGTCTACAGTGACAGATGTTACATTGTATACGCCGTAATTGTTTGGTATTAAAGTATCAGCTATAATAATCTCTTTACCCACAAACTCTGTTGTTATATAGTTTTGTAATGAGTTAATACTGTCCGCTTGAGAGTACTTACTAATCTTTAATGTAGTTACAGAAGAAAAGTTAATCGTATCTGATCCAGCATTGATATGCATGTGACCTTTACTTATAGCTCCGCTGTTTCTAATATACTGATAGTTGAACTGACCAGATGCGGCGCTGCTACCACTGTTTTTAAAAAAGTTAGCTATTTCTTGTACGCTAAAGTTTTTAGTAGCACCACCACTGTCTGAACCTAATAGTTTGTCACCTACATCTACAGTGTCTAAACCATAGGTTTGTATTCTAGCCATTATTTTTTAGGTTTAGTGTGAGTGTATCCTTTCTTCTTTAATTCTAAATGTTTTTTGTAGGTTTTAGCTTGAATAGCTTTTGTACCTTTATACATCATGTGTATTTTAAATGCCATTATTTTTTAACTTTTTCTAGTGATCTACCACCGAAGTAAGCACCTATCACTGTTATTAATACTAGCTGTAATAAATCAGTCCACTTGTCCTCTACTTTAAAGCTAATAACACCACCATCGATAAATATCAACAATACTGTTGCTACAACTAAAAAGACTAGAACTAATGGTCTTATATTTTTGCTTAGCCATGAATCTGAGTTCATGTCCATTTTCCATCTCTCTGTTACTTGCTTCTGCATCTCAGCTTCGTAACCCATTATCATATCTTTAATCTTTAGCTCGGCAGCTAGCTTTTCTTCTTTAGATGTAGTTAAGTTATCTAAAACTCCACCTACACTCTTAACAAGATTAGCAGCTCCTGCTGATAGTAGTTTGTTTATCATTATCTATCTTTGTCTTTTATCATATCATCTATAGCTTTGTTAAAAACCTTGTCTGTGTATGATTTATTATTGTAGAATATACTACGTTCTGATGTAGGTAGGTCTTCTTCGCCTAATAGTATTCTGTATATTCTGTTTATTAATTGCTTGCATCGATATGATGTCTTGTACACACTATACTTTATAGTAGTGCGATTTCTATGTCTCCAAGTATCTATCCAACCATCTTGTCTAAGCCTATCCCACCGGGCTTTATCCCAAGAAAATGTATATACTCCGTCTATGAAATCTTTACGTGTGAATCTTCCTTCACAATCTAGATAAAATAATAATTCTAAGTCTGCATCTAATATGTTATAAGTTTTACAAGCCCACTTTCTA
>Ga0115008_10004302_pt1 | contig 11825 bp, 11 predicted proteins | sample FraStrMetagenome_FD_87164 | JGI IMG/M metagenome (GOLD analysis project Ga0115008, IMG submission 87164) | Marine eukaryotic phytoplankton communities from Arctic Ocean - Fram Strait ARC3M Metagenome | ecosystem: Environmental > Aquatic > Marine > Oceanic | place: Fram Strait | collected...
CAAAATCTTTCGAAGCGAAGGATATAAAAATTGCAAAGTTTCATTGACTTGAGGGAACAAGCAAACCGTCACGTTTTCGCCAATGGCCCCAGAAAGCGAATTATATTTAGCACCGTATTTTGAGTTAACAAGACCGGCGGTGTAACTGGACTCGTAACTCGTAAGAAACAGAACAGAAAATAAAATCGAGAAGAAGGACGTGCTCAGGGAGCGATAACTTGTTTTCATCAACAGGTGCTGTTTCGATATGAAATCCGTTCGAAGTACATGTATTAATACAGGTACTGTTATCTTTTGATCCAGTTGGTGTGTGGGAGTGTGTGTGTGGCTGAAACTTTTGTTTTGTACCTCTCGCCAGGAAATGTGGTGTTATGATGATTGCATGTGGATTCTAAAGAGAACATGGCTCAATTAGCTATACCATATGTAATATTGTCTTCTGATGCGGATGACATTGTTTACTTATGGAGGCTTCAAAAGAGTCCAAAATTTGCGATTTTTGTGGGGTTTAGAGTCCAAAATTTGCGATTTTCTCCTTTTAATTTCGGGACGCACTTCAAATTAAAAGTCGGTGTAAGTTCGGTATGTAAATAATTTCGGGATCGCTCCAATGAATGTACCGGTATATACAGAAAATCTTTTCTATCCTAATTCTCACTCTTCAGAAGTCCCAGTCCTGCACTTGCACCTGCACCTTCTTCCCAACGAAATCGATTCGACATACTGCTCACAGAGATTCTGGAACCTTTAATGCATCGATTCGTTGCTCTAACTAGAGCGATACTCATTCGAGCATTGATGTCAGACCCTTACTGTTGGATAGGGCTTCTCCCATTCTTCTGCAAGCAGCTTTGCAAGTCTCTTGTGAAATGCTCGGGCTTCAAAGCCGAACATTTCGTCCGTCGATACCACGAAGGGTGCGAAATGGCGACATTGATTTTCGCAGGGCTTATGTTTATCTACATCTTTCAAATCTCGCATTCTACGATTTTTTTTCGTTTTGCTTTTGGTATTCAAACGGGAGACATGAGCACCAACCATAAAGAAATAGAACCACCCAACATTTGGAAATGAAATGCAAATGATATCTTTCTAAACGAATATCTGAGTATTAACATTACACGAAATAAAGGAAGGCCTTGTGTGCTAAAGGATTGTATCTTGTCATCCTCCTCTTCGCTACGTGTAACGGAATATTGTTGTAAAGGATATAGCTCGAGATTGGGCACAAAATGTAATCGTCGATGCCTACAATATCCAGTGATCTTGGTGTAAAATCCAGTCCGGAAACATCATCTATCCAGCTTTACTTGCTTTCCAGGAGGAGGTGAAAGTTTTTATGGCCGAAGTCCAGAGTCTACAATACTAGAGATGAGGACAATGGAGGCGTCTTCATCAGTAGTCTTTGCATGTGGTAGGCCTACGGCTGACATGAATATGTTTGATCGTATATTTCTTAGAAATGAAGGGTCTTTGGGGAGTGCAATAACTGCGTATATCTACTTTTTTTTACAGTGGTTAGCAAGTAACGCATGTTTCAATTTTGATATTACTTGATGAAGAGTGAACAAGAGGTGTCAGATTTACTTCTCTAATATTCTTCCTGTTGAATCTGCATCAAAGTAAACTAGTGTGACGGATTATTTGGCAAGTGCGAGCTCTGAATAATCGGGCCCATCATACCAACGCATATCGAAAGTGGACAGAAAACAGATGGTCCTGGAAGGTCCAGCTCTGAAACCTACAAGTGGCCTGTAATTCATTATGTTTCTTTGTTTGGTTGGAGAAAAACTAAAACGACAAGTGAAACAACTAATATTGAACGTGTAAAAAGTGTATGGAGATGAAATGACTGATAATTTGGTTTTGATTTTGAAAGGCATTGATGGACAGCTTGTACAATTTGACGACAACCAAAAATAATATACGAAAGGTGAAATAGAGATCGGAGCTCTGATACCAGCTGTGAATAGTACAAAACAAAATCATTTGTCAACTGTAAGGGCTGTGAATGAAGCGCCTTTCACGTAGTTTTAGAGTTCTGATACCAGCTGTGAATAGTGCAAAATAAAATCATTTGTCAACTGTAAGGGCTGTAAATGAAGCGCCTTTCACGTAGTTTTTAGAACATTTCTATACCTAAATCGTCTTATTTAGTCAATTTCTAGAGGAATGATGTTATTATTGATCTTACAAATAACGTAGCGACGAATTGTTCGGGTGTCGCGATTTCAAGTATTTCTGGTTTCACAACATCATGTTTACATGACCAGCTACAGCTAACATGAATTTTTCTGAGAGATTAATAATCAAAGTTGTTCGGAAGCTCGCTCATAAGGGAAGATGATGAAGTCCTAACCCCGTAATATATTACGTGTCTCTAGATTCCTGATTTCTCAAAGATATTGCTTCTCAATTAAACTGAGTACACCGGCTTCGGTAAAACATTATATAAACACTATTGGATGACTAAATACTTGTAACTCTACTTAATACTTAATATTTTAAGATCCATATTCGCAGTTGGTAGTATCTAAATTTACCTTAGGCATTCAAACCTTCCTTGGCTTCACGGCGACGTGCGTAGTAAACATCAAGAGTCTTTTTGGGAATCTTCTTAAGCAATTCCTTTGGAAATGCACGAAGAATACTCCACGCCAAATCAAGCGATTCGAAGATAGACCTTGCCTGATACGGTCCTTGTGCAATAAACTTCCCTTCAAACCTCTCCAAGAAGCTGAGATATAAGTGATCTTCCATTGATAGTGCTTCTTCACCAACCACAGCCTTCATTGCCATAACATCCTTACCCATAGCATAGGAGGCATACAACTGATTTGAAACCGATCCATGATCATCACGAGTCATCCCTTCGCCAATGGCAGATTTCATAAGACGTGAAAGCGAAGGCAACACGTTGATGGGTGGGAAAACACCCTTAGTGTGAAGCTGACGGTCCAAGTAAATCTGTCCTTCTGTAATGTACCCCGTTAAATCGGGGATAGGATGAGTAATGTCATCGTTAGGCATAGTCAGAATCGGGAGCTGCGTGATACTTCCATTGCGTCCAACCACACGACCAGCACGCTCATAAATGGTACTTAGATCGGTGTACATGTAACCAGGGTAACCACGACGTCCAGGAACCTCCTCACGGGCGGCTGAAACCTCACGAAGGGCATCTGCGTAAGAACTCATGTCAGTTAAGATCACGAGAACATGCAAATCACGTTCATATGCAAGATATTCCGCAGTAGTGAGAGCCAGACGAGGTGTGATGATACGCTCAATGGTTGGATCATTTGCCAAGTTCAAGAAAAGGGCTGTACGCTGCATTGCTCCACTTTCCTCAAAATCAGAACGGAAGTAACGAGCTGTTTCCATATTAACTCCCATAGCTCCGAAAACGATTGCGAAGTTCTCTTCGTGTCCATCAACGGTATCTTTTTGCTGCACGAGGGAGGCCTGACGGGCAATCTGCGCTGCAACCTCATTGTGAGGCAATCCGGCGGCAGAAAAGATTGGAATTTTCTGCCCACGAGCGATGGAGTTCATGACATCAATTGCACTAATTCCGGTCTGAATCATTGCCTTCGGGTAATCGCGACTGGAAGGGTTGATGGGCTGCCCGTTAATATCGAGGTAGGCCTCAGCAAGAACCTTGGGGGCGCTATCGATGACCTTACCACTACCATTGAAAGAGCGACCAAGCATCTCCTCAGAAACGCCCATCTTCAAAACATCTCCCGTGAATTCACAACGAGTCTTACGGTTGTCAATGCCACTGGTTCCCTAGATAATAGTGATAAAACGCGAAACAATTAATGCTACCGGACGTTGGACAAAACTTTTACATGACAGTCTCCTAACTCACCTCAAACACTTGAACAACCGCACGGTTTCCAGCAACTTCCAAAACCTGTCCGGAACGAACTGATCCGTCACCAAGAGTCAAATTAACAATTTCTGCAAACTTGGGAAGCTTAACATTGTCAAGAATTACTAAAGGTCCATTCACACCAGCAATGGTACTTTTAACGACAAATAACAAAATTAGCAAGATTTGGCGATGCACAATAACATCCCAGATTCCGCATCCGAATCGAAGGAGACGAAAATGAACATCGGAGCTAGAAACTATTCAATTTCTTTCGCTGAACAAAAACCTTTCAGATTACGTAACGTATCCAAAGGTGATGTATCAATAGTTAATTATAGTCGACGGCGCGACATTGTTGAAGATCGCCAACTTAATTCCGTGACATCAGCAATGCGCATTGCTGTCACAAGTTGAATGATAGCACAACTTACCGGTACTCAAGCCTAGGTTGTGTGGCATAGTCCTTTACAACACCCAGCTGATCGAGTTTAACTCGTGGAGGAATGAATCTTCCTTCATGGGCAGCCATGGTGGATGGTGGATGGTGGATGGTGGATGTTTTGTTTAATATGTACACCGATGTGTGAGATATGTGATATGGGATGTGGGATGCACAGGTGCTCACGGTCACGCTGTTATAAAAAAATATAATCTTAGCGTTACGACGGCTTACTTGATAAACCTCGTAATGAGATGATATTTCTAAATTTGGCGATAGACAGTCCGAAAGCATTATACATTTTTTACGCCAAACTCAGTTCGCAATGCGTTCCGAAAATGAAAATTACCTCATTTCGAGGTATATGGAAGAGTTTAGCCCTTGCATGATTTTTGTACTTTTGGCAAGTTGATGCTAAGTTAGTCAGCTATGACACAGGACCCAAAGACTGCCACTGAAATTGATACAAAGTATCTCAGCCGGTGATTTGATTAGCCACACTCGTAGATTTGGTATGCATTGGCGGGGATGTAGAGTCTTGGATAAATCACAACAAAGAATAACATAACAAATACTTCCATCTTTGACCACTATGATTTCCTAGACTACATTGTCAATGGACTCTTCCTTTACATTACCACTTTCAGTCTCAATGTATTCTTTCAGTGACGGAAAAGTAAAATCTTTCCTTATACTTTTAAACATGACCTCTGTATCGTAGGTGTACCATGTAAAACGAACATTATGAGGAAGGTCGAGTAACGCAAGATCCTCTTTTTGCCTTAAATACTTAAATCAAACGTCTTGTTGTCACTCCTATTCTGTTTCATAGTAGCGGATTTTTATTCTCTCTGGTAAGATATGAAGTGACAAGAGACGTTTGGTGCATAGTACGGTTCCATTGCTTTGAATTGTCGTCTCACGAGATGACTTTGGTTTACATAATATCAATTCAAACTTGACACCGTGACGCATGGTACACTTTCCTTCTCTTTTGCAATGACCGTTCAAGATCGATGAAACTATCTTCCTTATGTTGTTGACCGTAGGATAAATTAATATGAACTGCGTGTCCAACAAGAAGTTTAGGATGATTAGACCTTTGGAAATTCTTCTCGCCTGCAATGAATATTAAAGGATCTTTACGCATTACCCTTTCCATAGAAGAATGTGAACGTCTGGGACAACAGCGAAATGCCTTCGACAACCATACACATTTTTTTGAGAGGAGAAAGTGGGAAATAAAAGCAGGTTACATGTTGGAGATAATGAAGATGCACTAATCTTGTCATTTCGTAGTCCGACTTACATGTAAGTTTTCATTTCATGAGTAACGTAACTCCCAAAAGCTTTTCCAACGACACAGTTCCAGCCCTCGCCGTAGTCTTTAACGAAGGAATCTCTCAAAATACAAGCTATATTGCTGTATGTCTTCCCATGAGATATTAGTTTTTGAAATGTTTCTTGGCTAACTTCGATAGCTTTCGCTCTTTTGTCTTCAGACATATCCTCGGCGAAGACTTGAACGTCGTGCTTGTTGGACATGATGATATTAAATCGAGAAAATTGTGGCTGACCTAGGTTAACCTTTTACCATTGTCAAGATTAAAATTCAGAAATCCCGTAGGTTAAGTTCGGTTGAGAGTTGGGGTTTGCTAACGAAACCGGATTTATGAACTGTAAGAGATTAGTATCAGGCCATCTTACCCCTTACACGCGCTACAAGATTTGAGAATGGATAGATGGTTTCAACGAATTTAGTGTGAATATATGGTACCAACGGATTGACAAAGGCCGAGTTCAAAATATACTTCAATAGCTGGCCATCGTCACTTTGTCTTATCTCCATGTTTTTCTTGTTTAAGAATTTTGTGCTAAGAAGTGATGAATGACTTGGGTGTTATATTTAAAATTCTATAGGCATAAAAGTTCAGTTAGAGATAATGAATTCTGCAGATGATTCAGGTACATTCTCTCTCAGGTGAAGATTGAAAAGTGTTGTAAGTGGTTTTGAAAGCGAAACCTGTTTTCTAGGGCGATGTCAAAACATCAAAATAACGCTTTTCAAGATTGCATGATTTGATAGTATGAAGCTATCGCAGAGAGTAGCATTTTCTGATTTCCCAGGAATGTCCCGTGTTTACACCGAGGATGAAAGACTTCTGCATGCAGAACTTCTTCGCGTGTCTAATAAATACGAACAAGAACGACTTTCCAATAAGCAGGTTCAAAAAATTTCGGAAGTTTATACTTCAGATAAACATGCCGAGGAGGATAACAACTCCTTCGCACAAAATGCAACAGACTTCGTCAATAGAAACGATGAAAATTCTCAATTGAATCAATACTGGTACTCAATCGATACTTCGTCATTCCTTTGCAATTTGATTATCGAAGGTCTATCAACATTATCAGCTGTGGATCAAACAGACACCAATCGCCTCGCCTTTCTTTCAACACCATCACTTTTCTTTACAATGTCAAACAACGATGAAAGCAAAAATAATCATGTTCTATTCGAATTTGATGAACAATGGAATTCACACAAACGTTTTGTGTTCTACGATTTTAACAGGCCAATCGATGTTATCGAGCAACATCCCAGATACGAATCAGCATTTGATATGGTTATTATTGATCCTCCGTTCGTGACAGTAGAGGTATGGGAAAAATATGCAAAGACAGCAAAGGCTTTATTAAAACCTGGTGGGCTTATTCTCGCTACTACTATCTTTGAAAATGCCAAATTATTAGAAACATTACTTGATTTGAAGCCAATTCCATCTTATAAACCAAAAATACCGAATCTAATCTACCAATATACAGTGTTTACAAACTTTGGAAGTCGTACTAAATTTGGGAAGGAAGACGGGGAAAATCGATGAGCATGTCAGATTTACTCAACTTTCTGGCCAATTTTTCTGTATGCAGTATCACACGAAATCAACCATGGGCATTCAGCATGTATAATCTCCCAACATGACTTTTCGTCATTTGTCGCTAATAAATATAAAAAGCGATATCGTTTAGTGTCGTCCTCGCGTATGGCATAAACAGCCTCGACAATGCTATACAGTCTTGGAAGCAACAAATTAAAGAAATTTTCTCGATGCTTCATAATGGCATCATTGAGATATACTCTATGTACTGATAAAGTGGTGTTTCCGCCTTTCTTATCATCAAAATTACGCTCCGTTTCCCTTTTTCTTTTCCTTGCATATTTTGTACGAAGGACTTGGACGATCTCACAAACTTCTAGTTGGTACATAAGGGAATATACGATGGCTTGTATTTCGTCGTAAAATGGTGGAGGATTTGAAAGACGATTCATTCTATGTTTTACTTCAACGACTAAGCTCCTTAGTTTCCATTTATCGTCATCATGATTTCTCGCGAGGTGTCCATCATCGTTACATCTTCCGCCGTGGATGCCTTCGTCATCGTACCACAGCTCGTCTCTAATTCCATCTGCAATACCAACTATTGAAAAAAATGGCGTCAATAAATCATCTTTTTCGTTCAAATTGGAAGTGGATTCTTCAGTAAAATTGTCAACAGAATTTGTTGGACTGAAGTGTTCATTACTCTTAGGATTCTTCCGATAAAATACAATAAAACTTAATGAAGAAGAAATAGACATGAATAATAACCAAATAATACCTTTGACGAATCTTGTAAATGGCCAGAGCTACGGGCGTAGGATATAGGTTCAGCATTACCTATGATACCATCAAGATTCTTCGTATCGCAAGTGCTTCTACGGAATGGCCATTCCATTAACTCAGAGTTACGCTCACGTACTTCCCACCCACACTGCTTCTCGTATAAATCTATCGCATTTGACTCGTGCCCTAAACCAAAACCTGTGTTTACACACTGAATCGAATTTGACAATAAAACCCTCTTATCGGCGCCATTTAACTTTATCTCGCTGTTCTTAATCAATTTGGTTAATGACGCCTTCAAGTCAGTTGCCTCATTCGTGGAAACAATTTTCTTCCTCTGACGCTTAACCTCAACTGCAATCTCGACCGCCTTCACAATTTCGTTACTCTCACTTTTTCGCGCTAACGCCTTCATTGCATCCTCCTCGTTAACTAGGTCTATTCCTAACAACTGGGCATCCCTCCTGAGAAGAAGACTTCCCATCCGTGATTGATAAACAATCGAGAATATCATATCTGGAATGTTCGAAAATGGATTAAATCCTGTTAATGCACCTACGTTGCTAGCGCTTAACCTTACAGAGTGTTTTGATATCCGGAATTTCTCCAACTGCTGGTTTAGAAAATTAGGAGGGGGTACAGATGCAGAAATGGCAGTAGCTGTAACAATGCGTCCTGGCAACATCTCAACGTCCTCGTACTTGCTACTACCTTTCTCATCAGATTTATTATGCTGGCACTTTTCCATCCAAAACTTTTTCTATATATGTATATGTTGTCCGTTGTTGCAGAGGCTGTTCATTGCAATGGTATTTTTATTGTTCTATCGTAATAACATATTCTTCGAAGTATACCACAATTCAACAATTCAACAATTCAACAATTCAACAATTCAACAATTGAACAATTCAACAATTCAACAATTCAACAATTCAACAATTCAACAAATATACCGGTGTTCATGAATTTTTCCCAACGGAATTTTAGCCGTCTGTCCGTAACGCAGAACCTAATTGTAACAAAGTTCGTATAGTGTTCGTACGTTCGTACCCATGTCGAGTTTTAGAGTTTTGTCTTTTGTCACTTGTCACTGCGAGAACTTTTCAACCACCGCGAAGACGCGAGACGCAAGACGCGATACCTGAGACCTGCTTGACGCCCACAAACGACAAATAATTACATCTGATCTATTCTCTTCGCAATACATATAATAACAAGTGAATAAAACTTGAAATAAACAATTCATCAAGTTCACACAAATCATTAAAAATGGTGATAACTCGCTTGTCGATTTTTGGATTCACGCTTATATTTGGAATCGCGTATTTCTCTGAGGCATTTTCGCAGAAAAGTCATACCGTAACCACCACTAATGTTGATCAAGAAGGCATTCGATTGAACAAAGTCCTCAAAAAGTCGCACAGCCGCAGGCAGGCCGATGCGATCATTGCAAGTGGACGAGTCACTGTGAATGGCCGCCCAAATACCGGAGCTGGACAACGAGTGATCCCATTTGTGGATACGGTAGAGTTGGACGGAAAACGCGTAGATGGATGGGAGGCGATAAATGGTGAAATAGAAAATAACTCGCGTGTGGATGTTTCAGGTTCGAGTTTTACATCTCAGCAAGATATTTTTGAATATGTGAAGTATTGGAAACCGCGAGGCATTGTATGCACTTCGGATCTACGGGTGAAAGGAAATATAATCGATTCCTTAACTAAGAAAAGTGGTTATCGACCGAGAAATCGTATATTTACGGTTGGGAGACTCGACAAAGATTCCACGGGCTTGATTTTGCTCACTTCCAACGGCAAACTTCCGAATTCAATACTGCGAGCCGAAAATAAGAAGGCGAAAATTTATGAGGTTACAGTTGATCGACCAATCGATAATAAAGATATCGTAAGATTGTCAAAAGGCGTTGTCATCTCGACGTCTGTCAAACGTCCTGGACAACGAGTGAAAACACTTACTGCGCCTACTTTACCGTGCAAAGTTGAACGGCTCATAAGAAATAATGTTAATGATGACGCCAGAACAATCTCTATTGTTTTGACTGAGGGCAGAAATAGACAAATTCGAAAAATGTGTGCAGCGATTGGTTTCGAAGTAACACATCTTCATCGAACTCATGTAATGGATATAGGAATGAGTGGCTTGAAGAAACCAGGCGATTGGGCAAAGCTGAACAAATGTGAGCTGAGCGCGGTTCGTTCTTTACTAAGTAATGATTAGTTTTCTATCGATCAAGATAATTTCCTCTAATTTCGTTCGACGATAATCTGAATGACAGAAAGTTTACGAAATGCTCCAGGCAATTAAGTGATCGTTTAGAAAGTATGCTTGTCATCGAACGAGATTCATTCTATGTACACTTCATCATTAGTTGCGTTATTACACTCCCTTGGTTGCACTCAATAAGTTCGGAATCTTTGTTGCACGAAACAATCGACGAAGGATTGAAATATAACGACCAGATGTTGATCAGCTCCTATAGATTCTCAGCACAAAAGTTGGCAATCATAACACAAGATCGGATCATCAAAAAAAAATTGTGGCGGAGAAGAGGATGGTAGGCACTTAATATTCAGAGAAAAGTCGCTATTTTACAATTGTTTTTGTAATTTCCGCTATTATACAAGTTTCAAGTTTACTGATGATATTTTTCGTCATAGTCTACGCATTAAAATTACAAAATAAGTAAAGATTCATCTTCACCCTCCTCATCCCCAATTTTCTCTCAATAAATGACAATAAATGACATAACAACTAAACACTCAAAAATTTCAACAAAATACTTTTGCTTACAAGAAAAGTAATAACAGCATTAGCATCTAAACACTCATATACAACATCAATGCTATTGAAAGCAAGAAAATAAATTATTATCTTAACAAAAGCTACGCTCTTCTACGCATAGTGTGGCTGAATCATTCGAGTCGCCAAACACACTAAAAGCGTAGAAACTAAGGAGCAACACATCTACTTAAGTCCCTTCAACCAAACCATCATCTATGCAAATACTCCACGACCTTCAGTCTTCTCGCTAAAACAATCTTTTCATACCCTTGCCCTTCTTTTCCTTCTTCTTCTTCTTGCACTTGCCCTAGGGAATCACTGTCTTCGAAAGTACAACTGTCAAAGCTCGGCGGCAAGAATGTTTTCTCCCTCGGTTTCCAAAGTAGTGACAACGGTAACTCTGATATTAATAACAACTAAGAAATTTCAACAAACCGAAATTAATATACTTTTATTAAATACTTACAACAAAAGTAATAACAACATCAGCTTCTAAACACTCATAAACAACATCAGTGTTATTGATAGCAAGAAAATAAATTATTATATTAACAAAAGCTACGCTCTTCTACGCATATTGTGGCTTTATTATTCGAGTCGCAAAACACATTAAAAACGTAAAAACTAAGGAGCAACACATCTACTTAATTCCCTTAAATCTAACCATCATCTATGCAAATACTCCACGACGTTCAGTCTTCTCGCTCAAACAACGCCTTTCAGTGCCCTTGCCCGTCCTCTTGTACTTGCCCTGGGGAGTCACTGTCTTCGAAATTACAACTGTCAAAGCTCGGCGGCAAAAGTGTTTCCTCCCTTGGTGTCCAAAGTAGTGCCAATAGTAACGCTGGTGGCTCCATCACTATGTACAAATGTCATACCCTTCACAGTAATATCAGTCACTAGCGAAGATGTAAGTTTAAAGGCGCTCATAACCATGAAGTTATCCTGAACCAAAATTCCTGGCGCATTAAAATCAGCGGAGGTCTCGAGAACACAGCCACCAGCATCAACGCCGGTACCGTTGTATCCACATTGGATA